>ODAI014680024.1_pt1 | contig 11275 bp, 13 predicted proteins | sample 1539321 | NCBI WGS metagenome assembly ODAI01 (sample SAMN02144231, study PRJEB22623) | gut metagenome | biome: sheep rumen | host: Ovis aries | place: New Zealand
CCTTGAAAGGCGCCAGCCTTACTGCGTCGGATTTATGCACTCTGACAAAAAATCTGACTGCGCAATACGCACACAATGGTCGTGCGGTGTTGCCTTAAAGAATAGTAGGTTAATCTTTTTTAAGGTTCGCGCAGCGTTGCTATTTAATAGTTCAGAACAAAAAAAACAACCCTCCCCTACGGGGAGGGAAACCAGTCTGTTAGTCCCTAAATTCTGACGCGGGAAGGGGGAGATAGCCGTGCGGCGAGCACCCCTCCCCTCCGAGGGAGGGCAAACGGTTTAAGAGCACCCAACTACTTACGTGGGGAGGGGGAGGCGGTGCAGGGGCTAGCCCCTGCGGGATTTTTCTCTTGTGGCTTTTCCTCCGCGGATATGGCGTTCCTCCTTGTTTTTATCCAGAAGCTTTCTTACCTCCCTGTGAAGAGAGGGTGCATACTCTCTCAGTCTCTCGCTTACGTCCTTATGTACCGTGGATTTGCTTATTCCAAAGGCTTTGGCGCACGCTCTGACAGTGCAGCCCTTTGATATCATATATTCCCCCAAGACCACACAGCGCGGCTTATCGGCGGTCATGGCCGTTCTCCCGATCCTTATTAAGCATAATAACACCCCTTTGAATGATTGGCTTACCTTATACTATATTCAGGTGATCGGGCATATATGCAAAAAGCCCCGCTCTGAACAGACAGAACGGGGCATACTCTTCTGATGCACTAAATAATTTTAGAGAGAAACTCCACAAGTCTCGGGTTTTTCGGGTTTGAGAAGAACTCCTGCGGCGGCGCCTGCTCCAGTATCGCACCGTCAGCCATGAACATAACTCTCGATGCTACCTCCTTTGCAAAGCCCATCTCGTGAGTGACCACTGCCATAGTCATACCGTCGTCAGCAAGCTTTTTCATCAGCTGAAGCACCTCTCCCACCATTTCGGGGTCAAGCGCCGAGGTCGGCTCATCGAACAGTATCATCTCAGGGTTCATAGCCAGCGCCCTTGCAATAGCTACTCTCTGCTTCTGTCCTCCCGAAAGTGTAGAGGGATAAACATCGGCCTTATCGGGCAGGCCTATCACCTCCAGCAGCTCCTCTGCCTTGTCGCTTGCCTCCTCCTTGCTCATTATGCCGAGCTTTTCAGGCGCAAGCGTAATGTTCTGCTTTATAGTCAGGTGCGCAAACAGATTGAAGTGCTGGAACACCATACCCATTTTCATTCTCAGCTTGTTGAGCTCGTGCTCGCTTGCCTTGGTAAGGTCATTCCCCTCGAAGATTATCTCTCCTGAGGTCGGCCTCTCCAGCATATTGAGGCACCTGAGAAAGGTAGACTTTCCAGAGCCGGAGGGCCCGACGATAACTACCTTTTCGCCCTTTTCTATAGTTTCGTTAATGCCGTCCAGCACCGTCACACCGCTGAAGGACTTGACGAGGTTTTTAATTTCTATCACTTTTCGCCAGTCTCCTTTCAAGCCGCATAACAAGATGCGAAAGTATCATTACCATTATGAGATATATCACAGCCACTGCGATAAGAGGCATAAATGCGCTGTAGGTCTTTGACCTGATGATGTCTCCGCCCTTGGTGAGGTCAACGATGCCAATGTAACCTGCCACCGAGGTCTCCTTCAGCAGAACTATGAACTCATTGGCAAGCGCCGGCAGTATAGCCTTGAAGGCCTGCGGCAGGATTATCAGCACCATAGTCTGCCTGTAGCTGAAGCCCAGGCTCCTTCCTGCCTCGAGCTGGCCTGCGTCAACTGACATTATTCCCGAGCGCACTATCTCAGCGACATAAGCGCCTGAATTGATACCGAACGCCATTATCGCAACTATGTACTTCGTAAGCTCCACCGAGCCGAAGAACACTACCGACCCGAAGATAACGAAATAGGTTATCATCAGCTGCACCACCATAGGCGTACCTCTGATGACGGTAAGGTAGACTTTGCAGATGAAGTTTAATACCTTCATTCTGCCCGTCCTGTCATGAGTTGAGCGCACGATAGCAACAAGAAAGCCCAGTATAAAGCCCAGTATCACCGCACCGACAGTCACTATCAGCGTGGTTTTAAGGCCGTTGGTCAGATACTCCCAGCGTGCTTCCTCTATGAAATTCTGTTTAAAATCGGCAATAAGCTTTTCCATTTTTCCCTCATAAGCTTTCGTCTGCTCCCCGACACCGAAGAACAGACGAATCAGCTGTCTTTATTGTTTTTCATGGTCATTTCCCTGACGCATTATCCTGACACAGCGCTGCCCGGGATCACCATATTTTATTTTTTATCAGTCTTTTCTGACGATGATTACCTGCTTTGCAGTGGTGTAGGAGTCAGAGAAGAGAACGTTCTTCTTTCTGTCCTCGGTAACGGTCATTCCTGCAACGCCAACGTCAGCCTTGCCGGACTGTACGGCAGAGATGATAGAATCAAACTGCATATCATCGATCTCCAGCTCATATCCGAGCTCATCGCAAACTGCCTGCATCATATCAGCATCAAGGCCGATCACCTTGTCACCGTCCTTGCTCTCATACGGAGGGAACTCCGCATTCGTAGCCATAATGAGCTTGCCCTTGCTTCTGTCAACGCCCTCGGGTGAGGTGTAAGCGCTTGTGCCCTTGCTGTCCTCTATCCAGTTTTTCTTGATAGCGTCGAGCGTTCCGTTATCCTTCAGGGTCTTGAGTGCGCCGTTTATCTCCTCCTGAAGAGCAGTGTTATCAAGCTTCATAGCGATAGCATACTCCTCATCTGCAAAGGGCTCGTCAAGTATCTCGATATCATCATTCTTAGAAACGAAAACCTTTGCAGGCTCGTTATCAATGATGACCGCATCGACCTTGCCCTGCTTGAGAGCCTGTACGGCATCTGCACCCTTGTTGAATCTCTCTACCTTGGCGTCCTTTACGTCCTCAGCATAGATATCTCCCGTGGTTCCGAGCTGAACTCCGATAGTCTTTCCGTCCAGATCATCGATGCTGTGAACTGTGTTTGCAGGCACTCCGCAGGATGCGAGCATACTTACGCACATAACGGCAGAAAGTGCCAGCGCAGATAATTTCTTCATATATACCATTCCTTTCATATTTATACAGTGAGACGGTAATTCTCCGTCCGCCGTAATGACCTTATGATTATACCACATTATCTTCCATTTTTCAACCGCTTTTATACAAAAAAATATACAAATTTACGCTCTCTGACCTCACAATTATGAATAAAAACGGCAGTTTTTGCATAATATCCGTCTCACTGCCCCGATAATGCAGCCCGTATGAAAAAATTGTCGTATCTTCTTTACTTTTGACGCAAACTGTGTTATGATTAAAGAGAACATATCATTCATCACCGGAGGTGTGACCCTTAATGGCTGACAGAAACGAGATATTTTATCACATAAAAAAATTCAGGCTGAAAATACTGCTTGCAGGCGTTGTCTGCATACTGCTGACAAGTGCCGCCCTTTTGATAGCAGGCCAGACCTTTACCAGAGGCAACTCTGCGGAATATGACAGCGAATACTGCACTGCGCTGAACACTCAGATGGCAAAAAGCGTAGAGCTGTTTCTTGACAGTATGAATTCCAGCGGAAAGATACTGTTTTCAAACGAGGAATTCATCGCCTATGACGGTGAGTCGGGCACGGACGCCGAGAAGGCTGACATCGAAAGCAGGATAAAGAGCTTTCTTCTCTCAGTCAGTGTTATTGACAACTTTGCTGATTACGGCCTTGTTTATGAGAACGGAAAGACCCTCGGCAGGATAAGCGACGGCTGCCGCGACCTCTTCAACGACAGGGTCTATGAAAGGCTGACCGAAGCCCTCGGTGACAGCAAGACGGGCTGGTTCACAGGGTTTTACGATGAGGATAACGACTTCTATGATTTCAGAAAACTCTTCTATGTGAGGAAGATAAACGACAAGACTGTGTTCGTATCCTCCTGCTACTCAACAGAGCTTGAATCGAAGTTCATCACTGGCTTCAAGGCTAACACTATCCGCTCAGTCCTTATCGACGGGCAGAACAGGATAATCTTTGATACCGATGCCGAGTCGGACAAGATCTCCCAGATCATTGACAACGATCTGCTCGACCTGTTTGCAGGCAGCACCGACACCACCGTTCTTTCTGACTTCAGGATAGCTTCGGTATCGTCCCTCGGCAATGACTGGCAGCTCATCACCGTTATGGATCTGAGCGAGAAAAGGCAGCTCTCAATGAAGTTCGGGCTCATATCAGTGTTTGTGGTGATAATCGTTCTTATCATCTATGAGTTCCTGCTGCATCTTGCATCAGCGACCTATGACCCTGAGAGGGCAAGGCTTTCTGCCGCCATGAAGGTAGATGCTCTGACAGGGCTGCACAGCGCCGATTATACCGAGAACGTTATTCTTGATAAGATAGAGACCAGCCTTACGGGCTCGACCTTTGCGCTGATGATAATAAACATCACGAACCTCGGCCTGATCGAGCAGTCCTACGGTGAGGACACCGCCAATGAGGCTGTCACAAAGGTAGCCCATGCGATAGATGACCTGTTCGGGGCGGAGCATACGGTCGGAATACTTAAAAGAGACGAATTTGCAGTCTTTGCGGATTTTACGGACATAAATCTGCTGAAGGCTTATGACGATATAAAGGCCAGCATATCAGGCCTTGCGAAGAGGCTTGAACGGTGCGAGCTTGAAAACGACAGAGGCGAGATAAAGACCGCTGTTGGTGCAGCGCTCTACCCTGATTGCTCTGCCGATTATGATGAGCTGCTCAGCCTTGCAGAGGACGCTGCAAAGCAGTGTGCCGCTGACCGCACAAAGAGTTACGTCCTTTATAAGAAAAAGGGAGATGTGAAGCAGGATGAGGATAAAAAACAGACTTAATGCTGCCGCTTTAGCAGCGCTCATCAGCGTGTGTGCCTCAGGCTGCACACAGACGGATACCTTCTACGATCATCAGGAGACCAAGAGCGTTTCGTTCTCATGGTGGGGGAAGGATCAGAGGAATGAATATACAATAGATGCGCTGAGAGAGTTTGAGAAGAAGACAGGGCTTGCTGTTGAAGTGCATTTCAGTGAGTATGAGGGCTTCAAGAATGTGATGGATATGGATTTCTATTCCGACACTGAGGCCGATGTTATGCAGCTCAATTATGACTGGCTGTATGAGTATTCTCCTGACGGCGAGGGTTTTTACGATCTTCATGAGCTTGCCGACAAGGTGGATATATCCGTATTTCCCGAAGAGGCTCTTGAGTCGGGAACGATAAACGGAAAGCTCAATGCCCTGCCTACATCTTTTAACGCTATCACTTTCTATTATAATGAGGATATGTACAAAAGCTACGGCCTGTCAATTCCGAAAACGTGGGAGGACCTTTACGCTGCCGCTGAGGTGATGAGCGCTGACGGCATCTACCCGATAGAGTTTTCGGCAAAGTCAGCCTGGCTGGCGGCTGTTGCATATTTTGAGCAGACTGAGGGACGAGAGCTTTATAAAAACTCTACGGAGCTTGAAATGTCAGAGGAGGACTACAGAAAGCTGCTGAACTTTTACGTTGACCTTCTTGACAAGGGCGTGAGCCCGACGACCGAAGGCTTTGACAGGAATGACCTGGAGAGAGAGAAAACAGGCGGCATTGCTGTCTGGATATCGGACGCGGAGTATTACTGCGACCCGTCGCTGGAGCTGGGGCTGCACATCATCATAGGGGACTATCCCTGTGAGGACGGTGCGGAGCAGTTCGGCTGGTACAAAAAGCCTACGAGCCTTTACGCGATAAAAAAGACCACTGAGGACGCTGAGTCGGCGGCGCTGCTGCTTGATTTTCTTGTGAACAGCGAGGAGATGAACACCCGCCAGAAGCTCGGCAAGGGAATACCGTCATCAAAGAGCGCATTGGAGATACTTGAAGCAAACGATATGCTCACGGGCATACAGTTTGATGCGAACCAGAAGATGAAGGACACGCAGCAGCTCGGCATGATGAGCCCCTACGTTGAGGACACAAACGCCGTAGACCTGTTCTCCGACATCGCGGCGCGCATACACGGCGGCACAATGACCCTTGACGAAGCAGTCAGCGAGACCTACGCCGATATGTTCAGAATGCTGTCAATGTAAGGCAGGCGCTCGCCGGTGCTCGCCGCACGGCTAATTCACGCCGTACTTTTGTTTAAACTGTTACATAGTGGTCGCACCTGATAAAAAGATTTATACCCGAAGGGGTTTGGGGGCGACCGGAAAGCCCCCAATAGGGCGTGGAACTTAGAATTAATACAGTTCAGATGATGAGCGTATATTACAAATCAGATGTCCCTTTTATCTTTTGTGTTGTTAATAAGATAAACCGGAATTTACGGGGAGAAACGTATGATTAGAATAAGACCTTATAAATCAACAGATGCTAATGCTGTATTATCGTGGTGCCAAGATGAAAAAGAATTTTACCAGTGGACAGCAGGAATACTCGGTAAATTTCCTATAACACAAAGTGAGTTTTCTTTTGTAGAATCTCTTATGCCGTTTATCGCATTTGATGAAACTGGAATCTTTGGCTTTTTTACTTTGAGAAATCCAAATGAGTCGTTGGACGAACTGCGTTTTGGATTCGTTATTATTAACCCTGAAAAGCGTGGAAAGAACTATGGTAAGGAAATGCTTCGATTGGGGTTAAAATTTGCATTTGAAATATATGGTGCAAAACGAGTGTCATTGGGTGTTTTTGAAAACAACCTATCAGCGTACTACTGCTATAAAGCAGTTGGGTTTGAAGATGTTGTTCTTGATACTACTGAAACATATTGTGTTTTGGGTGAAGAATGGAAGTGTAAAGAACTATTATTGGAAAATATGTAAATTCTGATTTATCAAACTAAAAAGCTGTCAGCCCCGATCCAAACAAAAAAACAACCCTCCCCATAGGGGAGGGAAAACGGTCTTATATTCCGCAGCTACTTACGTGGGTGGGGGGTGTCCGCCCCGTCCGGGCTAGGACAGTAGTTGTCTGATATCTTCTTTATCTCTTCCTTTGCGAGCTCTACCGCCTCGGCAGGAGCAAGCACCTTGGCTTTGTCTCCGAACTGGAACAGCCAGCCCCAGAAGGTCGGCGCTATCTGCACCTCGCGGTTTATGTAGAAGGTCTCGTCAGAGTTCTTGTGGCAGATCGTCTTCTCGCCGAACCTGTCCATAACAACGTTTATCAGAGAGTTGTCGAACTGTATTTTCAGCTCCATTATCTCTCCGCCGTACATCCCGTAGATGCTCTGCAGGTTGTTTACCTTATCCTGCTCCTCGTCCAGAAGCTCCCTTCTCGGCAGCTCTGTCATCTCAACCTGGGTCATGCGGTCAACTCTGAACCTTGAGATATTGTCGTGCTTCTCGCTGTAGCACACAAGATAATAGTTCTCGTTCTCCCATACCAGTGCATACGGCGACACCGTGTACACCTCACCGCCGTGCTTGAGCTGTTTTCTCTTCTCGACAGTGTACTCAAAATACTTGAAGCGTATCTGTGACTGTGTGAAGATACCCTCCTGTATTTTATTTATCGCATAATATATCTGCTCGTTGAAGGTCTTGGTCCTGTTCTCAACATAGACTACCCTTCTCAGATCCTTAGCCTTGTAATCAGAGGTCAGCTGCTGGAGCTTTCTTATAAGCTCTCTTGACTTCTTCTGTGTCAGGAACCTGCTCGATGCAACTGCATCCGCCAGAACATAAAGCTCCTCGTCCTGGAAAAGCCTGTCCGCAAGATAGTAGGCATTTGAGTGGCCGTCCTTAGTAGTCTCGATAGCCATACCGCTGTCTGAAAGCGTCTTTATATCGTCATAGATCGTCTTTCTTTCAGCCTTGATGCCGTTCTCGCCCAGTATCTCGATCAGCCTGTTACCCGTAAGGGTGTGCTTGTCGTCGGTCCTGCGCTCAAAAAGCTGCTTCATAAACAACAGCTTCTGCTTCTGTCTCGATAGTCCTGTCACTTTGAATTATCCTCCCCGCTGCGTTTCATATCCGAAACCTTAATTCTCGAACCGTCAGGTTCAACGATCGTCAGATGCTCCAGCTGCGCCGTCAGGTTACCGACAACGCTCCTGCGATATTCCATGCGCAGCTCTTCCCTTTCGGTCTTCTCCTCAGGGGTAAGCTCTCTCTCACGGCTGATCGCGGTAAGCTCAGACAATCTCTTAAGCTTCACTTTCTCCATAAATTTTTACACTGCTCCATTCAGATCGGGATATTTTTTATTTTTTTAACTTATCTCCGACCTCATAGAATTTCAGCGGCTTACACAATACCGCCTGTCCCAAAAAAGCGACTGCGAATTATTTCTTTCTTTTCTTTCGCCCCACCTGCCCCGTTTGCGGTCCGGGTGAAGGTCATTTTGTCCGATTAATCGCCCTTTTCGGGATTTAACATTCGTATTATAACACATATTTCTGCAAATTTCAACGGTAAATTGCACAAACTGTCCGATTTAATTCCCTCAATTTGAACAAAAAATTTGAAAATTGTGTTTGTCCAAAAATTTTCCCACAACATATAGTATGTGAAATTGTGTCTGAAAATTCATATTTCATTAATATAAAATTAACACAAATCAAGGAGCTCTGAGTCCATAATATGAAAAAAATATCCTATGACCGTATCGACAATTACATCTCTGACAGGCGCACAAGCCCTGCCGTTATGACCGATGAGATCACAAACGGGCTGCTGAGAGAAGCAGTGGAGATGAATTTGACTAAAAAGCAGAAATGTTATATAATAATGTATTATGTAAGGGGTATGACCATGCAGCAGATAGCCGATGTCTGCGGAGTGAACCGCTCAACGGTCTCACGCACCATAGCCCTTGCACGTAAGCAGATAGCCGGCGGTATCAGCTCGGCGCTGCTGAGAAGGGCCGTAACGGAGGGTGAAAGCAAACGTGAATGACAATACACTCAGCTCGTTTTTAGAGAGCTATGCCGGCAGCGGCACAGCAAGGCTCCATATGCCTGCTCATAAGGGTAAGCCCGTCATCGGCTGTGAGGGATATGACATTACGGAGATAAAGGGCGCAGATTATCTTTACGAGGGTAAGGGGCTCATCGGTGAGAGCGAAAAGCGAATGGCCTCTCTGTACGGCACGGGGCGCACGGTGTATTCCACTGAGGGCTCCAGCATCTGCATAAAGGCTATGCTAGGCATAATAAGAACTGTCAGCGGAAGGCTGAGGGTGCTTGCAGGGCGGGGCTGCCACAAGGCATTTATTGACGGCTGTGCTCTTCTTGACGGCGAGGTAACATGGGTCTACCCTGAGAAGAGAGCTCGCTCGGTGTGCTCATCGTTCATAACGCCTGCTGATATCGAAATAAAGCTCAGCGAGGGGGACTTTGACTGTGTATACATCACCTCTCCTGATTATCTTGGCTTTATGGCTGATATAAAGGGCATATCGGCAGTCTGCCGCAGGCACGGCGTACCGCTGCTTGTTGACAATGCCCACGGGGCATATCTTCGCTTCACTGAGCCTGACCGCCACCCTATAACGCTGGGTGCTGATATGTGCTGCGATTCTGCGCACAAAACTCTCCCCTGCCTCACGGGAACGGCAATGCTGCATTTTTCATACAGCTGCCCTGACACCTTCCGGGAAGATGCTAAGCGGATAATGTCGATATTCGGCTCTACAAGCCCTTCATATCTGATGCTTATGAGCCTTGACAGATGCTCGCTCATGCTTGCTGACGGCTCTCTCAGAAAGAGGATAAAAGAGACCGTCAGGAGAGTTTCTCTTTGCAGGGAGAGGATAAATGCCTGCGGCTTCAGCACCGTCGGTGACGAGCCTATGAAGATAACTGTTGATGCGTCAGCTTCTGGAATGACAGGAGACGCCCTTGCCGACAGACTCAGAGAGCACGGCATAGAGCCTGAATATTCAGACCCTTTATACACAGTTCTCATGCCCTCTGCAATGACGGGTGAGGACGACTTCTCACTGATAGAGAGGGCCTTCTCTGAAATAAAGGCAGATAAGGGGCAGGTGCCTGAGCTGCCGTCACCAAAGCCGTGCGAAAAAATCCTCAGCATAAGAGAGGCAATGTTCGCACCATGCGAGGAGGTGCCGTCAGATAAGGCTTCGGGCAGGATATGTGCGAGAACGATAACGGGCTGTCAGCCTGCTGTGCCGATAGCCGTCAGCGGAGAGATGATCGATACGGATACGATCAGGCTTTTAAAGGCCTATAAAATAAAGTCGGTCTTTGTGACCGTGAAAGGGGAAAACTTATGAAACTGGTCTACGCGATAGTAAATAACGACGATGTTTACGCTGTCAGCAAGGCATTCACAAAGAGGGGGATAAGAGCAACAAAGCTCGCCTCAACGGGAGGGTTCCTTATGGCAGGAAACACAACGTTTCTCATCTGCTGTGAGGATAGTATGGTAGATACCGTAATAGATACCTGCCGTGAGCACTGCAAGAAGAGAAAGCAGTATGTTCCGTCATCAACGGTAACAGAATCCGACCTCGGCAACCCTTACCCGGTAGAGGTAAAGATCGGCGGAGCCACTATCTTTGTAACGGATATCAACAGATTTGAACAGGTGTAACAGGAGAAAGCTATGAAGATCTATACTTTGATCGGCGGAGTAAACGGCGTCGGCAAAAGCAGTCTCTCCGGTGTTCTGTCTGGAGAAAGCTCTGAGCTCGGTATCATTATCGATACGGATAAGATCACTGCGGAACTCGGCGGTGATAAGCTTGCAGGCGGAAAGCTTGCTATAAAAAAGGTGAACGAGTGTCTTGACAAAGGTATCAGCTTCACTCAGGAGACGACGCTCTCCGGAAAAAGGGTACTGAAAACGGTCAAGCGTGCCATAGCAGATGATTACTATATCAGGCTTTACTATGTCGGTGTAGGCTCAGTTGAAGAGAGCATAGCCCGTATCAGGAACAGAGTAAGAAAAGGCGGCCACGATATCCCGAATGAGGACGTTATCAGAAGGCACAGCAAGAGATTTGAAAACCTTGCAGCGATACTCCCCTACTGTAACAAGGTTCGTTTTTATGACAACGAAAACGGCTTTATTGAGATAGCCGAATATAAAAACGGAAAGCTTGTAACAAAAGGTGAGGCCACCTGGCTGGAAGAGCTGAAAGGATCGATATTGTAAAAACAGACCCCTTGCCAAAACAGCAAGGGGTAGTTTTCTGTCAATATGAGTATATACTTCCGCCGATGAATTCTCTCGCCAGCGCATTGTCAGGGATCATCTCCTCACCTATGCTGTCTACCTGGCGGAGCGCTTC
>ODAI010479851.1_pt1 | contig 11274 bp, 10 predicted proteins | sample 1539321 | NCBI WGS metagenome assembly ODAI01 (sample SAMN02144231, study PRJEB22623) | gut metagenome | biome: sheep rumen | host: Ovis aries | place: New Zealand
AAATCCCCTGTGACAGCGAAAGAATCCTTCCCCCAGTTTTTTCTCCATCTCCTGCATGGATGCATATAAGACGATCACCCCTTCCGTGGTGTGCAGATTGATCTTTTTACGGTCATTCTCCGCATAGTAGATCTGTCCCGGTTTGAGAGAATACGTCATCTTCTGCGTGGAAAACAAGATCGGCTCCTCCGTGCTATCATGCTCCGCTTTTTCCACCGCCCTCCGATACACCTGCAGGAATTTCTCCTCATCGATGGGCTTTAAGAGATACCCCAGCGCCTCCACCTCAAATGCATCGAATACGTAGTCTTTGATCCCTGTGATAAAAATGAGTGGAATTGTCCACCCGGCCTGACGCAGCCGCTTTGCCGTGTCCAGACCGTTCATTCCCTCCATCTGAATATCCAGAAAGCAGATATCCATCTGCGTACTCTGCAGCAGTTCCTTGCCGGAAACCACCTCATGGATGATCGCTCCCGCATCCTCCCGCAGGATCAGTTCCCTTATCTGTGTGCGGATTGCCGCTTCATCATCGCAAATCATTATGTGCATATTGTGCGCCCCTCATTCTATTTCTGCCGTATTTTCGTCATGATCTCTTGTCGTTCAAAGACTTCTGTTCAAAGACTTCTTATCTTCGTATATCTACTATATCGTCAAATTTAACACAACCTTGACCGCCTGATCCGCTCCTTGGAACAAACTGCGCCCAAAATGGAACCAACGGAAACCACTTCCGCAAATGCCATCAAACGGGAACGAACCGTTGCCCCAAAGCCTTGAATTTTAAGGGATTGTGGCGATATGATAAGTGAAATCAAACACAGAAAGGAGAGTGTGCACATGACACGTATTTCAGGATTTTACAACTTTAATTTCCCGTCCTTTGGCAATTCCGGGATCAGCTCGATCTACGGTTCCTCGCGGGCCTCGCGCAGTTCTTACGCACAGCTGTTAAAAGCACGGTACGGACAGAGCAATACCGCGTCACGGATTTCCAACTCCAGGATTTCCGGATCTCAAAATACCGCGCGGAACAAACTGCAATCCATGTCAAGCGATCTGACGACGATCAAAGGGGATGCGGAAGACCTGACGCGGGTCGTGGACAAGCTGAATCTCAGCGGGAAAAATGATCTTTTTGAGAAAAAAACGATCAAGCAGGCAGACGGCAGCACCGTTACGGATTACGACAAAGACGCTATCTACAGTGCAGTAAACCGCTTCGTAGACAGCTACAATGACACCTTGAAGAACGCATCTGTTTCCACAGACCGCAATGTAGCTGGCGCTGCCGCAAGCATGTCCCGCACCACCCAGATTCTGAGCAAGAGTCTTGCGAAAGTGGGGATCACCACCGGGAAAGACGGCAGACTGTCTCTGGACGAAAAGACCTTCAAAGGTGCCGACATGGACACCGTGAAATCACTGTTCCAAGGTACGGGCAGCTTCGCGGATAATGTTTCCTACGCAGCAGGGCGGATCGAGAGAGCCGCCACCAGTTCCCTGGCGTCTATGACGACAAGCATCTACGGTTCAAACGGCTACTTCGGCTATGGCGGGTATGCCGCTTTGGGGAACTTCTTTAACGGGTATTTTTAAGTCAGACAGAGGCATATCATCTCGGATTGATATGCCTCTGTCATCTTCTATTTTGTCTTTTGTATTTTTACCGTACAAGCGATCCGATCCGCCTGATCCATGGTAAATTCCTTTGTTGAAAGAGCCAGATAGTAATAGAATGCCTCCCCCTCCTTCACGTAGTAATAGTAATAATAGTCTCCCTCGTTATCGCCGCCGTCGGATGTTTTCGTCTCCCGAACCCGGATATACGGCCAATCCTCTTTGTTCTGACGCAGTCCCACTACCACTCCCTCCTGCCGCACGCCGCCACTCCAGACAGGAATTCCGTCCGCATTCAATTCCGGGATGCCGCTGTCAAACCGGATATCTGCCATTGCGGCATCAAATCTTCCCAGGCTTCCTGTCGAAGCCGGCTGAATCGCTGTTCCTCCCGCAAGTCCTGACTTCTCATCATACGTGCCCAATGCATAACCGTCCGGAAGGGAAATGCGCATACCATCCTTTGTCTGCAACACCGGTCTGTTTGCCAGATATCGGAGGAACTGTTCATTGGACTGACTCTCCCACAGAGAGCGCCAATTTTCATAACGCATATTTCTCCTCCCGATCACAAGTTTCTCCCCATTGCCTGTCTTCATCACAAGAGGCAGCGTACGGTCGGCATTGTTTGTCATGGCATGTACACCGGCACCTTTTATTTTTACATAAACAGCCCGAACCTGGTCGGAAGGATTATCGATATTTGCACAGAGCACATAGGATGTATTTCTCTCGACTCCCAGCTTCAACTCCTCCCCTGCTTTCAGGGATACCGGACCGATCATCTGCATACTTCCGTTACTCTCTAGCGGGATCAGGATGACTTTCGCCGCAGTCAATCCCTCTCCTGCTGTCAGCCGGATCTTGCCACCTTTTGAAGTGATCATCTCGTCGGCATAGGAATATTTTCCCACACACTGCGCCGGAAGGATCACTCTGACCCTGTACTCCTGCCGGGAGCGGGACAACAAACCGACCCATGCCGCGAGACATACGAGAACACCCACACCGAGGATTCCCCAGAACACCTTCCTGTGATTTTGCATACGCCTTTATCCTCCAAGAGATAGAATTTTACCCCACTATTGCTCCGTCGGCAGCTTCACCGTAGCCGCGATCCGGTTTGCCTGTCCGTGATCAAATTCCTTTGCGGAAAGGGACAGGTAATAGTAAAACGGCTCCCCTTCTTTCACAAAATAGTAGTAGTAATAGGTTGCCGTACTGTCATATTGGCTCAGGTCCACATCCTGCAGCATATCCCTGTATTGCAGAGAAGAAGCCAGCAGTGCACCGGTAAACAGGTCATGGGATTCTTTTATGCAGAGATACCACCATCCGTCACTTTCATACTGTTCTCCGACTACCATTCCATTCTCCCGCACAGTATGATTTTGCAATGGGATTCCGATTCCCGATGTAAGCCCTGCCAGATCAGGCTCCGGCTTTCCGTCACTGAATTTAATATCCAGCACCTGAGCCGGAAACTTGCACAGGAAACCGGAGTAATACCAGTCCTCCATTTCATACGCAGGACTTTTCTCATAACAACGATAGGAAACCGGCTCGATCAGGTTTCCGCCTGCCAGTCCCAGCGCCTCCTTGTATGCCCCGATGGAATAACCCTGGGGTAAGGAAATGCCGATCGGTTGAGACTCCGTTTCCAGCATCTGTTTTTGTTCTTCCAATTCTTCCTGCATCTGTTTTAGTTTTGCCTGCTGCTCCTCCAGTGCAGCCTGCAATTTTTTCTCATATTCCGCATCCTGTCTTGCGATGATGATATCCTCTTCGCGTCCGGCTACAGATGCCGGGATCGTATAGGGCAGTCTCGCATCCGCACTGGGCTGGTAGTCTGCGATCCGCAGTTCCACCCCTTTTGCATTGACAAACACCTCCTGCGGTTCCCCGGTCTCATTGAGCACATTCACGCAAAGTCTGTACCAGGTATCCTTTTCCAATGTGACCTGTACAGGCATTCCGGGCGTCATATAAAAGGGGGCAATGGTCTTCATCTCCCCTGTGCCCTCTGTGGCCACCAGCATAACCTCCGTATCCGGCAAATTATCCCCTGCGGTCAAAGTGATCTTACCGCCTGCTCTGGCGCACAACTCTTCGTCAGAATAGGCAAATTTCCCCACGCAGTTTGCAGGCACGATCACTTTAACCGAATAGGTCTTAGGTGGATTTGTCAGGAAACAGACCACTAATACAATGCAGGCTGCGGCAGCCACGCATAGGATCCAAAATGCGGGCTTTTTGTAGTTCAGCACAGATTGTACCCTTCCCTTTACCGCCACCTCACCGAACGCCACCGGACAGACAGTAATATTCTTTTGCCTGGCACTGCAATTCAAGAGCGCCTGACAATAATCCGCCCGCCAGGTTTTATCCCTGTCCTTTGTGGTCTTTTCATCACATGCGTACTCTATATCCTTTGAAAATAATGCGTAGGCGATCCATGCCAGGGGTTGGAACCAATAGACAGACAGGATCAGGAAACCCAACGGTTTCCAGATATGATCGCCCCGACGGATATGGTTTTGCTCATGTGCCAGGACATATTCCGTGTCCTCCAAAGGCATACTGTCCGGCAGATAAATCTGCGGTCTGAACAGTCCCAGAATAAACGGCGTATCGATCGCTTTTGAGCGAACCCTTTTTCGCAACATCCCATAACTGACAAGCGCATACAAAAGCATCCCCGCCACGCCTACAAGCCATACCGCTGAAGAAAATGTGATCACAATCTGCAGCGGACTCACGCCTGCCACATGGGTCGGCGCCAACCTGCTCATTATGACCGGATTCACGCTTTTGTCCACAACAGCCAGACCGGTGTCCAGAGATGGTCTAGCCGCATACTCAATATCTACCGGAATCGGCTGGTTGTTTGGAATCAGGCTGAGTACGCTCTCCACGGAAAAAGGAAGCATGAAACGCAGCGCCACCAATCCCCAAAACAGGCAGATGATGAAACGCGGCGCTTTTTTGAGTATGATCTGCAGAGCGATCACCGCCAGGATCACCCACCCGGCTGTCAAAGCGTTATTTACGATCAGCAAAAACAATCTGTTTAATCCTGCATTTATGGTTGCATTCATTGCTATATCCATAACCGTATCACTGCTCCTTTCTGAACGTGTCGATCATACTCTGGATCTCGTCCATCTCCTGGCGGGACAGCTTCTTTCTGGCAGTGAACGCGGCGATAAAAGCCGGAAGCGATCCCGCAAAAGTATCCTCCACAAACTGTTCGCTTTTCGCAGAATAATAGTCCTCTCTGGACAGAATGGATGTGACTGTCCCATTCTGATTCTGCAATAACCCTTTTTCACAAAGTTTACGCAGAACCGTGTAAGTGGTGGGCTTCTTCCAGCTCAGCTCCTTCTCGCAGATCTTTACCAGCTCCCCGGAACCCACCGGCTCCTCACGCCATACGATCTCTGCAAACTGCAATTGTACTTCTCCCAATTCTATGTTTGACATGATGCACCTCCTGCTATGTAAAATGTGATAACATGTTATGTGCACTAACACGTTGTATATTTGTCCGGACAAAAATTTTAAAAAAGAAATTGGTTTATCTAAAGTAAACCTTCTGTGATAAGTTTACTCTGGATAAACCAACTTGTCAACTACTATTTTTTGATCCTGCATTTTGACGGCGCTTTATGTATTTATACTAACACCACTTATCTGCAAACTCCTGTATTCCCCTTATCTTCGCTGCATCCTGCAACATCTGATCCAATATTTCCGTATTCTGCTCTGACATGATTCGTAACCTTAAAACTCCCTTGGCCACGCTTTCCTCCCGGATGAAGTCATCCTCTGCCCATCTGTCTCGCATCGCCTTCTGCCGTTGTTCGAACATCCATCTCAGATTTTTGACCAATCCCATTGTTCTCACCGCTTCCATCGCTTCCATCGCTTCTGTCATTCCTTTACTCTTCGATTGTATCATATCCAAGTCCTCCTCGCAAGTTGCGTTAAACAAGGACATACATTTCCGCCCTCCAGAGTCCGATAATTTGATACAGTTACAATAATAAACTCAACCGCAGTCAAATACTCATCTCGCTTATCCCACTCTCCGTTTTCACAATACTTCTGATACTTTCTTTCAGCATAATAGTAATCTTTTCCAACCGGAATATCAAAGTATCCTTGTACCATATTCTTAGTAGTTTGATCTTCAACCATCCATCCGGATTCCGTTGGAAAAAGCTCTTCTATCAGCAATGCAACACCATAGCAACATCCATGTTCTCTATAAGTCCTTGAGCTGAAATCCAAGCCGCCTTGCCACTTAACGTAATGGTTCCTTCTCTTTTTATTTTAGTTCCCTAAACACACTATTATCATTAAACTCATAGTTCAATTTGACATGCCCATTTTCGTATGGAAATGCATCTGTCTCAGCGTGCACTGGCAGATCGCATGCAGCTTGCAGGTATTGATATTGACAAAAATGCAATACAGCGGATTGAATGTGGAAAGCGCTTCGTAACAGATATCGGGATCAATGTTGAATTGAATCATATGAAATCTGTACTATAGAATCTCCCTTAGCAAATACAACGGCACATTCTTCATCCAATCCTGCTCCCTATACCCTGAAAGAGATGTCCTGATCGCCGTCTGTGGCTGATACTCCGCACAATACGCCTTCAAACTTTTTGCCTGCAGATTCTCCTCCGCTTTTACCTCCAACGGTATGACCTCCATACCCTTTTGGAGCAAAAAGTCAATCTCACCATCTGACTTCTCCCTTGCAAAATAATACAGACTTCTATCCAAGGCACAAAGCTCCTGAGCTACAAACTGTTCTGTCAAAGCCCCCTTGAACTCTGTAAACAGGTTGTTCCCCTGCAGTAAGATTTCCGGTTCCAACTCACTCTTGGCCGTCAACAATCCCACATCCAACATATACATTTTGAATGCCGTCATATCCATATAGGCAGTCAACGGAATCCCCGGTTTCTTTACCCGATAGGAACGATGAATCAACCCACAGTCTTCCAGCCATTGTATGGCAATTTCAAATTCTTTCGCGCGGGCACCCTCCCGCAGCGAACCATACAAAAATTTGCGGTTCTCTTTGGCAAGCTGTGCCGGAATAGAGTTCCACACCATATGAATGCGGGGTACCTCCTTTACAGGTGCATGCTTGGAAAAATCCTCCATGTAATAATCTAGAATCTGCCGCTGCAGCCTGCGCACTTCAAAAAAATCGCCGCTTTCCACATATTCTGCCACCACTTCCGGCATTCCGCCCACATAATAATAAGTTCGCAAAAAATCTGTAAGCTTAGGCGCAAATCCATTGACCAGTTCATAGTCCTTATCCTGCAAAAGCCCTACCAGCCCATCTTCCCCGATGGCTCTCAGAAATTCGGAGAAACACATAGGATGCAGTTCCATAAAATCTACTTTCCCCACCGGAAAGGATGTGCCCTCATGGAGCGCAATTCCAAGCAAAGAACCCGCCGCCACAATGTCATATTCCGGCGCTTCTTCACAAAAGTATTTCAGACAGGACAACGCTTTGGGCGTCTCCTGTATCTCATCAAAAATGATCAAGGTCCTATCCGGTTCGATCCGCTGATGGGTTTCAACCTGTAATGCGGAAATGATTCTTGGTATCTGATAATCCATTTCAAAGATATTTCTGACGTTCTCATTGTTATCGCAATTGATATATGCCACATTTTCAAAAAAACGTCTGCCGAATTCTTTCATGATCCATGTTTTGCCGACCTGCCTTGCGCCCTTGATGATCAAGGGTTTACGGCGCTTTCTGTTCTTCCATTTCTCCAATTCTCCAAGCAATTCCCGTTCCATTTTATGCCTCCATCAGTCCATTATGGAATTTTCTCTTTTCTATTTTACATTTTTTCGGCGCACTTTTCAATCCGTTTTACATTTTTTCGGCGCACTTTATTGCAAAATTCACATTTTTTCGGCGCACTTTAGCATCAAAAAAATCCGGCCGTCGCACAAAAAGTCAATTGCGCGGCAGCCGGATATTATATGGTTTAGCCTGCTTATGCAGTATAGATTTTTATTTGCTCAGGTCCAGCTTTCTCACCGCATCCCGAAGCGGCAGTACAAAGGGCGCCGACACAGACAATTCGTCGATGCCCATCCGCAGGAACGCTTCCGTGAGGGTGGTGTCCGCCGCCAGTTCGCCGCAGATACCGATCCAGGCGCCATGGGCATGGGCGTTCTTGGCAGACATCTCGATCAGCCGCAGGATCGCCTCATGATGAGTGTCGCAGAAAGGCTCCAGCTTTGCATTCTGTCTGTCGATTGCTAACGTATACTGGGTCAGATCGTTGGTGCCCACGCTGAAGAAGTTTACAAGCGGTGCCAGCCTGTCGCTGATCACAGCGGCTGCTGGGGTCTCGATCATGATGCCTACTTCCGTATTCTCATCGTATGGTACACCGGCCTCCTTCAGTTCCGCCTTCACCTCTTCGCAGACAGTCAGGATCTTCTCCACCTCGGATACGCTGGTGATCATGGGGAACATAATGCCCAGATTGCCGAATGCGGAAGCACGATAGAGCGCGCGGAGCTGGGTCTTGAAGATTTCCGGTCTGGTCAGGCAGATACGGATTGCCCGGAAACCCAGCGCCGGATTTTCCTCTTTATCCAGGTTAAAATAATCGATCTGTTTGTCTGCACCGATATCAAGCGTACGGATAATAACCTTTTTGCCCATCATGCTCTCCAGCACTTTGCGGTAAGCTGTAAACTGCTGCTCCTCCGTAGGATAATCCGGGCTCTCCAGATACAGGAATTCACTGCGGAACAGACCGATACCTCCTGCGTCATTGGCAAGCACTGCACCCACGCCGTCCACACCGCCGATGTTGGCGTAGATATTGACCTTGGTTCCGTCAAGGGTCACATTCTCTTTTCCCTTTAACTCCTGCAGCAGAGATTTTTTATGCAGATCATCCTCCTGCTTTTTCTGCATAGCGCTTTCCGTCTCCGCGTCCGGTTCCAAAATGATCTCACCGGTGTAGCCGTCCACAATGATCCGCTTGCCGTCCTCCACCGCTTTCAGAAAATCCTCTCCCACACCGATCACCGCCGGGATATTCATGTTCCTGGCAAGGATTGCCGTGTGGGAATTGGAGGAACCGTAGGCCGTCACAAAAGCCAGTACACTTTCCTTATCCAGGGAAACCGTCTCGCTGGGCGCCAGATCATCCGCACAGATGATCATCTTCTGCGACATCTGCTGTCCGGCGCTCTCCCCTTTGGTCAGACAGTTGATCAGACGGTTGGAGATATCCTTCACATCCGCCGCTCTCGCCTGCATATAGGCGTCCTCCATGGACGCAAACATATCCGCAAAATTGTCCGCCGTCGTGGCAACCGCATACTCTGCATTGACGGACTGCGTCCTGATAATGTTGGTGATAGACTCATTGTAGTCATCATCCTCCAGCATCATCATATGCACTTCAAAAATCTGGGCATGGGTCTCGCCCACCTCCTTCAGTGCTTTTTCATAAATCTCTGACAACTGTTCCGTGGCAAGTTCCTTTGCCTCTTCAAACCGTGCAAACTCCGCTTCGATATCATCCACATGCGTTCTGCGGACCTGCTCATCCTGTCTTTTGAACAATGCCGCATTGCCGATGGCAATGGCTCCGTAAACTCCCTTACCCTTGAATTTCGTCATGCTGTTACCCCCGTTTTTCGTCTGATTCGCTCCGATCCACATGTGCTGACGCCTCTACAGATTCTCTTTCATGAAATCCTCGATCGCCTTCGCAGCTGCTTCTTCGTCTTCCCCTTCCACGGTGAAGTTCACAGTGTCACCGCACTTGATCCCCATGCCCATGAGCATCATCAGTTTCGTCACATTCACGCTTTTGCCATCCTTCTCCAGCGTAACGGTACTGGTAAATGTCTTAGCCAGCTTTGCCAGAAGTCCTGCCGGTCTTGCGTGGATACCTACTGCATCTTGAATGGTGTAAGAAAATGTTTTCATAAAAAATCCCTCCTTATATTAAAAAATTTTTTATAATCTTTCATGTCCGGGTAGGAAGCGATAGCGCCGTACAGCGTTACGCTCCTGCCACAGAACTCATTGGAAAAATCCAGGCTCTCCGCCAGGATCTCCTGATCCAGATCCTCCAGATTTTCCCCGACCGCCCCCAATGCATGCAGCTTCCAGAGAAACGACCCGATAAAACCGTCGCCGGCACCGGTGGTGTCCAAGGCATTCACCTTGCGCGCTTCCGCAAATGCCCAGACATTCCGGGTATAGGCATAAGCCCCGCCACCACCGCAGGTATAAACCACCAGCTTTACATCCCCTGTAAACAACCGGGGCAATGCCTTTCGGATATCCGTTTCGTCCGTGAGAAATTCCAGTTCTTCATCTGACAGTTTCAGGATATCTGCCTTAGGGATGAATTCCCAAACGGTCTGCTTCAGCGCCTCCCTGCTCTCCCAGAGCTGGAAACGCAGATTCGGATCAAAACTGATCAGGATTCCTTTCTCACGTGCGATCCGGATGGCCTCTCTGTGCGCCTCCCGCATGGGAAAATCCCCCAGAGAAACACTGCAAAAATGCAGAACATATGCATCCTCAAAATATTCCTCCCGAATCTGCTCAGCCGTATAGAGCATATCCGCCGAAGGCTTGCGGTAAAAGGAAAAAGTTCTGTTGCCGTCCTTCCCCAGGCTCACGAAAGCCAACGCCGTGTTTGCCTGTTCTGTCAGGGAGATACAGCTCGTGTCTACATTGTCCTCCGCAAGTTCCTTCACAATCTTATGCCCGAAAGGATCGTCCCCCAGCTGCGTCAAAAGCCTTGCCCTGCCCCCCAGTTTCGCATAGGCTCCGCAGACATTGGCCGGCGCTCCGCCCAGTTTGGGCGCAAACCCCGTGACCTGGTCGAACTCACAGCCTTTTTTATCCGGTATAAAATCAATCAGCGCTTCGCCGATGGCAACCAATCTGTCACCCAAGGTTTCGCACCTCCAATCCCTTTAATTCATATAGCACACCTCTCAAATTTTCCGTAAAGAGACTGACTTCTCTGACCGCCGGATAAAATCTGCTGCTCATCACTTTCTCCCCACCGTTCAGGTAGATCTCCAGAGAAGAAGTATCCGCGATCACACGAAGCTCGTCGCACCGGGTGAGCTTTACATTGCGCCTGTCTCTTCCGCTTCCGGTGTTTTCATCCAGGAAGACCATGGAGAACACGCCGTCGGCATATTGCAGTTTCAACATTTCACCAAACAGGATCGTGAACCTGCCCGGCGTTGTCGCGATCAGTTCAAAGGGCAGCTGCGTCTGCATCATCGCCCCCTGGGAAAACTCTTTTTTCTTTTCCCGCAATGCTTGAAGCTCCCGGATCGGATTCTGTAACAGTCTGCCGTCCTTCCCCACAGTAATCTCTCTGGGCAGTGTCAGGCAGTGCTGCCAGCCCATCTGTACCGTAGGATTGGTATAGGGAATATCCCCGATACCCATCCAGCCGATCAACAGTCTTCTGCCGTCCGGTGCTTCAAAAGACTGGGGCGCATAGAAATCAAACCCATGATCCCACTCTTCAAATTCTTTGTCATTCACAAAGTAGCCGGAACTGTATACATTCTGATGTGTGTATTCCGTATGCTTCA
>ODAI012189623.1_pt1 | contig 11274 bp, 4 predicted proteins | sample 1539321 | NCBI WGS metagenome assembly ODAI01 (sample SAMN02144231, study PRJEB22623) | gut metagenome | biome: sheep rumen | host: Ovis aries | place: New Zealand
AAATTCTTCCAGGCGTTTGTCGTAGCGGCGGACGAAGGGACGATTGGCACGTCGCACACCATAGACCAGAACCACAGCCAGCAAGAGGATATAGACCAGATAGGCCCAGGCCGTGCGGTACCAGGGCGGCAAGATGATCATCCGCAGCCGTGCGTAGGAATCCGGATTGTCGTTGCCAGCCTCGCGGAGCAGGAACTCATAGGTGCCGGGAGGCAAATTGGTGTAGGTGGCCTCTGCGTTTTCGGTACCCCGCGCCCAGTTCTTGTCGAAGCCTTGTAGCATATACTCATAACGCAGCAGGCGGCGGCTATCGAAGCGAGGCGAGGCGAAGTGCAGCGTGAAACTGTTGTCACGATACGCGAGAGTGATCTCATCCGAGACGTAGAGCGGATGGTCCAACCCCTTCTCGGCCAATTCCTTCTTTCCGTCGGCCACGAAGGGAAGACTGACAGCCATGATATAAACAGGGCTGGTCTGGGCTGAAATCTGCATACGGGAAGGATTCATACGCAGCAGGTTGTTGTTGCTGCCCATGAGAATCTGGCCGTCGCTCAGGCGGCACGTGGCGTTGTAAGGCTTCTGCTCGCGCTGCTTGTCGTCGGGGAAGCTGACGGTCTCTGTGAAGTGCTGGCGGTCGGCATCAATCCGGACGAGCCCGTTCTCCGTTCCCAGCCAAAGGTTCTGCTGGGCATCCTCCTGGAGGAAATAGATGCGGCTACGGGCGAAGAACTGGTCCGAGGTGCCATAGGATTCAAAGGAATCACTCTCAGGCACATAGCGGCAGAGGCCTCCTTCCTTGGCCGTCACCCAGACGGTGCCCTGACGGTCGCAGCAGACGCAGGTAATGGCGTTGCTGGGGAGCGAGCCCGGGTCATCGGCATGAGCCACATAGTTGCGGAACGAGGAGGAAGCACGGTCCTTGCGGAAGAGGCCGTGGTTGGCACTGGCAGCCCAGATGTTGCCCTCAGCATCCTCGGCGAGACTGACGAAAGCCGTCATGGAGTTGATTTCGAGGAATCCCATAAACTGCTCCGTAGCGCGGTCGAAGCGGCGAAGCCCCCAGCTGGTGCCGACGTAGATATCACCGGAGCGGGTGCGCAGCAAGCAATTGACCACGTTGCTGGGAAGGGTGTAGGGGCGATCGGGCGAGTAGGTGTAATGGCGACGAGCGCCGGAAGAGGTGTCGATGACATAGAGCCCTTCACGCTGAGTGCCCACCCAGAGGGAGCTGCCGTCCACGAGCAGGGTGTTGACCTCGCTGGGGAACGTGCTGACCGGGGCTGCGCCGACAGAAGCGGAGTGATGGAGGTCGTAGCGGTAGATGCCCGCGTCGGTTCCGATCCAGACATTACCATCAGCGGAGGAGGCGAAGGCACGCACCATATTGCGGGTGCCGCTGCCCATCAGTGGAGGTAGGTCAATGACCTCAAGGCTGCTGGGCGAAGCCGGACGATAGCACACACCACCATGCTCCGTGAGCACCCATAGTGTGCCGTCGGCATCAGTCAAGAGGGCGTTGATGAGATCGTCGGTCAGTTTGTGTTCGCCCACATCCAGACGCTCGAGAGCCAACGTAGAGGGGTCGTATTCGTAGAGCCCATGGTCCGTGCCCATCACCAGTTTGCCGTCCATCGACAGCAGGTCGCGGATGAATCCCACGTTCTGCGGCAGTGCCACCGGTTCCACGGCGTCCGAGGACGTGTTCAGGCAGAAGAGGCCCTGCTCACAGCCCACGAACAGGCGGGCGCCCAGACGTTCGACGCACAGCCGGCTCTTGTCCGAGACGTAGCCTGGAACCGCATACTGACGCTCATAGCGGCCATCCGTGTCATAAGTCAAGAGGTGACCATCGAGGGTGGTGAGGTACACATGATCGTCGGCTCCGACAACGATATCGGTGATGAAAGCATTGTGCCGGCTGTCCTGCCGCAGAGTGCCCGACGCCGTATCGTAGAAGAAGATGCCCTGCCCCAGCGTGCAGATCCAGATGAGTCCGTTGGGGGTGCGCTCCATGTGTTGTACGGTGGAGCTGACAACCACGCCGTACTTCGTCCGGACACGGAAGCGCGAAAAGGTGTTCGACTGGCGCTCATAGACGTAGAGTCCGAACGAGCCACCGAACCAGATGTCGCCATCCTGCTCCAACAACGAGGTTATCAGGTTGTTCTCGAAGGAGACGTCGGTGCCCACCATGTTGCGGTAAATGGTGTTGTGCTTGCCGTCGAAGCAGTTCAGGCCATTGCCCGTGCCCAGCCACATGAAGCCATAGCTGTCACGCAAGCCACAAAGCACGGAGTTGTCCGAGAGGCCATCGACAGCCATATAGCTCTTGAAAGCCAGCCGGCTGGCGCCAAGGGGCTGCGCCATCAGCAACAGAAGACTGCATATATATAATAAGGTGTAGCGGCGAAACATTTTGAATCGGCTGTTGAACGTTGAGAGTTTGCAGTTTTTTAGGTGAAGGTGTGCAAAGGTAAGGTTTTTGCACGACTCAACGCCAAAAACCGGACAAAAAAAGGCAAGAAACAGGTCGATTTGGTGCTTTTTCTTTCGTTTTCTTGAATTTCGGGCACATTTTTTTGCGTTTTATCGCAAACTCTGTGTATCTTCGCACCCAGAAACCTAACACAAACTGCATCATGAAGAAGTTCCTGACCCTGCTACTGCTGTCCGCACAGGTGACGATGGCTCACGCACAAGCGTGGTACGTCAACCCCGTCATCAACCAGAGCCTGCCCGACCCCACCGTCATCCGCGTCGGCCAGGACTTCTACCTCTACGCCACGGAAAACATCCGCAACACACCTATTTATACTTCGCGCGACCTGGTTCACTGGAACTTCACGGGCACCTGCTTCACCGACGAGACCCGCCCGCAGATGGTGCCCCGAGGACGCATCTGGGCTCCGGACATCAACCGAATCGGCGACCGCTACGTCCTCTACTACTCCAAGTCCGAGTGGGGAGGCGAATGGGAATGCGGCATCGGAGTGGCCACGGCCGAGCAACCCCAGGGCCCCTTCACTGACGTAGGCAAGCTGTTCATCAGCAACGAGATAGGCGTACAGAACAGCATCGACCCCTTCTACATCGAAGACCACGGCCGCAAGTACCTCTTCTGGGGCAGTTTCCGCGGAATCTACGGCATCGAGCTCGCCGACGACGGGCTGAGTGTGCGCCAGGGAGCCGAGAAAGTGCAGATTGCCGGCACCCACACCGAGGGCACCTACATCCACTACCGCGATGGCTACTACTACCTCATCGGTTCGGCAGGCACCTGCTGCGAAGGCGAGCGGAGCACCTACCACCTCGTGGTGGCACGGGCCAAGAACGTCTTCGGCCCCTACCTCGACCGCAAGGGAGGCTCCGCGATGCAGAACCATTTCGAAATGTTGCTCCACCGCAGCGACCTCGTCGTGGGCCCCGGCCACTGCTCAGAAATCGTGCAGGACGACGCCGGACAGGACTGGATTCTCTACCACGGCTTCGACGCCAAGGACATCGACGGCGGGCGCAAGGTCTATCTGGACCGCGTTCAGTGGGACGCCGAAGGCTGGCCCTTCATCGACGGACAAGTGCCTTCCGCCAATGCCGCAGCACCTCAGTTCGGAGAAAACGCTGGTAGATAAGAGGAAAAGGAACGGTAGAAATCAGCAATTGACGAACTTTTTTCCTTTATTGAACAATGTTTTTCCACCTGCGCACGTAAAAGGCTGTATATTTGCAGCGTCAAATCGACAAAACGGCACTTCACAGACCGAAAATTCACAGTAAACCCTTAATACAAACTAATTCAAAAAAGCGTATGAAAAAGAACTTACTTCTCGCGCTGAGCCTCGTGGCAGGAATGGCTGCCCAGGCACAGATTCCGTACACCACCTCTCCCTGGGTCGGCAACGCACTCCCCGAGGAAAGTGGCACGTACTACCTCTACAACGTAGAGACGGGTCTTTGGTTGCAGAACAACCGCAAGGACCGCGACCACTGGACAACACACGCTCAGGTGGACGTCCACGGACTGGACTTCATCATCACCAAGCTGCCCGACGGCGGCTATCAGATTGACCCCCGTTTCGGCCACAACCACAGCCTCAACGGCGGCGAAGAAGCCTTCGGTTATTTGGACACAGGCCAAGAGCTGACTCCTTGGGAATTCATTCCCTCGTCCTACGTGCCTAACTCCTTCGAGATTGTGTATGGCGATAAAAGTGCCATCCAGGTCGAAGAGATTAAGGACGATGATGAGAACGTCATTGATTACTACTTCTCCAGCTTCGGCCAATATACCACCTGGCAGCTCGTCTCGAAGGAAGAGCGCATGGCCGACCTGCAGAAGGCCACCAAGGACAATCCCAAGGATGCCACGTGGCTCATCGGAGGATGGGACTTCGCCAATCAGGACGAGCGCAACGCTGCCTGGACCAACACCATCGAGGGTTCCGGCTCCGGCATCGCTTTCCGCGAAGGTTACGGCGGCTGGATCTGCAACCGCGCAGCTGAGTGCTGGAGCCGCGGCGTCGGCGAGTACTCACAGGTCATCGAAGGGCTGCCCAACGGTACTTATGGACTGACCGTTCAGGGCTACTACCGCGACGGCAGCACGAGCGGTGTGATGGGCAAGCACGAGGACGGCTCGGAGGTCATCCGCGCATTCTACTTCGCCAACGACGTGCAGGCTCCCTTCATGTCGATTGTTGAAAACGGTGTGACTGAGGACGTCGAGAACACCTTCGCCCAGACTTCGGGCTTCTACGGCCCTGGCGACGGCGGCGATGCACTGCCCCGTGCTACCAACGCATTCCTGCTCGGCTACTATCAGAATCCCGAGATTAAGGTGGTTGTCACCGACGGCACCCTCCGCATCGGTCTCCGCAAAGACTCTGACGTAGGCGACGACTGGCTCTGCTTCGACAACTTCAACCTCGTTTACTATGGCACTGGTGTAGATCTCGACGAAATCAAGGCCAACCTCCAGAAGAACATCGACGAGGCCGAGGCCTACGAAGGCAACAAGCTGACCGCACTCACCGCTGCTATCGCTGCCGGTAACGCTGCCCTGGAGGCTACAGAGGCCGAACCCATCGTGGCTGCTACCACCAACATCCAGAACGCCCTCGCTGCCACCAAGGCTATGAATGCTGCCATGGCAGGTGCCGAGACCATCAAGGCAGAGACCGAAGGCCAGTGGGTTCCTCCCTTCTTCCCCGCTGCTCTCGAAGCTGCTAACGCCGTCATCAACACGGAGGACTTCGTAGAACTGCAGAACGCCGCCAACGCCCTCCAGGATGCTGTCAACAACACCAACGCCGCCATCGAGCGCAACGGCTTCCTGCTCGCTACCATTCCTCTCGCTGAGAAGGAAGGTGTAGATGCCGGAATCATCAGCAGCTCCAAGGACAAAGCAGCCAACGCCGCTTCCATCAACGACGTCAACGACGCCCTCAACGCACTGCGCATCGCTCGTAAGGTGAACCTCGCCGAGACTCATCCCGACGTCTTCAAGGGCAGCGAGCCCTCTGAAGGCGATCCCGTTGTCCGCGACAACGACTTCTACCTCTATAATATCGGCACTGGCCGCTTCCTCTGCGGTGGTGACGACTGGGGTGCACACTGCGCTGTCGGCTTCCCCGGCGCTGCCCTGACCCTGCTCGCCCACGAGAATGCAAACTTCGAAGTCACTGACAGCTTCATCATCGACACACACCTCAACAACGGTGGCGAACTCGAGTTCCTCGGCTACAACGGCTATATGGACACCGGTGCACGCGATCCTTGGTTCTTCCGTCCCGTCGAGGGCAAGGAAGGCGTGTACAACGTCTGCCGCCGCGGCACCGATGAAGAAGGCAATGATATCGACATCATGCTCGGCTACGCTCCCGGCACCTACAATGTCGTTCACTCCGACATGAAGGGCTACGACAACCCCAACAACCAGTGGAAGCTCGTCTCCCGCTACGATCGTGAAGACCTCCTGCTGGCCGACAACGTCAGCGAGTCCAACCCCGTGGACGCTTCGTTCTACATCGCTTGCCCGAACTTCGACCAGCGCGACGACGCCACTGCATGGTATTGTGAAGCCGACGGCGGAAGCGCAAGTATCTACGGTCGTGGCGGCAACAACCCCGACTTCGCATACGAAGGATGGAATACCAACAGTTTCCAGCTCTCCCAGTTCGTCGAGGACCTGCCCGCCGGATGGTACCGCGTCAGCTGCACCGGTTACTACCGCGATGGCGACCATGCCAACCAGCTCCTGAACTACGCCGAAGGCAAGGCCGAAGATCCCAACTACGAGCCCAAGCAGGCTGCTGAGTTCTACGCTGGCGACAGCGACGAAGCTTGGACCCTCCTGCCCAACATCACCGAGGGTATCGGTCTGGCTCCCGGACTCGGCAACCGCAGCAGCGCACGTCGCGACTACGGCGAAGAGGTGGATCCCGAAGAGCGTTATGGCGAATACCAGTACATCGGCGAGTTCCCCTACTGGGTGAGCGAGGCTTGCAACTGGTTCCAGATGGGATTCTACAAGGCTGAAATCCTCGTGGAGGTCAAGAACGCCGGCGAACAGCTGATGATCTGCATCAACAAGGCCGATCCCGAGACAGCTCCTGCTGACTGGGTAGTTGTTGACAACTTCCGCCTGACTTACTTCGGCGAGAAGAAGCCTGCTCACTGGAAGAGCGACGACACCGTCGATGTCAAGGACATCATCAGCACCCAGAAGGGCGACAACAAGGTCTATAACCTCCAGGGTATTCAGCTCAACGGCCGTCAGCTCAAGAGCGGTATCTATGTCAAGAACGGACACAAGGTGCTTGTCAAATAAAACATCAAAAACTACTTAAAAAGGCGACCTGCGCAAGAAATTGGGCAGGTCGCCTGCTTTTTTTGTACTTTCGTGCGCGCGTATTCATCTTTTATTTGTAACTTTGCGCCCAAATTCGCACCATTATGCACACAAGAGAAGAAAAATTAGAAGCCTTCGGGCGTCTGCTTGACGTCATGGACAATCTCCGGGAGAAATGCCCCTGGGACCGCAAGCAGACCAACCAGAGCCTGAGGCCAAACACCATCGAGGAGACCTACGAGCTCGCAGACGCCCTCTTGCGCGAGGACCGCGAGGAAATCTGCAAGGAGCTGGGCGACGTGCTGCTCCACATCGTCTTCTATGCCAAAATCGGCAGCGAAACGGGCGACTTCGACATTGCCGACGTCTGCAACCAGCTCTGCGACAAGCTCATCTACCGCCACCCTCACGTCTATGGGCCGGAGGCCGAGCGCATAGAGAAAGGGGAGATCACCGTGGACGAAGTCCTCAAGAACTGGGAACAGCTGAAGGTGAAGGAGAAGGGCGGCAACAAGCGTGTCCTGAGTGGAGTGCCCGAGGCACTGCCCTCGCTCATCAAAGCCTATCGCATCCAGGACAAGGCCCGCGGAGTGGGCTTCGACTGGGAGACACGCGAACAGGTTTGGGACAAGGTGCGCGAGGAACTGGGCGAGCTGGAAGTGGAGCTCAACCGCAACGACAAGGAGAAGAGCACTGATGAACTCGGCGACTTCATCTTCGCCGTCATCAACGCAGCGCGCCTCTACAAACTCAATCCCGACAACGCCCTGGAGCGTACCAACCGCAAGTTCATCCGTCGCTTCACCTACCTCGAGGAACACAGCATACGCATCGGCAAGCCGCTCACGGAAATGACGCTGGCAGAAATGGATGCGATTTGGGAAGAAGCAAAAAAACAGGAGCTGACTCTCCCCCCGCCCTCCCTGTTAGGGAGGGAGCAATTACCGGACAAGGATTAAAAACAAAAATATTTCAGAATGAGCGAAAACAAAACTTCAAAAGAAACCGCTCCCTCCCTAACAGGGAGGGCGGGGGGAGAGTCCGGATGTGGACTTGCTTCTAAGTATTCCCCCTCCGAAGTCGAGGGCAAATGGTACCAGTATTGGTTAGACAACAAGCTCTTCAGCTCCAAGCCCGATGGCCGCGAGCCCTACACCGTGGTCATCCCGCCACCCAACGTGACAGGTGTCCTCCACATGGGCCACGTGCTGAATGAGACCATTCAGGACATCCTCGTGCGCCACGCCCGTATGGAAGGCAAGAACGCCTGTTGGGTACCTGGCACAGACCATGCCTCCATCGCCACCGAAGCCAAGGTTGTCAACCGCCTGGCTGAACAAGGTATCAAGAAAGCCGACCTCACCCGTGAAGAATTCCTGAAGCACGCCTGGGCCTGGACCGAGGAGCACGGAGGCATCATCCTCAAGCAACTCCGCAAGCTCGGCTGCTCCTGCGACTGGGATCGCACCGCCTTCACCATGGACGGTCCACGCAGCGAAAGCGTCATCAAGGTCTTCGTGGATCTCTATCGCAAAGGGCTTATCTACAGAGGCGTGCGCATGGTCAACTGGGACCCCAAAGCCCTCACGGCCCTCTCCGACGAGGAAGTAATCTACAAGGAAGAGCACACGAAGCTCTACTACATGAAATACTACCTGGCAGAGACCGTGCCTGGCGATTTCGTCGCCGGGGAAGGCAACGTAGTACATAAAGATGAAAAGGGCTACTACGCCGTCGTCGCCACCACCCGCCCCGAGACCATCATGGGCGACGTGGCCATGTGCATCAACCCCAAGGACCCGAAGAACCAGTGGCTGAAAGGCCGCAAGGTCATCGTGCCCGTCGTAGGCCGCGTCATCCCCGTCATCGAAGACGAGTACGTGGACATCGAGTTCGGTACCGGCTGCCTGAAAGTCACTCCCGCCCATGACGTCAACGACTATATGCTCGGCGAGAAATATAACCTCGAAGCCATCGACATCTTCAACGACGACGCCACACTCAGCGAGCGCATCGCCACGGCCCAGCAGGCAGCCCTCGCCGCTTCGAAAGTGCCCGATGATTTCGTCATCGGGTTAGAGAAGTACGTCGGCATGGAGCGCTTCGCTTGCCGTCGCCAGATTGCCGAGGACATGGTTCAGGTAGGACTCATGGAGAAGATCGAGGACTACGACAACAAAATCGGCTGCTCCGAGCGCACAGGCGTGCCCATCGAGCCGAAGCTGTCGATGCAATGGTTCCTGAAGATGCAGCACCTGGCCGACATCGCCCTCGACCCCGTCATGAACGATGATATCCAGTTCTACCCCGCCAAGTACAAGAACACCTATCGCCACTGGCTGGAGAACATCAAGGACTGGTGCATCTCGCGTCAGCTCTGGTGGGGCCACCGCATCCCTGCCTGGTATCTGCCCACAGGCGGCTTCGTCGTCGCAGAAAACGTTGAGGAAGCCCTGCAACTAGCCCGCGAGAAGAGCGGCAACGCCGACCTCCAGACGAACGACCTCCGTCAGGACGAGGATGCCCTTGACACCTGGTTCTCCAGCTGGCTCTGGCCCATCAGCCTCTTCGACGGCATACGCAATCCGGGGAACCCCGAAATCTCGTACTACTACCCCACTGCCGACCTCGTTACCGGTCCCGACATCATCTTCTTCTGGGTCGCCCGCATGATCATGGCCGGCTACGAGTACGAAAAGAAGATGCCCTTCCGCCACGTCTATTTCACCGGCATCGTGCGCGACAAGCTCGGCCGCAAGATGTCCAAGTCGCTGGGCAACAGCCCCGATCCCCTGGATCTCATCGAACGCTTCGGTGCCGACGGAGTGCGCATGGGCATGATGCTCAGTGCCCCTGCCGGCAACGACATCCTCTTCGATGAGAGCCTCTGTGAGCAAGGCCGCAACTTCAACAACAAGATTTGGAACGCATTCCGACTCGTCAAGGGTTGGGACGTTGCCGACGGCGAGCAGCCTGAAGCTGCACGCACTGCTGTTGACTGGTTCGCCGCCAAACTCCGCATAGCAGCCGAGGAACTCGCCGACGACTTCTCCAAGTACCGCCTCTCCGAGGCCCTGATGACCGTTTACAAGCTCTTCTGGGACGACTTCTGCTCCTGGTATCTCGAAATGATTAAGCCGGCCTACGTCGATGGCAAACCGCAACCCATCGATCGCGCCACCTACGATGCCACGCTGCAATCCTTCGAGATTCTGCTGAAGATGCTCCATCCCTTCATGCCCTTCATCACCGAAGAGCTCTGGCAAGCTCTCTACGACCGCCAGCCGGGCGAGAGCATCATGCGAGCAGAGCTCCACTTGCCTAATGCCACCGACAGCGACCGCAAGCTCTGCGCAGACTTCGAAGTTGTCAAGGAGGTCATCACCGCCGTGCGTTCCGTCCGCAGCCAGAAGAACATTGCACCCAAGGAGAAGCTCACACTGGAAATAATCAGCAATGCCCAGCCCGTTGCCGACAATCAGGCACTTCCCCTCATGGGCGAGCGCGCAGAAGGTCTCTCCCTCGCCATTGCCAAGATGGCCAATCTCTCCTCCATCAACACCGTGACGGAGAAGAGCAGCGGCAGTGCAAGCTTCCTCGTCGGAACGACGGAATTTGCCGTACCTCTGGGCAACCTCATAGACCTCGACGCCGAGCGACAGAAACTCCAGGCCGAGCTTCAGCGCATCGAAGGCTTCCTCGTCAGCGTGGAGAAGAAACTCGCCAACGAGCGCTTCGTGCAGAACGCACCGGCCGCCGTCGTTGAGATGGAGCGCAAGAAGAAGGCCGACGCCGAACAGAAGATCGCCTCCATCCGCGAGTCCCTCGCAAACCTGTAAACGGCAAAATCTTGAAATGTCGTGTCCGAGGTCAATCGCTCGACCTCGGACACGAACTTCAATAACTTCCATCGCTCAACGACATAACTTCCGCCGCGCAGCGGCATCCTCCCTTTCAAAAAAAAGCCCGCCGGGAATCACTTCCTGACGGGCTTGGTTTATAAATAAGTTAATTAAATTCTTTTTGGCAATCAGCCTTTTGTCGGCTGAAGAATGTTCTGTGTCAGTTCAGACGACTGCTGAAAACAGATGCGTTACTGACGATTGCTGCAATTGCTACAATTGCGAAAGCAATAGTTGATGTTACTGTTGTCATAGTGATTTTCCTTTCTTTTAAAATTGTGTTATCCTTTATTAAATTGTTGATTAATGCGGCCACGCTTGGCCTTTCTTTTTCTTTTGACGCTGCAAAAGTACGGACTTTCCTTAGAATACGTACAAAAATCATGCCAAAAAACATAAAAACGCACCTTTTTGTTGACCATAGTCAATTAAAACATGTTGCTCAGCATATTTTTATGCCATTTCTGCAGATAAGGAGGACTGCCACTTTTTCCTCATTTCTGACAATAGAGCACAGGATTGTGA
>ODAI013576556.1_pt1 | contig 11274 bp, 13 predicted proteins | sample 1539321 | NCBI WGS metagenome assembly ODAI01 (sample SAMN02144231, study PRJEB22623) | gut metagenome | biome: sheep rumen | host: Ovis aries | place: New Zealand
GGTGCAATTTGGTCAATTAAATTTCTGGTTTTGGCGGGAATTCTCATTCCGGCGGAAATGAATTCCCCAGGAATTCAAGACACAATCGGAACCGAAGAATCGACGCCAACCGAGCCGCATTCAAACAAGACGCAGTTTTTGTCGATTTGAACCGGAATCGTCTTTCCGCCTTCGCTTACAAAAGTCATCGCGACGCTTTCTCTTTCCTTGATTCTTGCGACAATCTTGTCGGGAAAGCGCTTTTCGATTTCAACAGACTCGATTCCGCTAACCTCGGAAAGTTTTGACGCTACGGCTCCCGTGTCAAAGCTAAAATAGTTGGCGCGGCAAAAAGGAAGGATCTCCTGAGTCAACTCTTCGGCCGTGTAGCTTTTAAGGCCTTCAAAAACAACGCGAGAAGCGCGAACGCTTGGCTGAACGAATTTATAAAGAAGGATTTCGAGCAAAAGAAGCCCGCACAAAACGCCGACAACAATTTTCATCATCTTAAAGAATTTGTCGTCAGACTTTTCTTCCGGCCTCTTTCGTATCACAAACTGGTCAAACTCAGTCACCGCGCTATAATCGCTCATATTCTCCCGCCTCGTTCAAAACTTTTAAATCATCGTTATCGTTTTCAAAATAATTGTCTTCTTCCGCTTCTTCATCGCCGCGAGCCGCGTTAATCATAAAGCCGCACATGCAAAGGGTCACAATCATCGACGAACCGCCCGCGCTAAAAAACGGCAGCGGAATTCCGGTTGAGGGAATCGCTCCGCAAACAACGGCTACGTTCGCCAAAGATTGGAACAAAATCACCGACGCGCAGCCAAAAGTTCCAATAGCGCCAAAGCGGCTTGGGCAATTAAAGGCAACCTTATACGCCCTGTATGCAAAGACACATAAAATTATAAAATAAAGGACAACCCCGACAAAGCCCATCGCTTCGGTCCAGCCGGCAAAAATATAGTCGGCTTGAACTTCAGGAATGCTCGAAAGCTTTGCCAAGCCGCTTCCAATTCCCTGGCCCCAAAAACCGCCGGCGCTTATCGCGCGCAAAGAAGCGTTGGTTTGGTAGTTTACGCCTTGGCCAAACTGTTCTGGATGCAAGTAGCCGGCGATGCGCTCCATTCGATATGGCTCCCAAACAATCATCATCGCCAAGGCCGGAATTCCAATAACGGCCATCGGAATAAGCCACAAGGTCTTGATGCCGCTGATAAAAAACAAAAGCAGGCAAATCAAAAACAAAAACAAGCCGGTCGAAAAGTCGCGCTCGGCGAAAATCAAAACGACAAAAAGCGTCATCACCATTACCGCGGGAAAGACGCTTCGCTCGTCATTGTCTTTTTCTTTTTGGTACTTGTCAAAAAAGTTGGCAAGGTATAAAACCAAGGCAAACTTGGCCAGCTCTGACGGCTGGAATCTAAAGAAGAAAAGCTTGACCCAGCGCTTGGCTCCGTTCCTTTCCTCGTTAAAGGCTGGAACAAAAGTGGCGAGCAAAAGCACTATCGTCGCAAGCATTACAAGCGGCAAAAGCTTTCTAATCTTTGAAAGCGGCATAAAGGCAAAAAAGGCCAAGCCGGCAAAACCCGCAAGGCTTGCGATAAGCTGGCGCTTTACCAAAGTGAACTCTCCGCCAAGCATCTTCCCACTGTATGCGGAGGAGCAGAAATACAAGGCGCCAACGCCAAGGCCCCAAAGCAGGATGATGGAGATAATCAAGCCCGTGTCGCTTTTTTTGTATTGAGAAAGAGGTTTGTCAGGATAAAAACTATAACCTGCCATTTTAAGCTGACACAGCCTCCGTCGCGTTGATTTTTTTGGCGATCATGTCAAAGTTCATTGAATGAGACGCCTTTAGCAAAATAAAATCGTCGTCGTTAACGTAATCCAAAATGCAAGAGCTGACCTTGTCAACGTCGGCGGTCGGAAAATACTTAATGTTTGAAAAGCCCGAAAGCTTTGCGGCCTTGGCTCCGTTTTCCATCTCAGGCCCCACAAAGACAATCAAGTTTGGTTTACTCAAAGTCGCAAGCGCTCCGATTCTAGAATGTTCTTCGGCAGAAGACAAGCCCAACTCTTTCATGTCGCCCAAAACAAAAATCAATCTTCCTTTAATTTCAAGCGAGCCGCAAAGATTAAGCGCCTTTTCCATAGAGTCAGGATTTGCGTTGTAGCAATCGTACATCAACATTACTTTTTTACTTTCCCCTTTGGAATTCTTTTTTGTGGCAATGGCAATTACGTTGCCCCTTCCGTCTACAGATTTTACCTTTTCAATGCCAGCGCAAATCTCTTGGGCGCTAAGTCCCAAAGTTTTTGCCAAGGCGATGCAACCAAGCGCGTTAGCGTAATTGTAAAGGCCGGGAATGCTCAAGCTTGTCTCTTTTCCGTCAACGGCAAAGCGGGTTCCCTCAATTCCGTCGTTGCTTATAAACTGCACTCCGCTTGTTTCTTGCGGCACATTCTTTCCGTAGCGAACATGCTTTCCTTTTACGCCCTCCAACAAAAAGTTGGCAAAGTCGTCTTCGTCCGGAACAAAGGCCGCGCCATTCTCATTGATATACTTGAAAATCTTTTTCTTTTCTTCGGCGATGTTTTCGCGGCTTCCCAAAATGCCTATATGCGCGTTTCCAATGTTTGTGATTATCGCGTAGTTGGGAGCGAGAACGCGGGCGATTTCCCCGATTTCATTCTTGCGGTTCATACCCATCTCAAAAACGCCAACCTGATGCTCCGGACGAATGTTAAAGACGCTCAAAGGCAAGCCCGTCTCGGAGTTGAAATTTCCTTCGGTCGCGACCACATTGTATTTTTCTTTTAGGATAGAAGTTAGAATTTCTTTTGTAGTCGTCTTTCCGCTGGAGCCTGTGATTCCGATTTTTATAAGATTGGGGAACTTTTGAACGTAAGCGCGGGCGGCGTTTTGCAAGGCCGTCAAATTGTTTTCAACGGCAATGAAAGTCCGGTCTAAATTTTCCGCCGCGTAATCCATGTAAAGCTTTGCGTTGTTTTGATAAACTGAATTTGTCACAAAGATTACAGACGCGCCGGCTTCAATCGCCTGGGGAATGTACTTGTGGCCGTCTTGCTTTTCTCCGATAAGCGGAACAAAAAGGCTTCCGGGCTTGACGTTCCTTGAGTCAGTCGCGACGGAAGTAAAGCCAAAGACCTTGGCTCCGCCGCCCGCAAAGCCGATGTACTTTCCGTACACGCTCTCCAAGAGTTCGTCAAATGTCAAAAGGCTTTGAGCCTTAATCTCTTCCCCACCCATCTTTTTTACTTCAACGACGCATTTCAACGCGCACAATTTCTTCAGACTCGGCCTTGCGCATTCCGAGCTCCTCTTCGGCGATTTTGCCTATCCGCTCTCCGCTTGACAAAAGGCTTATGTCAGTTATCAAGCGCTTGTTTTCTTCGACCAATTCCACTTGCTTTTGTTCAAGGGCCTTGACCTCATTTTGAACTTTCATATAGCGCGCGGCCTGCATGGCGTTCAGCGCGAAAAGCGCGGGAACCAAGAGGGCGCAAACAATCGTAAAAATTTTCCAGCCAAGATTCTTGCCTTTCACTTTTGCGCCGCCTCCAAACCGGCCAGGCGATTCACGCCCGCATCCATAATCTTTCTCACAACCCTAAGCTTTGCGCTCCTGGAAGGAGAATTTTCCTTTATCTCTTTGTCGCTAGGCCCAAGCGGCTTTCTTGTCAAAAGCTCCGCGCAAGCCTTTCCGCCGCAAACGCACTTTGGAGCGTTGGGCGGGCAAACACATTCCTTTGCCAAATTGCGGAAGAAGTTTTTTACGATCCTGTCTTCCAAAGAATGGAACGTAATCACTCCCATTTTTCCGCCGACGGCCAAGTCATTAAAGGCGTCAAAGAGCGCCCTCGGCAAATGCCCCAGCTCGTCGTTCACCGCTATCCTCAAGGCTTGGAAAGTCCTTGTGGCCGGGTGAATCTTTTCGCGCGCGTATCGGCTTCCGACCGCGTCGCTAATGATTTGCGCAAGCTCGGCACTGGACTCAATCCTGGCCGACGAGCGCGCTTGAACGATTGCCGCGGCGACTTTGCGGCTAAGCTTTTCTTCGCCGTAAAGGTAAATCAAGTCGGCCAAGTCGCGCTCGTTCAAATCGTTCACAATGTCAGCCGCGCTTCTTCCCTTGGAAGGATCAATTCTCATGTCCAAAGGTTCGTCATTCCTAAACGAAAAGCCGCGGCCGGACAATTCGTAATGAAAAATCGAAATGCCCAAGTCAAACAAAATCAAGTTTGGCTTAGGCAAATTTTGCGGATAGTCAGAATAAAAATCGTTGAACCACCCGTTGTAAAAAGATATCCTGTTTCCAAAAACAGAAAGCCTTTCCCTCGCGCGAGCCTGAATCGCCTTGTCAGCGTCAAGCCCGCAAATCTTCAACCCCGGATACATTTTTAAGAACGCTTCGCTATGACCGCCTTCCCCCAAAGTCGAGTCAATCATAAAAGCGTCTTTTTCAAACGGCTCTCCAATTGGCGAAAGTTCCTCCAAACATTCCGCCAAAAGAACCGGAACATGCACCGGCGTCATTTTTCCCACCCTATATCAAGCCCGATGGCTAGTCATCAAAACACAATAGCGCCCAACTCTTCGGCCGCGCTGTCAATCGACGAAGCGTTGGCCTCCAAGTATTCGGCATAGCTCTGCGCGTCCCAAAGCTCCAAATACTTGTTGACGCCCAAAAGCACGCAGTCTTTTGTCAAGCCGGCGCTTTCGCGCAAGGCCTGCGTAATCGAAAGGCGGCCGCTCTTGTCAATCTCAATGTCCGTCGCCGGCGAAATCAAATGCCTTAAAACCGAACGGTGCTGCGGATTGAAGGGCGAAGCCTTTTCCATCACTGAAGAGCTGATTTTTTCCCATTCGTCGGGGGTAAAAAGCCAAAGGCACTTGTCAAAGCCGCGAGTGACAACCAAGGACCCGCAATCAAGCGCGGCCTTTATTTTGGCCGGAAGGGAGATTCTTCCTTTTTCGTCCAATGTTGTCGAATACTCGCCAGTCAACAAGTTCATTCCACTAACTTCCACTTTTTACCACAAAAATCCACTTTATGACTATTTTACCCCAAAATTTGATAATGTCAACTAAAAAAAACGCCGATAATAAAAAAAATAAGATTTTTTTTTGCCGAACACTTATTTATTTGTATAGTTTTTGATGATAAACACCCTAAACGAAAGCCAGCTTCACAAGGCTCTAAAGACATTTTACGCGGTCCAATTTTCAGCCCAAGAAGAAGTCCAGGTGGAACGCTGGATATGCGATTTGGCCTGTCCTGACGGCGAAATCGTTGAAATCCAAACAAAGAACGTCGGCGCCTTAAAAGAAAAAGCCGGCGCGCTCTTGGCCGCAAAACGCCGCGTCACAATCGTTCACCCTATAATAAAAGAAAAGATTATCGAGACTTGCGCGCAAGACGGAAAGCTGGTCTCGCGGCGTAAAAGCCCCAAAAAAGAAAGCCTCTACTCCGAGCTTAAAGAGCTTACGGGAATCGCGCCGCTTTTGACCGACAAAAAACTTTCGATAATATTGCCTGAAATCACAGTCGTCGAAAAGCGCGCCAAAACAGACAGTCCCCAGCAAGCAAAAAACGGACGCCGGCGCTTTAAGAAGGACTGGCAAAAAACGGACAAGGCGCTTTTGACAATCGGGACATCTTGGAAGCTTAACGGAAAAAAAGACTGGCTGGGCTTGTTGCCAAAAGAGCTTTCCGCGCCCTTTTGCGCGGCGACGGTTAGAGACGCCTTTATCGCCGAACAAAAAAAAGAGGCCGCGCCCTACGCAAACCTCCTTTTATGGATTTTGCGCAAGGCAGGCCTTATTGAGCGCGTTCCGCATGAGGGCCGCGCGTATTTCTACAAAATAAAAAAAAGCCGCCCAAGCGATTACTGAGCGGCTTTTCTAGGTTATCGCGCCGCAATACGAGCGGTCAAGGCACGCTGCGCTTAAAGCCTTGACTCGCTCGTTTTGCGATGCGAATGACATTTTCGCATCGCAATATCGTCTTGACTCAAGGCACGCTGCGCTTAAAGCCTTGACTCAGCCGTTATTCGGCGCGAGTAAAATTATCGCGCCGAATTACCAGTTGTCGACCATGTCGTCTTCGTCGCGGTTTTCCATGTCGTAAAGGTCGGTCACGGCGCGAAGGTCGTCAAAGTAAACAAAGTATGTTCCACGGGCAAGAACCGGGTTGCAGTCGATTCTAAAGCCGCGAATGCGCAATCCCGGTCGGTCTCCATGATAGGCGCTAGACTGAACGATTCCGTGCTCTCCGTCCTCTGACGGCGGAACCGCTGTAGAAAGGCGCTTCCAGCCGCTGAAACCAAGGTTTCCAAGGTAGAGCTCAAAGTCATGTCCAAAATAGTCCTGAACCAAGAGATAAATGTCGTGGTTCTGGTTGCGTCCGGCGATCCAAACGCTTACAGTCTTTGTGATTCCCTCAATCGGAATCGGGCGAACGGCTGTAATATAGATGGAGTTGATTCCGCGGCGGAAGAACTGGATTTTGCAACCCAAAGCGTGGGTGTCAACCTGCTCTTCTTCGCCTTCGAGGGGCTGCTTTGCGGCAGGGCTTCCCTCAAACAAGCGGATATTGGCGATTCCGTGGTCCGGAGAAATGTGAATGTTCCAAGAACCGTCGCGCTCAAACTTATCCAAAGAAACTTCGCGCAAGGCGCTGGCGGCAGAGTCCGCTCCAACATTGTTAGGGTTGGGATCAGCCAAGCTTGAATTTCCCTGGCTGTCTGCCTGGGCGAACGCAAGGCCCGCCGCCAAGAATATTGTCAATGCGGTAAAAATTATCTTTTTCATTATTTTGCCTCTCCTGAGCCGTCGCCGTCATCGCCAAAATCGGCGTCCTGCAATTCATAGCCGTCGAAAATATTAGAAAGCGTGTATGTAGTGTATTTGAGCTCGTCAAAGTAAATCATAAAGTCGTCGACATATTCCGCCGGATCCGTAGTAACGCGGAAGCCGACGAATGTCATCTTTGCCGGACCGCTTCTTAGGCGGGAATGCTGGCGGATATAGCCGGGAACTTTTACGATTACATTGCGCCAGCCGTCAAAAGCCACGTTTCCGGCCGGAAGGATGTGAACGGTTCCGTCCGCGTCGCGAACGAGCAAGTCCAAGAAATACAAGTAGTTGGCGCCCCAAACCCAGAAGTCAAACTGCGTTACAGTGCCCTCAAGCGGAATCTCAAAGGGTTTGTCGTCCTTTGTGGGATAAAGCTCGAACCAGTTGTCTCCCTTGCGGTTGAACTTGGTCTTGAGGCCCAAAACTGTGGCCTTTTCCTCTTCAGTACGCAAAACGCGAAGAGAATTGGGAATGGCCTCGAAAGTGTTCTTAATCGGATAGCCTTCCGTTACAAAGCGGCTGGCTTGAACGGCCCAATCCCAACTGGTCTTGACCCATTTTCCCTTTTCCCACATTGGCAAGTCCTGGCTGCCAATTTTGTCAAAACTATCAATAGTAATTGTCACTACGCTTTTAGTGTTCGGCTGGGCAAAAGCCGCTGAGCCGAAGGCCAAAAGGAGAGACAAACTAGCAAGGACAAATAAGCCTTTTTTCATGCAGAACTCCTTATTTTACTTATCGGAATTTTTTATTCGCAATAATAATAATTATTTTATTATAACGCAATTACCGCGCTTTTGTCAAACGAAATTTTCATCTTTTTTTCTATATTTTTATACCTAAAAAGCCAAAAAAATGCTATAATGGCGGATGTATACACAATAGAGAGGTTTATGATGAAAAAAATGCTCTTTGCGGCCATAGCCGCCGCGCTTTTTTCCGGCGCCATGTTCGCCTCCACCGTTCCCAAAGTCAAAAAGCAGCTGCCTTTCAGCAAGGGAGTCAATCTGCCGGTTTGGATGGAATACGGAAAATTCAACACCCTCTTGTATGGAAAGAAAGATTTTGAAAATTTAAAAAGCATCGGCGTGGAAGCGGTCCGCATTCCCGTCTGGTTTGACGTTTGGGCGGACAAAAACAACGACTACAAGCTGGACTCGGAATGCTTTGAAATGCTGGACAAGGCGATTGCCTGGGGCGAAGAGCTGGGCCTATACATCATATTGGACTTTCACAACGATTGCAGCGGAGCCTCCCAGACAAATCCAAGAATAGAAAACGTTCTTCTTAAAATATGGCCCCAAATCGCGGAACGATACAAGTCCAAGGGCGGCGTTGTCATTTACGAGGTGATGAACGAGCCCCACTTTGAAAGCGGAAACATGCAAGCCGACATCTCAAAATGGGGAAAAGTCCAGGGAAAAGTTTTGCAAGCGATTAGAGCCATAGACAAAAAGCATTCGATAATTGTAGGCGGCGGCTATTGGGACTCCCTTGACTCGATGCTAAAGCTTCCATTTTATAAAGACGACAACTTGATTTACAACTTCCACGACTACACGCCCTTTTTGTTCACGCACCAAGGCGCCTCGTGGACTTTTTCAAAACGCATAAAAAACGTTCCCTTTCCCTATGTAAAGGAAAGAATGCCGCCGCTTCCCCCAAACGCGACCGACGCCGAAAAATGGGAAATAAACAACTACAAAGAAGACTCTGCGGAAAAAACGCTCGCCTCCCCCTTGGACAAGGCCGTTGAATTCGCGAACAAAAGGAACGCGGCCCTTATGTGCAACGAGTTTGGAGTCCTTATGACTTACGCCGACCCAGAGGAGAGAGCCAATTGGTATAGAATGAAATGCAAGTGGATGGACGAACGCGGCATCGCGCGATTAAGCTGGGACTACACGCAAGAGTTTGGCCTTTACAAGTCGCCGCAGGAATCGCGCTTTCCCGACGACTTGAACAGGCAGGTAATCGAAGCGATGGGCTACAAGTATCCTTCCGCCGCGAAAAGCGAGACTTGGTTTTCGCGCGCTGTAAAAAACGACGACTACACAATATACAAGGACGGAAGCGCGGACCTTATCCGAGTTCAGTCTTGGAGCGCGCAAGGCTCGTTGGCGGCATCGGAAAACGACTCAAACGAACGATTCATCGAATTAAAGGATTTAAAGCCCTACGACGAGCTTTTGTTCCAGTTTAAGGAAGCTTGCGATTTTACAAGGCTTTTTGACCAGAACGCAAAATTGGAATTTTACGCAAAGAGCCTTGATAAAAAATTCGACATTACGGTTTACTTTAGAGACATGGAAGCGAAAATATTTCCGTGGAGAGCGTCAACCATTGTGACAACGGACGACGTAAAGCCTGACGGATACTGGCATAAAGTTTCCATTCCGCTAAAAACGCTTAACGATGTCGGAGGCTGGACTCCTCAAACAAATTGGCGAGTGTCCGAAGGAAAATTTTCGTGGACGTTGGTTGACGCTTTGGTAATCCAAAACAACAACCATCGCTCGCAGAATGGCTACGCGATAAAAGACATCAAGCTAGTCCACTAGCCTTTCTTTTTTCCAAGATAGGCCTCGCGGACTTTTTCGTTGGCCAAAAGGGACTCGCCGCTTCCGCTAAGGGTGATGTCGCCGGTTTCCAAAACGTAAGCCGTGTCGGCGGCCTTTAGCGCCATGTTGGCGTTTTGCTCAATCAGCAAAATCGTCACGCCCTTCTTGTTGATTTCTTCGATAATCGAGAATATCTGCTGCACGATTAAGGGCGCGAGTCCCAAAGAAGGCTCGTCCATCATCAAAAGCTTTGGGCGGCTCATAAGAGCGCGGCCAACTGCCAGCATTTGCTGCTCGCCGCCGCTAAGGGTTCCGGCAAACTGCCAGCTTCTCTCCTTTAGGCGCGGAAAAAGCTCGTAAACCCATTCAAGGTCTTTTGCGATTCCGTCCTTGTCGTTTCTAAGATAAGCGCCGATTTTTAGGTTTTCGGCGACGGTAAGGTCGGTGAATACGCGGCGGCCTTCGGGAACCAAGGCGATTCCCTTTTTGCAAATTTTGTCGATGGAAAGGCCGATGATTTCCTCTCCGTCAAACTTAATCGAGCCGCTTTGAGCCTTTACAAGACCGCTGATAGTTCTAAGCAATGTGGACTTTCCGGCGCCGTTGGCCCCGATAAGCGAAACGATTTTTTTATCGGCGACTTGCATGTTGATTCCACGCAAGGCCTTGATTCCGCCGTAAGACACGGAAAGGTTTTTGACTTCAAGCATTTTTGTCCTCCCCAAGATAGGCGGAAATCACGACAGGATCGTTTTGGACTTCGGCAGGCGTTCCCTTTGAAATCAAGGCGCCAAAATTCAAGACATAGATTCTGTCGGAGATGTTCATCACCAAGTCCATGTGGTGCTCGATCATAAAGACCGTAAGCCTAAAGTCGTCGCGGATTTGCTGGATGAATTCGGTAAGTTCCAAAGTTTCCTGCGGGTTCATGCCGGCGGCCGGCTCGTCAAGCAAAAGCAATTGCGGCTTTGTGGCAAGAGCGCGCGCTATCTCAAGGCGCCGCTGCTGGCCGTAGGGAAGCGAAGTACAAAGCTCGTCCTTGACGTCGTAAAGGCCGAATATGTTCAAAAGCTCGGCCACTTCCTCGCGCTGGCGCTTTTCTTCCGCGCGGTTCAGGCGGAAGGTGGCCGTCAAAAAGTTAGAGGAGCGGCGGCAGTGCTTGGCGATAAGAACATTGTCAAAGACGCTCTGGCTTTTCCAAAGACGGATGTTTTGGAAAGTGCGCGCGATTCCAAGGCGGGTTATTTTGTCGGGCGTCGGCTCGATGACTTTTGAGTACTTTCCGCGCTCGGTTCCCGCGTAAAGCTTTTTCATTTTGCCGCGCGGATGGTTTTCGACGATTTCCTCGCCGTTAAAGTAGACCGCGCCGTTTGTCGGAGCGTAAACGCCGGTGACGACGTTAAAGGCCGTCGTCTTTCCGGCGCCGTTTGGCCCAATGAGGGAGACTATTTCGTTTTTGTTGATTTCAAGCGAAAGCGAGTTCACCGCGACGACGCCGCCAAACTGCATCGTTATGTCCGAAAGGCGCAGGACGTTTTGACTTTGTTCGCTCATTTGGCGCCTCCTGACTTAGCGGCGGCGCTCGATCCGGAAGCGCGGGCGGCTTTTTTTCCGGCAAGGCGCTTAATGGCGCGGCGAAGGCCTGCGATAGAGAATTCGCTTTCGCCCATAATTCCGCGCTGCCAGAAAATCACGATAAGCATGATTACAATTGGCAAAACCTGCCTTATCCTCTTTTCCAGCATATTCATTCATATAATCCCCACAATCGCTTTTGTCTATGTAGTATTAGACAACCTAAAGGCAAAAAAATCAACATTAAGAAAATCTTAAGAAATTTCGATGGTA
>ODAI014768716.1_pt1 | contig 11274 bp, 8 predicted proteins | sample 1539321 | NCBI WGS metagenome assembly ODAI01 (sample SAMN02144231, study PRJEB22623) | gut metagenome | biome: sheep rumen | host: Ovis aries | place: New Zealand
ATCACCACCGTGCCCAATGTGTCCTATAAAGTCTATGACAAAAAGGGCAATATGACCGAGGTGCACAACCCCGCCGGACTGCCCGAGGTCACCCTCATCGCGAAGATCGAGGAGCCATACATTCGCGCCAGCATCATCACCCTGAGCGAGTTTATGGGACCCATCATCACCTTGTGTCTGGCTAAGCGCGGCGAACTCGCCAAGCAGGAGTACATCTCGGGCAACCGCATGGAGTTGACCTTCGATATCCCTCTGGGTGAGATCGTGATTGACTTCTACGATAAACTGAAGAGCATATCGAAAGGCTATGCTTCGTTCGACTACCATATCGATGGCTTCCGTCCCTCGAAGTTGGCGAAACTGGATATCCTGCTCAACGGAGAGCCCGTCGATGCACTGTCTACGCTGACGCATCAGGATAATGCCGTCGCCTTCGGACGAAGGATGTGCGAGAAACTGAAGGAACTCATTCCCCGTCAGCAGTTCGACATCGCCATCCAGGCTGCCATCGGGGCGAAGATCATCGCCCGTGAGACAGTGAAGCAGGTTCGAAAGGACGTGACGGCCAAGTGCTATGGCGGTGACGTCAGCCGTAAGCGCAAACTGCTGGAGAAGCAGAAGCGCGGAAAGAAGCGTATGAAACAGATTGGTAATGTGGAGGTGCCGCAGAAGGCGTTCCTCGCTGTATTGAAACTTGATTAAAAATAAACTAAAGGTCCCATATTTATGCCGAATATTGCTATTACAACCAGAGACGTGGCTCGCGAGTTAGCCAGACGCTACAGCACAATGACTCATGATGAGTTGGATTTGCTCGAGAGTATCCTTGTGCCGATGAAATTTGCCAAGAATGAGATGATCCTGAAGGAGGGGGATACATGTACGAACATCTATTGGGTCGTCAAAGGCCTTGTTCGTCAGTTCTATTATAAGAATGAGAAGGAACTGACGGAATACATGGCGACGGAGAACTGCATCGTGATGTGTATCGAGAGCCTGTTCCAGGAACAGCCTACCCGTCTGCAGATCAAGGCGATAGAGCCTACCGTCATGATAGCCATGCCAAAGGCTGATCTGGAGGCCGTGGCCATGAAGAGTGTGAACATCCAGATTCTCTACCGAAAGATTCTGGAGGAGTCGCTCATCCTCAGCCAGCATCATGCTGATATGCTCCGTTTTGAGAGTGCTCAGGACCGTTATCAGAAACTGGTGAAGAATCAGCCGCAATTGGTACTCCGTGCACCGTTGGTATACATCGCCAGTTATCTCCAGATGACACCAGAGACACTCTCACGTGTCCGTACGGCTACTCTCTTGGAAAAATAATACGAAAGGCTCCTGCTGAGGAGCCTTTTTTAATGTCTTTCCAGATAGAGTGAATGATCGATACAGTGGGGTAGTTCTTCCTGATAGTGAGTCACGTAGATGAGTGTCTTCTCGGGATCCTGACAGTATTCGTCCACTCGGTCTTTCACCATCCTGCGGTTCACATCGTCCAGACCATGAAGAGGCTCATCGAGAATCAACAGGCTGGGTTCCTTGACAAAGGCACGAGCCACCAGAATCAGTCGCTGTTCGCCACTCGACATCTCATGGAATTTCCGCTCTGCCAAATGGCTGATGCCGAAGATGTCCAGCCATTTCCTGCACTGGGCTCGCTCTGCCTCGTTGGGCTTTGCATACAGTCCGACGGTGTCTTTCAGTCCACTGGCCACGATCTGTATGGCTGGGATGTTCTGCTTGTAACTACGGTGCATCTCTGGTGACACATAACCGATATGTTTCTTGATGTCCCAGACACTTTCGCCTGAACCTCTCTTATGGCCGAACAAAGAGATGTCACAGGCATAACTTTGTGGGTTGTCTGCACAGACCAATGAGAGTAGGGTAGACTTCCCACTGCCGTTCTGTCCGGAGAGCGACCAGTGTTCTCCCTGCCTTACCGTCCAGTCGAGATCCTTCAATATCGTCCTTGCTCCATAACGTATGCTGACATGGTTGAAGGAGATGATGTCTTTGTTTACAGTCGACGGTTTACAGTTCTTGCTACTGGATGGACGCAAGAACTGTAAATCGTCAACTGTAAACTCCTTCACAGGGCATTTCGACATCACCTTCATATCCTTCACCTCCACGATATGAGTGATGAAACTCGGTATCTCGTCGGTCTTGGCCAGGACGAGGATGATCTGCAATCCCTGTTCCTGGGCTAACATCGCCATCAGTTCTTTCAACTGGTCTCTGGTCTCTCGGTCCAGTCCGATAAACGGATTGTCCATGATCAGGACTCTCGGATTCGTAAACAGCGATGCTGCGAGTTTGTATTTCCTCAGTTCTCCACTCGACAAGAGAATAATATATTTGTCTAACAATCCTTCCAGATGGAACAGTTCGTAGATATGTCGTTGTAAGGCCCGACGTGCTGGGGTGTCCTCACCAGCCAGTTGATACGCCTCTTCGAGTTTCTGGCCTACGGTTGGAGTCTCCTCGTCGATCTCCATCTGGTTCCAGCGCTGTTGCAGGAAGTAGGTTCGGTCGTTGTCCCCACCGTAAGTGTCTCGGAATGAGATGTGTTTCAGATTGTCATATGGCTCGTCGAAACCATATTTCACCAAACCGGGGAAAGCAGGATGACGACCCGTCAGCAGATCCACAAACATACTTTTCCCGGCTCCATTCCTGCCTATAATAGCGATATGCTCACCTTCCTCCATGCAGAAGTTCACGGGTTCTGCCATCGACCACTCGGGCTTTCTCGCCCGAGCATTAATCAGTTCAATCGTTTTCATCCTTCGTCTTGCGTTTTGACACTTTCTCCTGGTTCTTGTTCACGAAATCCTTCCACCCTTTATATTTCACATCACTCTCTGGCTTACCGGCCTGCATGAAATGACAGTAGGCTGCAGCCAGGGCGTCTGTGGCATCCATGAACTTCGACATCTCCTCATTGGGAATCTTTAACAGACGCTGCAACATCCCTGCCACCTGCTCCTTCGAGGCGTTGCCATTACCCGTCAGTGCCATTTTGATCTTCATCGGTGCATATTCATGGATAGGTACGCCATGATGGATGGCAGCAGCAATGGCCACACCCTGGGCACGCCCTAACTTCAGCATCGACTGCACGTTCTTCCCGAAGAAGGGTGCCTCAATAGCCATCTCGTCAGGCAGGAAAGAGTCGATGACACCTGTCACCCGCTCGAAGATATGGCCGAGTTTCAGGTATCCGTCAGCAAACTTTCGCAGGTCGATGACGCCCATTGTCATCATCTGCGCCTTGCCATCTTTCACCTTCAGCAGCCCATAGCCCATCAGGTTCGTACCAGGGTCGATGCCCAATATGATCTTCTCCATTTTATCGTGCAAAGATACCGAGTTTTTTTAATATAACCGACGGATTTGTGAAATATTTAAAATTGGGTATATATGACAAAACACCAATTACAATTGTAATGGCAATACTATAGATGATGGCAATAAGTAATAGTGATGTTATACCGAATTTGTGTACTAAGATCAGAAATGGAGTTGTACCATAAACGATGATTATGGAATGGTATAAATAGTATTGCATCGTTAACTGTCCTTGGCGGGCAAACCACGGTCTGCTTATACAGACATTTAAGAACGCCAATGACATTGGGATGCTAAGACAAAATGCAAATAGTCTTTTAAAAGCATCATAGTAATTGTCGTAAGGATCAGCATGTCTCAGATTGCCTAAATACTGAGGACAGAATAATGGTACAACAAAGGCTATTATTAAGAAGAGTAAACAGAGAGGTCTGTATCTTTGGGGTAGAAATATATTCTTGTTTTTCATATAATATCCAAGAAAGAAAAACGGCATGAATGAGAGAGTTCTTTGTATTGAAAGAAAAACACCAAACGGAAGAAAGCCTGCGAGGATGCTAATACCGAATGTTGTGGGCAGAATGATTTTGGCATTTCTTAAGATACTCTCTGGTATCACTTGTAGTATGAGCCGCCAATAGATAAGGCTTAATAGATACCATAGTATCCACCACGGTGTTAAAATAGTAGTGAGAGAAATGGACTCTTCCCACAGAATAAGCGCTATGAATTGAAATAATATCAGGGGCTCTGCTGTTTTCCATATGCTTGCTGCCATTTTTTTTACACTTTTCTTGCTAGAAAAGTAACCGGAGATAAAGATGAACAATGGCATATGGAAAAGGTAAATCCAATTCCAAATGACTTTATTTTCTGGAATTTGGAAAATTTCTAAGACATGTCCTGAAATGACAAGAATAATAAGCCAATATTTTACAGAATCCAAGCGTTCGTTGCGAAAGGATGGAGATATCTTCTTATTTGACATTTCTTGATATAATAGTTCTGATATAATAATGTGAACAGACTGCCTATCTCTACTATTTTGGCGCAAAGATACAAAAAATATTTCAGATACTGCTGTTTCTGGAATAAACTTTTGCGATGATGGCTCCGCTGATGTTATGCCAAACGCTGAAGATAGCCCCGGGGATGGTGGCCATAGGGTAGGTGGCGAAGTGTAGGGTTGCCAGACTGCTGGCTAATCCGCTGTTCTGCATGCCAACCTCGATAGATACTGCCTTACGCTTATCAGAAGGCATGTGGAGCAGACGGCCAATCAGATAGCCGATGGCCAATCCGCAGATGTTGTGAAGCATGACAACCAGTACGATGATGAGTCCGCCAGCCAACAGTTTGTTGGCATTGGCAGAAATGACGATAATCACAATCGTGGCGATGGCAAGTGATGAGAGTGCAGGGAGATACGTTGTAGCACGCTCCACCTTATTAGGCCATAAGCGCTTGACTGCCAGTCCGACGATAATGGGCAGAATCACTACCCACAGGATACTGAGGAACATGGCCATCACATCGACATCGACCGTCTTCCCTGCCATGAACCATACCAATAGAGGTGTCAGCACAGGAGCCAGCAGGGTGGATATGCCAGTCATACCTACGGATAGTGCTAAGTCTCCTTTCGCCAGATATGTGATGACATTAGAGGCTGTTCCCCCAGGACAGCAACCTACGAGTACCACACCTACGGTAAGTGCCTCGTCGAGCGAAAACGTCTTGGCGAGTATCCATGCAAGTAGCGGCATAATGGTAAACTGTGCCAGACAGCCAATCATGACGTCCCGAGGGCGGCTGAATACGATACGGAAGTCTTCCAGATTCAACGTCAGACCCATGCCAAACATGATAACACCCAATAATGGACTAATGATAGTAGGGCGTAGGACGCTGAACACCTCTGGAAACAGAAGAGCAAGTACTGCCGCAAGCAGTACGAGCACTCCCATGTAGTCGGAAATAAGTTTGCAAACAGTTTTCATTCTTTTTTATATGAACAGAAGACCTGTCTGGAAGATGACTGCCGAGACAATCCATGCTACCAGTGTCGTATAGCCGGCAGCAAACAGTGCCCATCGCCAGGAGCCTGTCTCGTTCTTGATGGCTGCAATGGTGGCGATACAGGGGAAATAGAGTAATATAAATATAAGGTACGCGTAGGCGGCTAATGGGGTGATGCCATCTTTCATCATCAACTGGCGGAGATGTGTGTATTTCTCGTTGTCGTCACTAAAGTCATCGTCATCGCCAAAGGAGTCGTCTCCGCTATAGAGCACACCGATGGTCGATGCCACAATCTCCTTGGCACCAACACCTGCCAGCAGAGAGACATCCAGTTTCCAGTTGAAACCCTGGGGCATGAAAAGTGGTTCGATGGCCTTACCCATACGCCCTATGTAACTCTGCTCTTGCTGTTGCTCTCGCGACAGTTCCTCGTTGTGTGGGAAATAGCCCAGGGCCCAGACGATGATGGAGGCTACCAGGATGATACCTCCCATCTTCTTCAGATACTCCTTGCCTTTCTCCCAGGTATGTCGCCAGATAGACTTTGGCGTAGGCCAGCGATAGGGTGGCAGTTCCATTACGAATGGCGTGTCCTCACCCTTGATGACCAACGAGGAGAATATCTTACTGATGATGACCGACATCAGGATACCGATGGCATAGAGCGACAGCAGTACCCATGAACGGTATTGCAGCGAGAAGAACGTGCCGGCAATCATGATATAAATAGGTAGTCGGGCCGAACAACTCATAAAGGGCAGGATCATCATCGTGATGATACGTGAACGTCTGCTTTCAATCGTTCGGGTAGCCATGACGGCAGGCACGTTACAGCCAAAGCCCATGATGAGCGGAATGAACGACTTGCCGTGCAGTCCCATCTTGTGCATCAGTTTGTCCATGATGAAGGCTGCTCGTGCCATATACCCGGAGTCCTCCATCAGCGAGATGAAGAAATAGAGGATCAGGATCTGTGGCAAGAACACGATCACACTACCTACACCACCGATCACTCCGTCTATCAGCATCGCCTTCAGTGGTCCATCTGGCATCGTCTCGCTGACCTCGTCACCTATCCACCCGACTAACGATTCTATCCAGTCCATCGGGTATTGCCCCAATGAGAAGGTGGTCTCAAACATCACGTAGAGCAACAGGAAGAAGATGGGGAACCCGAAATACTTATGCGATAGGACACCATCGATGAGATGGGTGGTACGATAGGTGTCTTCCTTCGTGCCAGTCTTGAATTTGGCCTCTTTCAGCGCACCGTGGATAAAACCGTATTTCGCATCCATGATAGCCGTCTCTGAGTCATCGCCAGTCTCTTCTTTGACGCGTGCTGAGGCTCTGTCACGGGCATTCGTCAGTCTGTGGAAGTCGTCCATGCGGTTCTCGCCGGCCATGTGCTTGCCTAGGTAGTCGAGCACCTGACTGTCGTGTTCCAGCAACTTCAGCGAGAGGTATCGGGTGGAGTAGTGCTGGGTGATATGCTCATCGGCCTTCAGGTATTTCTGAATGTGGCTGATGCCATCCTCTATCTCATGACCGTAGTTGATATGCAGGTGTCTGGAGAACTTGCTGGCTCCTTCATATACCTGGATGACGGCTCGGAAGAGGTCTTTCACGCCTGTACCGTTCTTAAAGGATGTGGGAATCATCGGGACGCCGAAGAGAGTGCTCAGGGTGTCGATGTCCACATGGTCACCACGACGCTCAAACTCGTCATACATGTTCAGGGCGCAGACCATGCGGATGTTCATATCCACCAGTTGGGTGGTCAGGTAGAGGTTGCGTTCCAGATTTGAGGCATCGATCACATTGATCACCACGTCTGGCATCTTCTCTGTCAGATGCTCTCTCACATAAAGTTCCTCTGGTGAATAACAACTCAAAGAATACGTGCCGGGAAGGTCGGTGAGGTTGAATTCATAGCCGAACATCGAGGCATGGGCCTCAGTGGCATCGACTGTAACACCGGAGTAGTTACCCACATGGCCATGGGCGCCAGAGGCAAAGTTGAAGAGTGAGGTCTTGCCGCAGTTGGGATTGCCTACCAGGGCGACATTGATGGTACGACGCTCCTTCATGGCTATATGCTGGAGATAATCGTCCGGGTGGTCTTCTGGATGAAGAGGAGTGTGGAGTGTGGAGTGTGGAGTGAGATTACCTTGGGGGTGGGAATCTGCCACAGGAGTATTCTCACTCCTCATTCCACTCTCCTCACTCCACGAATTACCGCTTACTACCTCGATATTGTCTGCCTCCTGATGTCTCAGACTCACTTCATACCCCATCAGTTTATACTTCACAGGATCCTGTAGAGGCGCATTCAGCAGCACTTCCACTTCTTTTCCTTTGATGAATCCCATCTCGATGATCCTTTTCCGGAATCCACCATGCCCTAACACTTTGACGATGATACCTTTCTCGCCTGTCTTCAGTTCCGATAGTTTCATTTTGTAAATAATGTGTAATCTGCTGCAAAGGTACGAAAAATAAACTTGCAATCGGGTTGCATTCCGCTGCAAGTTTATGTTTTTACCTAATTATGAGGATAGGGGATAGGCATTTTTTTACGCTTCTGTCTCGAAGTAGTTCTCCAGTTCTGCCTTGGCACTGCTTTCTGCATTGGGCAGGTCGCGGATGATCTGACCTTTCTCCAGCAGGGCGATGCGGGTGGAGATGTCGATGGTGTGTTGCAGGTTGTGCGAGGAGATGAGGATGGTGGCACCTGTCTCACGGTTGTACTCAGTAAGCAGGTGCTTCAGGATGTTCTGCGACGAGGGGTCGAGGAAGTTGAAGGGCTCATCGAGAATCACCAACTGCGGCCGATTGAAGAGGGCGGCGATGATACCCACCTTCTGCTTGTTACCGGCCGAAAGGTTACGGATGAGTTTCTTCTGTCCGAAGATCTCCCCGCCAGCCAGTCGCTCAAAGTCTTTCAGACGCAGGTCGACAGCCTCCTGTGTCATGTTCATGATCTTTCCCAAGAAGGCAAAGTACTCCTCTGGTGTCAGGAAGTCAATGAGGAAACTGTCGTCGATATGGGCACCGGTCTTGTCCTTCCAGGCCTCAGACTCAGCGGGGTTGATGGCTGCGTCATCCCCGGCAAACTGCATGATGACTTGTCCCTCATCGGGCTTCAGCAGGTCGAGAAGCATCCTGAACAGGGTGGTCTTCCCGGCTCCGTTATTACCTACCAGTCCCAGGATATCCCCGTCATTCACTTGGAACGAAGGGATATCACTGGCGATGGTCTGGCCAAATGTTTTTCTTAAATTACTAATTAATATCATAGAATAAAAAAAGAACCGCAGATTTTGTTTAAATATTGAACCGCAGATTTCGCAGATTTCGCAGATTTACATTGAACCGCAGATTTCGCAGATTTCGCAGATTTCGCAGATTTAATAATCATTGGCAAAACGTTCGTATTGCAGACTATTGCTTTTGAAATTTATTAATATACCTTTCTTGATATTGGTAGCTTTAAGGTAATGGATAATCTGGGCTCGATGAATATCCAATATCTGATCTACTGTCTTTAGTTCTATAATCAGGTTGTCATAGCAGATGAAATCAGCCTGATAGTAAGTCTTAATAGGTACACCTTTATAATATATATGAATCATCTTTTCTCTTTCAAACGGAATGTTCCTATTATTGAATTCAATCTCCAAGGCATCACCGTATGCAGATTCAAGGAATCCTGGACCAAACTCACGATGCACAGCCATAGCAGCACCAATGATTGCATAGGTTTGTTCGTCCTTGTATTGCTTCAGAAGATCCATCATTAATCTGTGTAATCTGCGTAATCTGCGGTTAATTCTATATAACTCCCTTGCCGTGGCAGTTCTTGAACTTCTTGCCTGAGCCGCAGGGACAGGGATCGTTACGTCCGGGCAGTTTGTCCTTGATAATCGGTGTACGAGGCTGTTGGGCACGGGTGTCCTGCTGGGCGGCTGCCTGTTGGTTACGGTCAACCAATTGCTCCTCACCGATCTGCTGCTTCGACTCCGTATACTGCTGACGCTGGGTGTGCTGCTCTGGGGCTGCCTCCTGCACCTGTTGTTGCATCTCCGGAATCTGGACACGGGTAAGTATAGAACAGATACGATTGTACATATCATTGATCATCGCATCCCACACCTTCGCTGACTCGAGTTTGAAGATCAGCAACGGGTCTTTCTGCTCGTAGGAGGCGTTCTGCACAGAGTGCTTCAACTCATCCAACTGCCTCAGGTTCTCCTTCCAAGAGTCGTCGATGATATGCAGCAGGATGCTCTTCTCAAACTCCTTCACCACCGACTTCGAATCAGTGTCGTAGGCTTCCTTGAGGTTGCAGGGGATATTGTACATCCGACGCCCGTCTGTCAGTGGCACCATGATGCGCTCATACATGTGGCCCTGGGCCTCATACACCTGTTTGATGATGGGCTGGGCTACTGTCTGTACACGCTCTGTACGACGGTTGAAACTCTCAATCACTGCCTGGAAGGCGTTCTCGGTGAGTTGTTCACGTGGGGCGTTGATATAGTCTTCACTGCTGAAGGGCACTTCCATCGACAGCACGTGGAGGAATTCCTCCTTACAGCTCTGGTAGTCGGCAGAGTTCTCGATGATGTTCACCACACGGTCCCAGATGATGTTGGCGATATCCATGCCGATACGTTCTCCCATAAGGGCGTGACGGCGCTTCTCGTAGATGACGGTACGCTGCTTGTTCATCACATCGTCGTACTCAATCAGACGCTTACGGATACCGAAGTTGTTCTCCTCAACCTTCTTTTGGGCGCGCTCGATACTCTTTGAGATCATCGGACTCTCAATCATCTCACCTTCCTTGAAACCGAGTTTATCCATCACGGAGGCGATGCGTTCAGAGGCGAACAGACGCATCAGTTTGTCTTCGAGTGACACGAAGAACACGGAACTTCCCGGGTCTCCCTGACGTCCGGCACGACCACGCAGCTGACGGTCTACACGGCGGCTCTCATGACGCTCTGTACCAATGATGGCCAGACCGCCGGCTGCCTTCACTTCTGGCGAGAGCTTGATATCGGTACCACGGCCAGCCATGTTCGTGGCGATGGTTACGGCTCCCAAGCGCTTTTCACGCTTCACGAGGGGTTGCTTGTCCTTCGTCTCGGCCTGGTATTTCTTGGCTTGTTCTTCGTTGTCAAAAGCCGAGCCGTCCGATGTTACATAGACAAATTCGCCAGGCACCTCGGTGCTTTGGCCGGCCTGTGCCACGATGTCGGCTTCCTTCTGGTGCAACTTGGCGTTCAGCACCTGATGGGGAATGCCCTCGCGCTTGCCTGTCTCAGGATTGACATACATATCAAGCATACGACTCAGCAGCTCAGATATTTCTACCGAAGTAGTACCAATCAAGGTAGGCCGGCCGGCATTACGCAGACGGACAACCTCCTCAATGACGGCGCGATACTTCTCGCGGGCAGTCTTATAGATGCGGTCGTCCATATCGTCGCGGATGACGGGCTTGTTGGTGGGAATCTCTACCACATCGAGCTTATAGATATCCCAGAACTCGCCAGCCTCCGTAGAGGCAGTACCCGTCATACCAGCCAGTTTATGATACATGCGGAAGTAGTTCTGCAGGGTAATGGTGGCAAAGGTCTGTGTAGCAGCCTCCACCTTGACGTGCTCCTTGGCTTCTACGGCCTGATGCAGGCCATCGCTCCAACGGCGGCCTTCCATGATACGGCCGGTCTGCTCGTCGACAATCTTCACCTCGCCGTCGATGACCACATACTCGTCATCCTTGTTGAACATACAGTAAGCCTTGAGCAACTGCTGCAGGGTGTGTACACGCTCCGACTGGACAGCATAGTGCTGCAGCATCTCGTCCTCCTTGTTGATGCGCTCCTC
>ODAI012152529.1_pt1 | contig 11273 bp, 14 predicted proteins | sample 1539321 | NCBI WGS metagenome assembly ODAI01 (sample SAMN02144231, study PRJEB22623) | gut metagenome | biome: sheep rumen | host: Ovis aries | place: New Zealand
CCATTACCGAAGCTATAATGATCAATAGGATACCCAAAATTAGTAAAACCAATAGGCTCACATTTCTTAATATTATCTAAAGAAGATAATAAATCATTCATCTCCTCAAAATCTAATAACCTTTTCATAAAATCACCTATTAATTATATTTATTTAGTTTTCTTTTCTTGAATCTTATAAGTCATTTTTAAAAGTAATTTTCTAGGGACAAACCTACTAAAAAATAAAGCACACTTCATCTTTAAAGTAGGAACAATTATTAATTTTTCATTAAACATACATTTAATCGCATACTTTGCTACGCTATAACTATCGATACTCTTAACCCCAAATTTAACCCTAGCTACCTTATTAAATTCAGTATCAACAGGCCCAGGACATAAACAACTTATAGATACATTACTACCCATTTTCTTAAGTTCCTCGTATATTGCAGAAGAAAAACTAACAACATAATTCTTAGTAGAATAATAAGTAGCCATTAAAGGCCCAGGCATAAATCCTGCACTACTCCCTACATTTAAAATATAACCCTGATCTTTTTTAACAAAATCCTTTAAAAATAACTTAGTTAAAGTATGTAAAGACTTAATATTTAAATCAATCATATCAAGTTCTTTATCTAAATTACTATCAGTAAAATACCCGCACATACCAAAACCAGCATTATTTATTAAAATATCTATATCCTCTTTTTTAACCTCTTTATATAGCTCCATACAGTTATAAGTACTAGATATATCCTTAACAATTATTTTAGCATTTTCTCCAAGTTCTTTTTGTAATTTTTCAAGCCTACTTTTTCTTCTAGCAACTAATATTACTTCATAACCTTCATCAACTAAAACTCTTGCCATATCAGCACCAATGCCACTACTAGCACCAGTTATTAAAGCCTTCATACTATCACCTTACCCCATAATAATTATATAATACAAGCACTTAAAAGTAAATTGTTTTATCAAATATTATAGACTTTCCACGCAAATAATAAATATAATATTTATTATATATAACAAATATTATATTATTTAAAAATATATAATACTATACTAACAGTAATCCTTTCTAAAAATGTGATTTTTATGTCGATTTTTATGTCGATTTTTATTTCTAAAAATGTGATTTTTTATATTGAAAAAGTTTCTAAAAATGTGACAAATAATTTTAAGACATAATAAAATTTACAATATTGGTAACTATAATCCATAATAAAACCCCACTCAAGTGAGGCAAAATACAAATAATTATATCAATTAACCAGCACTAACTCGTTTTTATCTGAAACTTCGAACCAGTTGTTCCGTCACCTATTAATTGGACATTTGATGAAAGATATAGAACTGGATAAATTGGCATGTTATCATAAGCGTGATTGTATTGGCTAAATAGAACGGGAATTGTTAACATAAGTTATTCTCTTGATCATCTTGAAATGCCATTAAAAGTTAATTATAATCCTGACAATTATAGACTATACTTTGGAGATACAGGATTATTAATAGGATCTCTTGATGAAGAATCTCAAAAAGATTTAAGGAATAATCAAAACTTTGGAACATATAAAGGAGCTTTATATGAAAATATTATTGCTGAAATGCTAGTTAAAGCTGGATTTGATCTATTCTTCTATAGAGATGAACAAAATAAAATTGAAATGGATTTTATTTTAAGAGATGAAAAACACATAATACCAGTAGAAGTTAAAGCATCAGATAACGCAACATACTCATTAAATAAAATGATAGAAGAAAAACAATACAAAAATATTAAATATGGAATAAAACTATGCAATAAAAATATTGGGTTTAATGGAAAATTTTATACATTCCCTTATTTCATGACATTCCTATTAAAAAAATTCTTAAAAGACAAGGATAATTAAATCATATATTAGACTTTCTGTTTATTACTTTTGAAAAGTAACTAATAAGAAAGTCTTTTTTCAACTTAAATGGACTTCATTATACTATATTTGAATACACAAAAAACCTCCAAATTGGAGGTGCACTTAAAAAATGAAAAATCACATACATAAATATGCACTAATTAAATGTACTATTATTCTATATAAAAGTTAATTTTAAATGTTAATACCTAAAATATTTTGGCAAAAAGTCCTACAACCTTTTTGCTCATTTATACCCGGCATCACTTACGTGCTGCCGCATTTTCCAAAAGCCTTTCGACTTTTGCATCAAATCATTCTAATATATTTTTATCTCACAATTTTATACATATCTTCTGATGATTGTCCACCATTTCCAGTTAGTTTGATATTAGATTTAAGATGGAGAACTGGGCGAACAGAGCCGTCCTGGATGCTCGCATAGCCGTCGATGTAGACATTGCCACTAAACGCATTGAACCCGCGGAACGCATTGCTGGACCTCGGCGAAAGCAACCAATACCAATAACCTGATTTATATAAATAATTTGTGGTTTTACATGTGTCATTTTGATAATTATCATATAAATATTTAGCGTTTGAGCAATCTGTGTTGCCATGAGCTCTTATATACTCTGATTTAGTAGCTAAAGCTATATCTCCTGTCCAAGTATAAGCTTTTTCCATATCTTCGAGCTGTGATACTGTTAAAGTATCATTATATACTCCAGCATGCCCTACGTTCCATTTCATTCCTGTTTGAACATATTGTAAATCAGATAAACTATTTTTATATGCACTATTTAAATATGTATTAAGTTCTGCATCTTCGGTTACTTGACCACTTGAATAATAATTTCCAGTTCCAGTATTCGCAAACGTGTTCATAGCTGCCCAAGCATTACAACCATACTGCTGAGCATAAGTATTTGAACAATACCCAGTTGTTCTTCTTCCTGTTACACCTGATTCATCAAATCTTCCTTGTAAACTATTTGATGTATTAACTCCACTATATCCAGTTAAATCTATTCTTTCATCTTTTATTATTTTTAAATTACCAGATGGATTTATACTCATTATTCTCCATACTTCATTGTTAAACTCTATATAATTGTTTGGATTTGCTCCTCTATAGTAATATTCTCCTGAATTACTGTCATAATATAAGCCATCAGCAGTACTATCAGTAAGCACAGTGGCTTTTAAATCATCAACTGTATAAGTCACAGTAGGATGTACATTACCCTTCGCATTTAACCTAATAGTTGTAGAAAAAGTAGCGTACCCTACACTTAAAAATAAAAGTAAAGAAAATGTACCTATAATTAATAAACTTTTTTGACGTTTTAATATACCTCTCTTAGTCAATCTCATATATACCACCCTATCTTAATACAATTATAACTAAAAATAAAAAAAGAATCAATGTTTTGATTCTTAATTTTATATAATATTTTTATCTTCTCTTATGTTCATCTGATTCTGAAGCAATTAATGAATCTTGTCTAGTCTTTTTATTACTTAATAATTCCATTAAAAAATCTCTTTTTGATTCATCAAGTGCACCTTTAGAAATTAATTCTATTTGTAAATCTATCCATCTACCTAAATCAATTTTTTTTGCCCTTTCATCATCCAAATCTACAAAACCTTTATCTTTAAATATACTTTTTGCGGTTACAAAAAAGTCTAACCATTTACTTTCAGATACACATCTAAAATAATAATCATTCATTACATCATGAACATATTTTCCATTACTAAAATCAACTTCACCCATATCTAAACCAGAAACATTAGAAAGAGGATAATGATTTAATTCTTTTCCATTAATAGTAAGTCTACTTATTTTATTAGAAATAAGTAACTGAATATCTTCTCTTCTTCTATCACTAAGCTTATAAGAAGAAATATCCAAAATTTGTCTATCTAGCCATTCACCTAATTTTATTTCTTTAGCTCTTTCATCATCTAAATCAACATATCCCTTATCCTCTAATATTTCAAGTGCAATATAAACATAATAATCAAAATTATCATCAGCCTTTTTAGGCATCAAAGTATAGTCTAATGAAAGTTCAGATAAAAGAAATTTTTCAATTTTTTGTATATCAAATTCTTCCTCAACTGTTCTAAATTCAAATCCTATTTTCTCAAGTATATAAATTAAATGTTCATAATTTTTCTCAAATATTTTTTCTCTTTTTGCAGGATCCTCTAAATCAATTCTTAAATCATGTACTTCCTTATTAACAGAATCCTTTATTCTTTTAGCTGCAGTTCCATCTAAATGAAGATCATCAGTATCTTTTTTAGAAAAAAGTCCAAATAAAGAAATAACATTATTTTCGACACTTTTTAAATATAATCTAGTCTGGTAATCTTTATATTTTTTATAACCTGCTAAATCCTTATTATTAGAATTATAATGAACAACTTTTTCATTATCACTTTCATCTACACCATACAAACAGTATTCAAAAACTTTTCTTAAATGATGATCTATAGTCATTTTCTTCAAATCAGAATCTATAAAATAATTATATGCATCAGATGAATTAAAAATAATCTTATTCACAAAAGGTACCCTCTTACTAAAAGAATAACCATAATGTTCCATACATATTTTGATTTTAGCTTCAATCTCAGACAATATTTCACTCGCATCTTCTTCACCAAAAGCCATATATTCTTTATAAGATTCTGCCAAACTATAAATAAGATAATACATAATCTTTTTAAAATCAGATGACTTTTTATTTGGTAAATGATAATATACTTCCTCTACATCAACACTGTCAATTAACTCAAAATAAGCCTTCTTTACTTCTTCAGTCATCAATATCACCTAAATACATTATATCAAAAAATGTTGATTTATAAAATAAAATAGGTAATATATTTTAAAAATAACTTTATAATGTGAAAAAAGACGTTTACTTAACGTCTTCTAAATCCTTACTTAAATGTCCTCTCTACCAAGTAAAAAATCAATCGCACTTATCTGTTTTATTCCATCATAATTAATCTTATCATAGTCTAATGTAATAATATACTTTGGATAATTATCTCTTATCATTTGAAGCGGTTCTAATTCCCTTTTTAGTGTTTTTTCATCTCTGACAGATAAAGAAACTTGTATATATTTTATACCATCTTCATTTTTTATGACAAAATCAACTTCTTTATTTCCTACTTTTCCAACATATATTTCATATCCACGTCTTTTTAATTCTAAAAAAACAATATTCTCAAGTATACTACCAGAATCTCTCACTTCACCTAGTAAATAATATCTAAGTCCTAAATCACATATATAATATTTGTCACCTGTTTTTAAATAGTCTTTTCCTTTAATATCATACCTAGATACTTTATATATTATATAGCTATCAAGTAAATTAGATATATAATTTTCAATTGTATTAACAGAATTTTTTCTATTAAAAGAATTTAATGTATTACTTATTTTATTTGTTGAAACAAGCTGACCAATATTATCAAACAAAAACTTTACAACACTTTCTAAAATCATTACATCCTTAACATTATTTCTAGAAACTATATCCTTTAAAAGAATAGTATTATATATTCCATCTAAATAATTTCTAATTAAATTTTTATCATTATTTAGATTCAAAATATAAGGAAAGCCACCATTTTCAATATAATCTTGATAGCTTTTTAATTCATTACCATCAGATATACCATGAAAATATTCAGAAAAAGATAAAGGTAACATATGTACCTGCATATATCTACCAGTAAGATACGTTGCAAGCTCACCAGAAAGCATATAAGAATTAGAACCAGTTATATAAATATCGACATTATTCTTAATAAATAAACCATCAACTACTCTTTCAAATTCGGGTATAATTTGAATTTCATCTAAAAATATATAATACTTAGTATTTTTTAAAAGCTTACTGTTAATATCATCATATAATTCACGCCAATTGTTATATATCATATCAGAAGGATTTTCAAAATTCATACTAATTATTTGACTTTCATTTATACCATTTGAAAGCAAATAATTTTTATACAATTCAAACAAAGTTGACTTACCGCATCTTCTAATTCCGGTAACAACTTTTATTATTTTTGTATCCTTTAATTTAATTAAAGTATCTAAATACTCTTTACGTTCTATCAAGAATAACCACCTCACTTACATAATACTATAAAATATAGAAAATGTAAAGTTTTTTCAACCAAATGAAAAAACTTTACAAAAAACAACATTTTTTCACTAAAAAAGACGTTTATTTAACGTCTCCTTCAACTAATTCTAATTTAACTATTAAAGCATCATCGCCTCTGCGTTCATCTAGTTTAAGTATTCTAGTATATCCGCCTTCTCTTTTAGCATATCTAACAGCTAAATCACTAAATACTTTTTCCACAGTCTTCTTATCATTGTGTAAGAAAGCTAAGGCTCTTCTTCTAGCTCCTACTGTTCCTTCTTTACCAAAAGTAATCATCTTATCGACAAACTTACGTACTTCTTTAGCTCTAGTTTCAGTAGTCTTCACGCTTTCATTATTAATGACATCTCTAGTTAGATTGGCAAGCATTGCTCTTCTATTTTTATTGTTACGTCCTAATTTTCTATAAGCCATTTTTCATCCTCCTAACTAATCTTCTTCACGGAATTTAAGTCCCATATCCTTAATTTTATCCATAACTTCTTTTAAAGATTTCTTACCTAAATTACGAATTTTCATCATTTCAGTCTCAGATTTTTGAGTTAAATCACCAAGAGTATTAATATTAGCTCTTTTTAAACAATTGTAAGCTCTTACTGAGAAATCTAAATCATCTATTGAAGTTTCTAACTTCTTAAGTTTACTATCTTCTTGTTTAGCATTCATAATACCAGTCATATCAGAAATATCAGATAAATTAGTAACTATGTTCAAGTGTTCTATCAATATTTTAGCACCAAGTGCCATAGCCTCTTCAGGTCTAATAGAACCATTAGTTTTAACTTCCATAGTCAACTTATCATATGAAGCATCTTGTCCAACACGAGTTTTCTCAACATTTGGAACAACTAACTCAACTGGTGAATAATTAGCATCAATTGGAATAAAACCTAAAGTAGTATCTTCGATATACTTCTTATTTTCAGAAGATAAAGCAGAACCCCTACCGTTAGCAATAATAAATTCCATATCTAATTTTCCACCTTTAGCAAGTGTTGCGATTACATGATCTGGATTAATTATCTCAACATCAGAATCAACTTTAATATCAGAAGCCTTAACCTCACCTTCAGATTTAACTGATAAATGAGCAGTTTTAACTTCGTCAGAATGATTTCTTAAAACGACACCTTTTAGATTAAGAATAATTTGTGTTACATCCTCTATAACACCTTCTATTGTAGTAAATTCATGCATTACTCCATCAATTTTAACAGCTACAATAGCACATCCTGGCATAGAAGAAAGCATTACTCTTCTAAGTGCATTAGATAAAGTAAGTCCAAATCCTCTTTCCAAAGGTTCTAATTCAAATTTTCCATAATTATTATTTTCAACATATTCTGTTATTTTATAATCTGGTTTTTCAAAGTTCATAAAGGGCTCCTTTCTTATCCACGAGGTCTTTTAGGTGGACGACATCCATTATGTGGCATAGGTGTCACATCAGAAATTGAAACGATTTCTAATCCTGCAGTTTGAAGTGAACGAATTGCAGTCTCACGTCCTGAACCTAGACCTTTAGCAAATACCTCAACTTTTTTCATTCCCATTTCAGCAGCAGCTTTTCCTGCAGCCTCAGCAGCCATACCAGCAGCAAATGGAGTAGATTTTTTACTACCTTTAAATCCAAGTGTACCAGCTGAAGCCCAGCTAATCGCATTACCATCTTTATCAGTTAAAGTTACGATAGTATTATTAAAGGTTGAATGAACAAAAGCTTTACCCTCTGGGACATTCTTTTTAACTTTACGTTTTCTTGCTTTATAAGCCATAATATCCTCCTTTATTATTTTTTCTTATTAGCGATAGTTTTAGGTTTACCCTTACGAGTTCTAGCATTTCTACGAGTACTTTGACCATGTACAGGTAACCCTCTTTTATGACGAACACCTTGATAAGAATTAATTTCCATCTTAGTTTTAATATTCATGTTAACTTCACGACGTAAGTCACCTTCAGTTAAATATTTATTAACCTCATCACGAATTTTAGCAAGTTCATCATTATTTAAATCTCCAGCTTTAGTATTCTTATTTACACCAGCATTAGATAAAATTTGATTAGATAAATTTCTTCCAATACCATATATATAAGTTAAAGCAATTTCGATTCTCTTATTATTAGGTATATCTACACCCTTAATACGTGCCATATCTTTGCCTCCTTAACCTTGTCTTTGTTTGTGTTTTGGATTAACACAAATAACCATTGTCTTTCCATTACGTTTGATAATTTTACATTTATCACACATTTTTTTTACTGATGGTCTTACTTTCATATATATTCCTCCTACCTAGTCACTCTATAGGTTATACGCCCACATGTTAAATCATAAGGTGATAACTCGAGTTTTACTTTGTCACCTAGTAAAATACGAATGTGATGCATACGCATTTTACCAGAAATGTGGGCCTTAACAATTTGATTATTCTCAAGTTTTACCTGAAATTCACCTCCAGGTAAAATTTCCTCTACAACTCCTTCAAGTTCAATGACAGATTCCTTTGCCATCCTATCACCTCCTAGTTAATATTTCATACCCATCTTTAGTAACAAGTACCGTGTGTTCAAAGTGCGCTGAAGGCTTACCATCGGCAGTTATTATCGTCCAGCCATCTTCCAAAATATAGACCTTCCTAGATCCTAGATTAAGCATAGGCTCAACAGCAATAACCATACCTTCTTTTAAAACTGGTCCAGTACCTCTCGCACCATAATTAGGTACATCAGGTTCTTCATGAACATCAGTTCCAACACCATGACCAACAAGTTCTCTAACAACACCAAGTCCATGTTCATTTGCATACTTACTAACCGCATATCCAATATCACCAACATGGCAACCATCGTGTATAGCTTCTAAGCCTTTAAATAAACTCTTCTCAGTGTGTTCGAGTAAATACTTCTTTTTATCTGAAATCTCCCCAACTGCATAAGTCCAAGCAGAATCTCCATGATAACCTTTCCAGCAAGCCCCAATATCAAGAGTAATAATATCACCCTCTTTTAAAGTCCTTGAGCTTGGAATACCATGAACAACTTCATTATTAATAGACGCACATACAGTTCCAGGAAAACCATCATAACCTTTAAATGATGGGGTCGCACCCCTACTTAAAATATAATCCTCAGCTAATTTATCAAGTTCCAAAGTAGTTATACCTGGCTTAATATAAGGCTTTAAATAATTATGAGTACTGCCCGTTATCTCACCAGCTATTCGAAGAAGTTCAACCTCTTCCTCACTTTTTATACTTATCATAAATTCTCCTTTATTATCTTATCAATTAAGCCAAATACATCATCTAAACTTAAAGTTCCGTCTACATGAAATACTTTAGAACTATCTTTATAATAATCTAAAATAGGTGCGGTTTCATTAACATATACATCAAACCTATGGTCATAAGTTTCTAAATTATCATCGCTTCTTTTAGTAAGATCATGACCACAGCTATCACATTTACCTAATTCCTTAGGCATGCTTTCTTCAAAATTAACATTGTATACCTTACCGCAGTTCATACAAACTCTTCTTCCAGTGATTCTCTTCTCACCGATTTCTTTTGGAATATCAACCACGATAATGATATTTTTTAAATTACTTTTCTCGCATAAACTTTCATATATTTCTACTTGAGATAAATTTCTTGGAAAACCATCTAGAACAAAACCATTCAAGCAGTCTTCCTTAGAAAGTCTATCATATAAAAGTTTTGCAACTATTTCATTGTTTACAAAAGCACCTTCCTCAAGCTCCTTTTTAATTTTCTCATCTTCGACATTACGCAAAAGATCACCAATAGAAACATGAGGATAACCATACTTTTCGTAAATCATATTAGATAAAGCTCCTTTACCAGCCGCTGGAGGAGCGATAAAAGTAATATTCACTCTTAACCCCTCCTCTTATAACTCTGGCTGATTAAATTGCTTTCGATTTGTTTATATGTATCTAAAATAACTCCAATGACAATTATTAGACCAGTACCACCAATTGACACTGTAGTTGGCAGTTTAGTTGTCATACTAAGTATATAAGGTAGTCCAGCTATAAAAGCTAAAGCTACTGATCCAACAGTTGTCAGTCTAATTAACACACTACTAATATACTTTACAGTTTCATTACCAGGACGAGTACCAGGAATAAATCCACCAGACTTCTGTAAATCTTCACTCATCTCTTTTGGTTTAATAACTATAAAGGTATAAAAGTAAGAAAATGCCACGATAAATACTATGAATAGTATAAACCCGCAAACAGACGATAAACTAAGCCATTTATTTACAAAGTCCATCATTTTATCATTTTTAGAAAATTGAGCTATTAATGCTGGAACAGAAATAAGTGCAGATGCAAATATAACTGGTACAACTCCAGCAGAGTTTAGTTTAAAAGGTATATAACTTCTCTTACTAGCATAAACATTATTAGTTTTATTCGCATATTGTATAGGAATTCTTCTTGCAGCTAGCTCGACAAATAAAACACCAAGCACAACAATTAAATAAATAATAACAAATAATGCAAATAACCCTACACCTACCCAAGTACTTGCAGCCTTATCTATAAAAGTAGAATAAGCTGTTTGGAACATATGAGGTGTCGTAGCTAATATACCTGCCATAATTATCATTGATGTTCCATTACCAAGACCTTTCTTAGTAATCTCATCACCAATCCATAAAAGTAGACAAGTACCTGCAGTAAGAACAAGCGCAGCTTCTAAATAATCAGCAACTCCCCCATTTCCAATAAATGCAAATGAGAACATATAACCTTGAACAAAAGCTAAAACAATACCAAGAATTCTTGTAATTTGATTAAGCTTGTTCCTTCCTGTTTGACCTTGCTTAGCTAAATCAGAGAAATATGGAATGATATCCATCTGAAGTAGCTGCATGACAATAGAAGCAGTAATATAAGGAGTAACACCTAATGCAAAAATAGAAAAGTTCTGCATAGCGCCACCACTCATTATATTAAGTAGCTCTAAAAATCCCATATTTAAATTAGAGTTAACCCCAGGAACAACTATAGATGTTCCAAGTTTAAATACAAATAAACAGAAAAAAGTAAATAACATTTTTTTCCTAAGTTCTTTATTAGAAGAACTAAATAAATATTTAAGTTTCATAGGCTAAATCACCTCTGCTTTTCCACCTAA
>ODAI011688729.1_pt1 | contig 11272 bp, 10 predicted proteins | sample 1539321 | NCBI WGS metagenome assembly ODAI01 (sample SAMN02144231, study PRJEB22623) | gut metagenome | biome: sheep rumen | host: Ovis aries | place: New Zealand
GAGTTCAACTCTCGTACGGGTCACCAGAAACTCATAACACCTTCTCTTGGCCGCGGACAGTGCGCTCGTCGTTTCACTCCTCTGCAACTTGCAGAGAAGGTGTTATTCGTTTTGAATCCTCAACATGATAGAATATCCGTATGTTTAAGAAAAAGCTTTTGTCATTGATACTCTCGGCAGCAGTGTTGTGCTCTGTCTTTTTGTCGCCGTTTATTAATACACGGTTCTCCGAAACTTCCGGAAACGTCTATGCCGACGGCGGCTGGAGCTTTGGCGTTGAACAGTTCGTAAGAGGGTTATACCAGGGCTGTCTTGAAAGAGAACCCGAGTGGGACGGACTTTCGTATTGGTGTACGGGACTTGCATCGGGGCAGGTGACAGGCAAGGAGGCTGCAAGGGGATTTTTCTTCAGCAGCGAGTTCAGACGAATAATCCCGATGCTTACCGAAGAGGAGATGATAAATAAGTTCTATAACATCTTCCTCGGCAGAAATGCGGATCCCACAGGGCTTTCTCATTGGACGGAGATCTTAAGGAGCGGCGGGAGTACGGATGAGCTTTTCGCAGGGTTTGCCGATTCACAGGAGTTTCTTGCAAGATGTGAGGCGTGCGGTGTAACCTGCGGCCCCCATATATCCGTTCCCGATATGAAGTCCTATTGGAGCGAGTATTCCACGGGCTTTAATCTTTTGAGGCTTCAAAGAGGGCAGCCGATAGACGATGCCGCGGTTCTTAATTCGATAATCGACCAGTGCACGTACTGGACAAATCTTGAGTATTCATATTCTCCCGATGCGATGCGCTATGTGTTCGGGGGAAAGAACCTAAGACCCGGCGGCGGGATTGACTGTTCGGGTTTTGTAACTGCGATATATAAGCGCGCCTTCGGAACTCAGGTGATGGGATTTGCCGACTCCGTGTATGAGCCGGCGCTTTATGTCTCTTCGCACGATTATATGGGTCCGTGGTCTGCCGGTATCGACAGGTGTCCCCCTTTTAACGAGGGTATGTATTATACGAACGGTGACGCGGCAAGGCCGGTATTTGTGGATCGTTACGGAATTGCATCGGCATATGCGATGAATACGTATCAATGGCAGTTCTGGCTCGACTCTCTGGGCTTTACGGGACATTCTTATCTTACATGGCACATAGGAGAGTATTCCCAGGAGGAGCTTAATCGTATGCTGTCCGTAAGAGGGTTTAAGCCCGGGGATATAGTTATGTGGTATACATCTTCCGTAGATGCCACTCATACAGAGCATATCGGCATTTATGCAGGCAACGGCTATGTGTGGCACTGCACTTCTATGATATCGAACGGGATCCAGTACACACCGATATCATTTATGGGCAGCTACAGAGGAACATCGATTCAGTTCTGCCGGATCTATCATATGTCATAACGACAGCCTCAATCTTTTAAACTTGCCTTATTTTTATTAATTATTATTAGATGCATGATAAAGGCATCGTGTTATAATATCCTCTGTTATGGGACCTGTAAGAACAATTTTAAGATCATTAAGAGAGAATAAGAAGCCCACGGTGCTTACTCTTATCTTCATCCTCGGAGAGGTATTCCTCGAGGTGCTGATTCCGTTTATCACCGCCGATCTTGTCAACCGTATCAAGGGCGGGGTCGATCTTGGATATCTGGTTAAAGTCGGTCTTACCATGGTCGTTGCCGCACTGGTATCTCTTCTTTGCGGCGTATTCGCGGGAACGTTCTGCGCCAAGGCTTCGGCCGGGCTTGCCAAGAATCTGAGAGCGGATGTTTTTGCAAGGATACAGGATTTCTCGTTCTCCAACATAGATAAGTTCTCCACTTCATCTCTTGTTACGAGAACAACAACGGATATCACCAATGTGCAGAATGCGTATATGATGACGATAAGGACTGCGGTAAGAGCTCCCGTAATGTTCCTGTTTGCCATAATCATGGCTTTTATCATGGGAGGAAAGCTTGCATTGACCTTTGTAGTCATTGTTCCTCTCCTTGTATTCGGTCTTATAATGATCGCGCGTAAGGCGATGCCAGCATTCGTTGCCGTATTTAAAAAGTATGACAGACTTAACGAGTCTGTCGAAGAGAATGTGCGCGGTATGCGAGTCGTTAAAGGCTTTGCCCGCGAGGATTATGAGATAAAGAAATTCTCGGAAGCTTCGGAAGACATCATGAAGGATTTTACTAAGGCCGAGAGGATCGTAGCCTTAAACTCTCCTCTGATGCAGTTTTGCATGTACTTCAATATGCTCTTTATCCTCTTTGTGGGATCCAAGCTTATTATCGGAAGCAAGGGCGAAATGATCGATGTAGGTCAGATCTCTGCGATGATGACTTACGGCATGCAGGTCCTCATGTCTTTAATGATGATCTCCATGATCTATGTAATGCTCACGATGTCCCTCGAGTCTGTAAAAAGACTTGCCGAAGTACTTAACGAAGAGCCTACCATAAGAAATCCGGAGAATCCCGTGTATGATGTCGAGGACGGAAGCATCGATTTTCAGGATGTTCACTTCAAGTATTCGAAGGAAGCCGAGAGGGAAGCTTTATATGATATAGATCTTCATATCGATTCCGGTATGACGGTCGGTGTTCTCGGCGGAACGGGCTCGTCAAAATCAACGTTTATCCAGCTGATCCCGAGACTTTATGATGTTACATCGGGCTCGGTCAAGGTCGGCGGCAGGGATGTAAGGGAATATGACATCAAGACATTAAGAGATGCCGTGTCTGTCGTGCTCCAGAAGAATGTAATCTTCTCGGGAACCATCAAGGATAACCTCAGATGGGGCAATGAGAATGCAACTGATGAGCAGATCGTTGAAGCATGTAAGCTTGCTCAGGCGGATGAGTTCATAAAGCATTTCGAGAAGGGATATGATACCAAGATCGAGCAGGGCGGAACCAACGTCTCCGGCGGACAGAAGCAGAGACTTTGTATCGCCAGAGCTCTTCTTAAGAAGCCGAAGATCCTTATTCTCGACGACTCCACATCGGCCGTCGATATGAAGACGGATGCACTTATCCGTAAGGGGTTTGCCGAGAGTATCCCCGATACAACAAAGATAATAATCGCACAGCGCGTGGCATCCGTTATGGATGCGGATATGATCGTCATATTGGACGGCGGAAAGATCGTCGCCACGGGAACTCATGATGAGCTCCTGAAGACCTCGGATATCTATCGTGAGATCTACGAACAGCAGACGAAGGGAGGGGATGAGTAATGCCGCCAAGAGGTGGAGCGGGCGCAGGCCTGGGACAGGGCAAGGAAGGCTATCAGAAGGGCTTCTCGGGCTTGTCCAGAGCATTGAAGATGTTCTTCGGTTACTATCCGGTAATGGCACCGGTATCGGTATTCTGTGTTCTTTTCTCGGCTGTAGTTGCTGTTATTCCCGCCATGTTCACGCAGAAGGTAATATCGGTGATCGAGGTCTGGTATGAGACGGGTGACTGGGAGGCCGCGAAGCCTCAGGTGATGAGGTATCTTGCTATCCTTCTTGTTCTCTACCTTCTTTCTTTGATTCTCTCTGTATTCGAGACACAGATCATGGCCGTAATGACGCAGGGATACCTTGATAAGCTTCGTAAGGATATGTTCGGAGGCATGCAGCGCCTGCCTATAAAGTACTTCGATACACATAAGCACGGCGATATAATGTCTCACTATACTAACGACAGCGATACTTTAAGACAGCTTGTATCGCAGGCGTTCCCTTCGCTCATAAGATGCGGAACGATAGTTGTCGGCGTTTTCTTCCTGATGCTCTATTTCAGCGTCTGGATGACGCTTGTACTGTGCATCGGAGTCTTTGCAATGTTCATGCTGACGAAGATAGTCGGCGGAGGATCTGCCAAGTATTTTGTAAGACAGCAGAAGGCTGTCGGCGAGACTGAGGGTTATATACAGGAGATGGTAACGGGACAGAAGGTCGTTAAGGTCTTCAATCACGAGGTCAAGTCGATCGAGGAGTTTACCAAGATTAATGACGGTCTTTATGAGGATTCATGGAGAGCCAATGCCTATGCCAATATCCTCGGACCTATCATCAACAACATAGGTAATATACTGTATGTTCTTCTCGCTCTTGCGGGCGGTATCTTCATTGTTCTTAAAGTTCCGAGCCTTTCGCTGTCCGGGAAGATCTTTGATATTTCTATCCTGGTTCCGTTCCTTAACATGGCAAAGCAGTTTACGGGTAACATCAACCAGCTCACGATGCAGATCAATGCCATCGTAATGGCCGGAGCCGGTGCACAGAGAGTATTCTCTCTCATCGATGAGAAGCCCGAGACCGACGACGGCTATGTATCTTTGGTCAATTGCAGGATAGAAGATGACGGCACTGTCACCGAGTCAGAGGAGAGAACGGGACACTGGGCATGGAAGCACCCTCATCAGGCCGACGGGACGGTTACGTATGAGCTTTTGCAGGGCGATGTTGAGATGGTCAATGTTGACTTCGCATATGAGGAAGGGCATGACGTTCTTCATGATATAAGCGTCTTCGCTAAGCCCGGACAGAAGGTGGCTTTCGTAGGTGCTACCGGTGCGGGAAAGACAACGATCACCAATCTTATCAACCGCTTCTATGATATTGCGGACGGTAAGATAAGATATGACGGCATCAATGTAAACAAGATCAAGAAGAGGGATCTGCGTAAGTCCCTGGGTCTTGTTTTACAGGAGACGAATCTGTTTACCGGAACCGTTATGGAGAACATAAGATACGGCCGTCTGAGTGCCACCGACGATGAGTGCATGGATGCTGCAAAGCTGTCGGGTGCTGACGACTTCATTACGAGACTTCCGAAGGGATATGATACGCTTCTTACGAATAACGGATCTAATCTTTCTCAGGGACAGCGTCAGCTTATCGCCATCGCAAGAGCCGCTGTCGCCGATCCTCCGGTAATGATACTCGATGAGGCTACATCCTCCATTGATACGAGAACAGAGTCTATCGTCCAAAGAGGAATGGATAAGCTTATGGAGGGCAGAACCGTATTTGTAATCGCACACAGACTTTCAACTGTTATGAACTCCGATGTCATAATGGTTCTTGATCACGGTAAGATCATCGAGAGAGGAACTCACGACGAACTGATCGCGAAGAAGGGTACGTATTATCAGCTCTATACAGGAGCTTTCGAACTGGAATAACAGCATAAGTATGAAGACTTCGTACGACACAACGGCTTTTGCCAAGATCAATCTGTTCCTGAGGATATGCGGGAAATACGATAACGGATACCACAGGCTCTATATGCTTATGCAGGAGATCGGAATCGGAGACGAGATCTTCGTTGAGTTTGATGACGACAGGGCATTCTGCATTGATATCGAATCAGAAGTTGACATTAATAAAGAGAAGGATCTGGGGTATAGGGCTGCCAAAGCCTTTTACGATAAGTATGAAAGCATTTTAAGAGCGCAGGGAAGACCTTCGGTCGAATTTCCGTACACGCTCATTAAGGAGATGAAGAAAGTACCTTCGCAGGCAGGGCTCGGCGGAGGGAGCTCCGATGCCGCTTCCGTTCTCATGATAATGCAGCAGCATTTCGACAATCCTCTTGAAGAGGATGATCTTCTTGAGATAAGCACAAAGCTGGGTGCGGACGTTCCCTTCTTCACCAAAGGCGGAACCTGTATTTGTGAGGGAGTGGGAGAGATCGTAACCGAGCTTCCTGGATTGGACGGGATTCCCGTCATTCTCGTTAAGCCGGAAGGCGGAGTCTCGACCCCGGAATGCTATGCGCTTTCAGACGAGAAGCCGTGCACCTATACCGAAGAGTATAAGGAAAAGCTCAACAGTATCTTCGGCAACGAAAAGTTAAGACCGATAGACAGGATAAAGGAAGCGGCTGATTATCTTACCAACGATCTTCAGGAGCCTGCGGAACAGATACTTCCCGTTATTAAAGATATTACCGATGCGATAAAAGAAACCGGTGCCGTATATACGGCTATGACCGGTTCCGGAAGTTGTGTATTCGGGATTTATGAGGACGATAAGAAAACTGAAGATGCGCTGGCCCGCTTATCAGAGGACAGCCGTATTTCAGGCTGTCAGCTGATCCCTACCGTCATGATCTGACATATAGGCGAAGAGAGCTCTCTCGTATCCTCTGGAATCCTCACTGTCCAAGATCAGGAAACCTCTGTTAAGGTAGAATTCCTTCATCTTAGTATTGGCGATTGCCGTATGAAGAAGAACGAGACCGGATCTTGTTGCGACCGGAAGTCTCAATGCTTCGTTCATGAGCGTTACGCCAAGCCCCGTATCCCTTAAATCTTCAGTAACTGCAAAACGTTAGATATAAGCGCAGTCTTTGTATTTTGTTAAAGTTCTGGCTGTCGTCGCCGAGAAACTGTACTTCATCGGATTATCGCAGTAGCTTACCGTGATGGTTCCCACGGGTTCGTTCTCGTATGTAGCAACCAGACAGTGATGCCTTCTTATCCTTTCTTTTACAGAGTCAACACTTTCTGTAAGTGATTCGAGGACATTGGGCTGAATGCCGGAAACCTCGCGGTAGTGCTCCATCGCATCCTTGATCAGCGTCGATATCTTCTTGGCATCCTCGGGTACGGCTTCGCGTAAAATAAGCTCGTCAAAGTTTATATCCATAGTTATTTCCTCAGATCAAGAATTGAGAAAGCAGTTTACAAGAATTGCCTTGTGAGCGTGGAGTCTGTTCTCGGCTTCGTCGAAGACTACGCTTCTCGGACCGTCGATGATGTCTTCGGTTACTTCGTATCCTCTGTAAGCGGGCAGACAGTGAAGGAAGATCGCATCCTTGTTTGCCGTTGACATAAGATCCGCGTTGATCTGATAGTCCTTGAAGATCTTGATCCTCTCTGTCTTCTCGTCCTCCTGTCCCATCGATACCCATGTATCGGCATAAAGCACATCGGCATCCTTTGCCGCCTCGTAAGGATCGGTGGTCATTACGATCTTGGAGCCGGTGATCTTTGCATCCTCGGAGGCCTGCTTAACATACTTGTCGGGGCAGGTGTGAGTCTTCGGGGACGCCACCGAAATGTCCATTCCGGCTTTGGCACATGCCTGAAGAAGCGAGTTGGCAACATTGTTTCCGTCTCCGATATAAGCAAGCTTTAAGCCCTTAAGCGTGCCCTTGTGTTCCTTGATGGTAAGAAGGTCTGCGAGCATCTGTGTGGGGTGCTGGTCATCCGTAAGACCGTTGATTACCGGGATGGAGCCGTATGTGGCAAGATCGACTACATCCTGGTGCTTGAAGGTTCTTATCATGATGCCGTCAACCATTCCCGAGAGAACCTTGGCAGTATCGCTTATGGGCTCTCCTCTTCCGATCTGGATATCGTCGGAGCTCAGAAACAGTGCGGAACCTCCCAACTGATACATACCGACTTCAAAAGAAACTCTTGTCCTTGTTGATGACTTGGTAAAAATCATCGCAAGAGTCTTTCCGTTAAGGTAGTGGTGTTCTATTCCCGCTTTTGTCTTAGCCTTCATATCAGCTGCGATATCGAGCAGGTAATCGAGCTCCTCTATTCCTACATCCTCATGGAAATCTATATAATGCTTCATATTGTCCTCACTTTCTGCCTGCCTTTAAGATCTTTCCTAATGCTGTTACGAACATCGCTGCTTCTCTTTCGGTGATGATGAGAGGGGGTGCGATCCTTATGGTGGAAGTTCCGATGGAGCTTACCAGGAATCCGTTCTGCATCAGAAGCTGCTTCATTCCTGCCGCCTGTATCGACTCGTCAAATTCAATGCCGATAAGAAGGCCTTTGCCTCTTACATCCTTTATTTTATCCGATTTTGCCTTGAGTTCGTTAAGCTTGTCGAAAAGCAGGGCACTTACCTTATTTACGTTAGCAAGAATATTCTTCTCGGGGGAGAGGATCTCGTCAAGCACACAGTTGGCTGCGGCACAAGAGAGGGGATTTCCGCCGAATGTCGAGCCGTGATCTCCGGGCTTCATTCCCGTTGCAACCTCGTCAGAGCAAAGCATCGCTCCGATCGGAACTCCTCCTGCGAGTCCTTTTGCCAGAGTCATGATATCGGGAACGATGTCGTAGTTCTCGTAGCAGAAAAGTCTTCCTGTTCTTCCGATACCGGTCTGCACCTCATCTATTATGAGAAGGATGCCCCTCTGTACGCAGAGAGCCTTGATCTTCTTGATGTAATTGACGTCTGCCGGATGTACTCCGCTCTCGCCCTGTACAAGCTCAAGCATGATGGCGCACGTCTTGTCGTCGACGGCCTCGAACGCGGCGTCGTAGTCGTTGAATTCGACATATTTGAATCCGGGAACGGAAGGCTCGAACGGTTTCCTGAATTTCTCCTGTCCCGTGGCAGCGATAGTTCCCATGGTCCTTCCGTGGAAGCTCATCTTTGCAGTGATTATCTCATTCTTTTCGGGCTGTCCCTTGTAGTAGAAGTAGGATCTTGCGATCTTGATGGCAGCCTCGTTTGCCTCGGCTCCGGAGTTGCAGAAGAACGCCTTGTCAGCGAAGCTGTTTTGGCAGAGCTTGAATGCGAGCTCCGACCTTTGGGGGATTACATAGTAATTGCTGCAATGGATAAGTTTGGATGCCTGTGTTGATATGGCTTTTGTAAGAGCCTTGTTGGCATGTCCGAGAGAATTGACGGCGATACCGCCGATCATATCCATATACTTCCTGCCGTCCGTATCGTAAAGCCACACTCCCTTGCCGTGCGTGAAAGCGATGGGAAGCGGATTAAATACATTAAGGCAATATTTTGAATCGTAGAGCTTAGCGAGCTCGTAATCATTTTCTATACTCATAGGTTACTCCTTATTTGATCTCTCTTTTGTCCTTTACGATCATCGTTCCTATGCCATGCTTGGTGAACATCTCAAGTATGATGCTGTGAGGAATACGTCCGTCGATGATATGTGCACGTCGGACTCCGCGTACTACGGTGTCGAGGCAACCCTCTACCTTGGGGATCATGCCTCCCGTGATGATGCCGTCGTTCTTGCACTGCTCGATGGAAGGGATATCGAGCTGACCTATCAGTTCCTTGGTGCCGTCCTCGTTATCCTTAAGAACGCCTCTTACGTCGGTAAGGACGATGAGCTTGCTTGCCTTCAATGCGACTGCAACTTCCGCAGCTACCGTATCGGCATTGATGTTGTAGCTCTGGCCGTCTTTTCCTACGCCGATGGGTGCGATGATCGGGATATACTCATCGTTTGCAAGCATCTCGATGACGTGTGTGTTGATCTTTGTGATCTTGCCCACATATCCTACATCGATATCATTGCCGTCCTGATCCTTGGTAAGCTTCTCCGCTTCGATAAGATTTCCGTCGATGCCGCAGATACCTACTGCCTTTGCTCCCTTGAGATTCAAGGCGGAGACGATCTCCTTGTTGGTCTTTCCGATAAGGACCATCTGAGCTATGCCCATAGTCTTGTCGTCGGTGTATCTTAAACCGTTGACGAAGTGAGACTCGACATTTACTTCCTTAAGCATGCTGCTTATGTCGGGTCCGCCGCCGTGTACGATGATAGGGTTGATGCCTATGTATTTAAGCAGGGTTATGTCGTCCATGACAGACTGCTTGAGCTCTTCGTTGACCATAGCGTTACCGCCGTACTTGATGACTATGGTCTGTCCTCTGAGCTTTCTTATATAGGGGAGAGCTTCGATGAGTATCGAAGCCCTGTCGATCTTTGTCTGCATATCGCCCGATACTACGGGCATTTCCTTCTGGTCTGCCATATTAAACTCCTCTTGTTAATGTTGAAAGTCCCGTTCCTTCCGGGAAACCGAACATAACGTTAAATGCCTGGACCGCCTGTAAAGCTGCGCCCTTGCCGAGATTGTCCTGTGCCGAGAAGAGCTTTATGAAGCCTGTCTCCTCATCATAGATACCGGTTACGTCTATGAAATTGCTTCCGCATACGTTCTTGACGTCGGGGAGGATCTTGTCGGGGAGGACTCTTACGAAGGGTTCGTTGTCGTAGTACTTTGAAAGTACCTCCAGCACCTTCTGTGAATCTACCCCTTCGAAAAGGGATGTCGGTCTGCAATAGATGCTTGCCAGCATTCCTCTTTTAAACGGTGCAAGGTGAGGCGTGAATGCGGCTTTGACAGATTTACCTTCGGGATCTCCGCTTATAAATGAAAGCTGCTCGTTGATCTCGGTGTTGTGTCTGTGTCCCTTTACTCCGTAGGGCTTGAAGGCCTCGTCGAGCTCGCAGTAAGAATACTCAAGCTTCTCCTTTCTTCCTGCCCCCGTAACGCCGGATACTGCATCGATAATGATCCCTTCTTTAGATATAAGACCTTCCTTAAGAAAAGGAGCTAGAGCGATTATCGAGCATGTCGGGTAGCATCCCGGGTTTGCGGTAAGCCTCGTTGTCTTAAGTTTGTCTCTGTAAAGCTCGGGAAGGCCATAGACCGCTTCTTTTAAAAGCTCGGGTGCGGGGTGATCGAGCTTATAGGACTTCTCGTATGTCTTAACATCTTTGTATCTGAAGTCGCCGCTGTGATCTATTACTCTGGCTCCGGCCTTCAAAAGTCTCGGCACGGCAACGGATGATACGCCGTGCGGCAAAGCGGTGATAACAAGGTCGCTTTGTTCGCCTATGGTCTCATAAGAGACTTCCTCGGTGCTTACGAGAGTCTTGTCGCATATTCCTCTATATACGGGGTAGATATCGGAAAACTTCTTTCCCTTGAATGACTCGGAAGTAAGATACAAAAGCTCGACTCCCGGATGATTTGAAAAACCGTGCACGAGCTCTGCTCCGACATATCCCGTGCTGCCTATGATGCTAACCTTAACAGTATTCATTTAATTAACTACTTCCTATTTATAAAATAAATAACAGATACAATAATACGCCCTGTTTTCTCATGCGTCTATGCAGAAGATTTATGCAGTTTAATGCATAAATATACATTTGTCAACGCTTGTCGTAAATGCACAAATGCCGCTGAATCAAAATGTGCAATAAGTCAAAAACAAGCCGAAATCCTTTGAATTAATAACAAATCGAAAAAGTATTTTTTGGTAAGACTGACATATAGTTAATAAAAATCGGCTTTGCTATTATAGTCGCATAGAGCCGATAGGCGATTTACGGAGGTACAAAAATGGCAAGTTTATCTTTCCAGCATGTTTACAAGAAGTATGACGGTGGCGTTGTAGCCGTTTCAGATTTCAACCTTGAGGTTGCCGATAAGGAGTTCGTTATCCTCGTTGGACCTTCCGGTTGCGGTAAGTCAACAAC
>ODAI010139045.1_pt1 | contig 11270 bp, 10 predicted proteins | sample 1539321 | NCBI WGS metagenome assembly ODAI01 (sample SAMN02144231, study PRJEB22623) | gut metagenome | biome: sheep rumen | host: Ovis aries | place: New Zealand
AGGGGATGTAGTCCATGGGGCCCGGACGGTAGAGGGCGTTCATGGCTATGAGGTCTTCGAAGACGGTGGGCTTCAGTTCGCGCAGATACTTCTGCATGCCTGCCGACTCGAACTGGAACGTGCCGACGGTGCGCCCCTGCTGATAGAGCTCGTAGGTCTTGGGGTCGTCGATGGGGATGGCGTCGAGGTCGACGGCGATGCCCAGCGTGAGCTTTACGTTGGCCACAGCCTCCTTCAACTCGGAGAGGGTCTTTAGGCCGAGGAAGTCCATCTTGATGAGTCCGGTGGACTCGATGACATGGCCGTCGTATTGTGTACAGTTGGTTTTCACATCCTTGAAGTCGGGGTCGTCGGCGGTGGAGACGGGCACCCAGTCAGAGATGGGGTCGCGGCAGATGATGAATCCGCAAGCGTGAATGCCTGTGCCGCGGACGGTTCCCTCGAGCATCTTGGCGTATCTGATGGTATTGCTCAGTTTCGGGTCGATGCTGGCCTCAGCGTCACGCAACTCGGGCACGCACTTGATGGCGTTGGGCAGGTTCATCTTCATGCCGTCGGGCAGACGGTCGGGGATAGCCTTGCAAAGGGCGAGCGCCTTGTCGAGCGGCAGCTTTTCCACACGCGCCACGTCCTTGATGGAGTTCTTTGTGGCCATCGATGCGTAGGTGATGATATGGGCGCAGTTCTCGTGACCGTACTTTTCTTCCACCCACTTCAAGACTCGGCCGCGCCCGTCGTCGTCGAAGTCGGTGTCGATATCGGGCAACGAGATGCGGTCAGGGTTGAGGAAACGCTCGAACAGGAGGTCGTATTTCAAAGGGTCAATCTTTGTGATGCCCAAGCAATAGGCCACCACACTTCCTGCCGCCGAGCCACGCCCGGGCCCCACCATCACGTCCAACTCGTTGCGGGCGGCGTTGATGAAGTCTTGCACGATGAGGAAGTAGCCAGGGAAGCCCATGGTTTTCATGATGTGAAGCTCGAAACGGATGCGGTCGTCGACCTCTTTCGACAACGGCATCTCGTAGCGCTTGGCCGCTCCTTCATAGGTGAGCTTGGCCAGATAGTCGGCTTCAAACTTGATGCGGTAGAGTTTTTCGTAGCCGCCCAAGTGGGCAATCTTCTTCTCGCCTTCCTCGTGAGAGAGCGGATTCTCGCCATTCTCGTCGGAGGTGAACTCGTTGAAGAGCTGCTCTTCGGTGTATTTAGCACGCCATTGCTCCTCAGTTCCGAATTCTTCGGGGATGGGGAAGAAGGGCATAATAGGGTCGTGGTCGAGGCTATACATCTCGACCTTGTCGAGTATCTCCAGCGTGTTCGACAACGATTCGGGAATGTCGGCGAAGACGGCGTTCATCTCTTCGCGCGTCTTGAACCACTCCTGTTTCGAGTAACGCATGCGGTTGGGGTCTTCGAGGTCGGCCTGAGTGGAAAGGCACAACAGGTGGTCGTGAGCCTCTGCGTTCTCCTTGTCAACGAAGTGGGCGTCGTTGGTACAGACGAGTTTGATTCCATACTCGCGCGCCAACTCGACCAGCACCTTGTTCGCCTTCTGCTGCATAGGGAACGTCTCTCGATTGGCAATCTGCGAAGGGTCGGTGACTTCGTGGCGCTGGAGCTCAAGATAATAGTCGTCGCCGAAGACGCGGTGGTACCACTCAATGGCCTCGCGTGCTCCGGCAATGTCGTCTTGCAGAATCTTCTTGGGCACCTCGCCAGCGATGCAAGCCGAACAGACAATGAGTCCCTCGTGAAATTGCTCCAAGTCAACGCGGTCGGTTCGCGGACGCTGATAGAAACCGTCAACCCACGAGCGGCTCACCAGCTTGATGAGGTTCTTGTAGCCTTGATAGTTCTTGGCGAGCACGATGAGGTGGTAGCCACCCATGTCGCCATGCTCTTTCACCTTGTCTTCCTTGCGGTGGTGGGCCACATACATCTCGCAGCCGAAGATGGGTTTGAAGGGCTCCTTGCCCTCATTCACCAGTTTTCCGTTAACGCCCGTCACATAATCAAAGAACTCCTTGATGCCGAACATGTCGCCGTGATCGGTGATGGCCATGCCCCGCATACCATCAGCAACAGCCTTGTCCACCAGCTTGGGAATGCTCGACTGCCCATCGAGAATAGAATAATAAGTATGAACGTGTAAATGAACAAAATCTTCCATATTGATATTTTTCGAGGTGTCAAAGATAGCGTTTTTAATCGAAACGGCAAAGAAACAAAGCAAAAATTTGTCACATTGGTAAAAAATCATTAACTTTGCACTTTGAGATTGAACTACTCATCTAAATCATGGGAAAAAGAATCAAGAAACTTAAAAAGATAAGAATACACCGCGAAGGCACCAACACCCTTCTTTGGGGCTTTATAGCATTGGCAGCAATCGCCCTGCTTTTATGGCGCTCCTTCGATTCGAAGATTCCATTCGCGGCTTTCATCATCATATTTGGAACCGTTTATGCCATCGTACTCAACTTCTTCCGTTGCCCCGTACGCTATTTTCCGCAAGAAGACACCGACAACATCGTGGTGGCTCCTGCCGACGGGAAAATTGTGGTTGTAGAAGAGGTGGACGAAGACGAGTATTTCCACGACCGCCGACTGATGATTAGTATCTTCATGAGCCTATGGAACGTGCATGCCAACTGGTTCCCCGTAGACGGGCAAGTGAAGTCTGTGCAACACCGCAACGGCAACTTCCACAAAGCGTGGTTGCCAAAAGCCAGTGAAGAAAACGAACACGCCGACGTGCTCATCACCACCCCCGACGGCGTTGACATTCTCTGCCGGCAGATTGCCGGAGCTGTGGCCCGCCGCATTGTCACCTATGCCAAGGAAGGCGAAGACTGCTACATCGACGAGCACTTGGGCTTCATTAAGTTCGGCTCACGCGTGGACGTCTACTTGCCATTAGGCACCGAAGTGTGCGTGAAAATGGGTCAGAGCACCACCGGCGACCAAACCGTGATTGCCAAATTGCGTAATGCATAATCTTTCATCTTTAATGTTTAATCTTTAATGTTAAAGAAGCACATCCCCAATACGCTGACCTGCAGCAACCTCATTTCGGGTTGCATTGCCACAAGCATGGCCTTCGCCGGCAACCCGCGAATGGCGCTGCTTTGGATTGTCATCGGTGCGGCGTTTGATTTCTTCGATGGAATGAGCGCACGTCTGTTGCACGTCAGCTCGCCCATCGGAAAAGAACTCGACTCGCTTGCCGACGTCGTGACATTCGGAGTGGCCCCATCTGCCATCATCTTCACCGAGCTCTACGTGATGGACGCTCCAGCGGCTGTGACCAACCTCTCGGTCTGTGGCACAAGCTTGCGCCAGATTGTTCCTTACTTCGCCTTTGTAATGGCCGCCTTCTCGGCCCTGAGACTGGCAAAATTCAACCTCGACGAACGGCAGACATCATCGTTCATCGGCCTGCCAACGCCTGCCAACGCCCTATATTGGGGGGCGCTCATCGTGGGATTGTCGCCCTATCTTGAAAAAGACTCGTTCGCATACGGTGTATTGCTCTTCATGATTTGCGTGAGTTGCTGGCTGCTCGTGGCCGAAATTCCCATGTTCGCCCTGAAGTTCAAACATTGGGGATGGAAAGGCAACGAAGTGAAATACATCTTCCTGATTTCGTGCGTTCCCCTGTTGCTGTACTTTGGCATTGCCGGCTTGTCTATCATCATTGCGTGGTACGTGGTCTTGTCCATCATCTGCAATCGCCTGAAACCACAAAACTAATCCACTCCCTCCCGCAAGAATGTTCATACTCCGCATCTTTTTTTATTTCGTAGTCTTCGGCTTGCTGGCCATACTCTTCGTCTTCCTGTTCATCGGACTGGCCGTCAGGAAATTGAAGAACAAGACTCGCCAACCGCGCGACAACCAACCTCGACAGGCTACACAAGCCGACGGAAGCGTCATCATCGACCGTCGTCCGGCTGAAGAAATCGGAAAGAAAATCATTCCTAAAGACGAAGGCGAATACGTAGACTATGAAGACGCGTAGTTTGCGATTCAACGAAACAACCACTATCAACAAAATAAAAGCCATGCTTCCCGTCTCGAAAGCATGGCTGTCTTTTTATCAAAACGATGAAGTTCTGACACTGGAAATCATTTGTGAACCAGCGTTCCGATGTCCTCTCCGTCCATCACGCGCTTCAGGTTTCCAACCTTGTCCATGTTGAAAACATAGATGGGCAGATTGTTATCGTTACACATCACAACCGCCGAGAGATCCATCACCTTCAGGTTGCGCTCGAGCACTTCAGTATAGCTGATGTCGCTGAACTTCGTGGCTGTGGGGTCTTTCTCGGGGTCGGCGGTATAGACACCATCCACACGCGTACCTTTAAGCATCACGTCGGCTTCAATCTCCACTCCACGAAGGCTACTACCCGTGTCGGTTGTGAAATAGGGCGAGCCCGTTCCAGCTGAGAAGATGCACACGAAGCCCTGCTCCATCGCGTCGATGGCCTTCCATTTCGAATAAAACTCACCTACCGGCTCCATGCGAATGGCCGTGAGCACCTTGTTTTTCACGCCCACCGTATCGAGCGCCGAACTCAAAGCCAGCGAGTTGATGACCGTTGCCATCATACCCATCTGGTCGCCTTTCACGCGGTCGAAGCCCTTCTGCGCACCCTTCAGTCCGCGGAAGATATTACCTCCGCCAATGACGATGCCTATCTGCACCCCCATCTCGTGCACTTCCTTGATTTGTCGTGCATAGTCAGCCAGACGCTGCTCGTCGATTCCAAAACCAGCTCCAGCAGCCAAGCTCTCACCGCTGAGCTTCAAAAGAATACGTTTAAATCTTGCCATAGTTTCCTTTTGTTTATTTGTTGTTAGATGATTTTTTCTTTATAAGACGAACGCCACTTCCTTGAACGCATACACTCGCTCGCCCATTTCCCCTTTCTTTCGCAAGACAAGCCTGCCGCCAGATTCCACATTCACGAGTTCTGCCTCGAATTCGCCCTCTGCATCGCGATAACTATAGAAGCCCTCGCGCCGGTAGAGCGACTTCCTATAATCGGAAAACCACTCTTCTATCAGTTTTTCATCGCTAAGGCCGCTCAAAAAGCCGCTAAAGCGCTCGACAATTGCTTCGAGCATTTGCTCTTTGTCGCAACATCTTCCTAGTAATTGGACCACCGAAACGGGGTTAGGCGCATCGCTTCTGAACTCGGCTTGGTTGAGATTCAGGCCCACGCCGATGATGCTTCGGCAAACCTTCCCCCCACGCAACTGGTTCTCTATCAGCATTCCAGCAATCTTTCGGTCGCCCACATAGATGTCGTTTGGCCACTTGACGCTGACCTCACAAGCATCGGGAAACGTCTCCTGAAGAACATCGCGAAGAACCACCGACATTCCCACAGAGAGAAGGAACTGGCGGTTGGCCTCCAAGTCAACGGAGTGGCAAGCCAGCGAAAAGAGCAGATTCTTTCCGCGCTCACTCTCCCACGAATTGGTGCCACAACCACGCCCAGCCGTCTGATAATCGGCCACGCAGACCGTCATTTCCTCGTCCTCGACTGGCTCATAGTCACGAAGCCAACGGTTGGTGGAGTCGGTCTCTGCTAAACGGATAATCTTCGTCTTCATCTATAGGCCAGCATCGGATTGAATGCGTCCTCCCAATGCTCTATCACGGGATTAGCATCACCCTCATTCCCCACTACGGTCACTATGTCGAACCTAGTGTCAAGATTAATCTTGTTCATCTTCACATAAGCGTTGGCGGCAAGGCCGAGGTTGCGTATTTTCCGCAGGTCAATAGCATCTTCGGGGCGGGCCAGCGCTGAACTAGCGCGTGTCTTCACTTCAACGAACACCACCGTCCGCATGTCTTCGGTGAGGGCGATGATGTCGATGTCGCGATGACCGATGCGCCAGTCACACTCGCGAATGGTGTAGCCCAACTTGTGGAGCCATTCCACAGCCACCTTCTCGCCCCATTTCCCCACCTCGTTGTGCTCTGACATCTTTTCTTTTTCCCTTTAACCTTTAAGCTATAATTCCGTTAAAATCTCTTTACTCAGCCACCAGGTTATAGGTCTTGCCCGCCTTTGTCGGTAGGTCATACTCATAAACCTTTTGTAATATGGGGACGTTGGGGTTCTGAAGCTTGTCAGAAATCAGCGGAGTCTTTACCTCTGCGGGAGCCAGCATTTCGTTCGGACAATTGCCTTTCGCCACTTTCAAGCCCTTCAAAGGCACATAGGAGCGAATGCGAATCACGCCGCCCAATGTAGAGCGAAGGGTGGCCTTTTGGAGCCGCCCGCCAGACCAGGTAATGTCCACCTCGCATCCTCCGCGCGTGCGCAAGCCTTTCACCTCGCCCTCGCTCCATTCTCTAGGAAGGGCCGGCAACAGATGCACAGCTCCGTCGTGGCTTTGCACAAGCATCTCGGCAACGCCAGCCGTGTAGCCGAAGTTACCGTCAATCTGGAATGGCGGGTGAGCATCGAAGAGGTTGGGATAAGTTCGGCCGTTGGGGTATCTTCTTGCCGATCTGTCGTCGGGCAGCAAGTGCAGCATATTGCTGATAATCTTAAACGCGTGGTCGCCATTGAGCATACGAGCCCAGAAGTTGATTTTCCAACCCAAGCTCCAACCCGTAGCCATATCGCCACGTTGCTTCAAAGTCATTGCAGCGGCGGCAAACAGTTTGGGATTACTATAGGGCGATATCTGGTTCGACGGATAAAGTCCATATAAATGCGAGATGTGGCGGTGCTGGTCGTTGGGGTCGTCACCGTCCTGCTGCCACTCCTGCAACTGCCCGTATTGTCCCACTTGCATGGGCGGAAGTTTCTGGATAGTGGTTGCCAGCCGTTGCTCGTAGGCAGGGTTGGGTTTCACGATGTGGGTTGCCTTCTGAGTGGCACTCAGCACATCAAACACAATCTGGTTGTCCATCGTTGCACCAGCCGTCAGGGGCGTACGAGTGCCCATTGGACCGTGCTCGGGCGAGACCGTGGGAACGGTCACCAGCCACCCTGTTCGCGGATCGGTCTGCAGATAGTCGAGCAAGAAGTCGGCAGCCCCTTTAAGCACGGGATACATCTCCGCCAGGAACTTCTTGTCACCCGAATAGAGGTAATGCTGCCAAATGTGTGTCGTCAGCCAAGCGCCACCCGTGGGGAACATTCCCCATTGCGGACCGTCAACGGGGCCTGCAATGCGCCAGATGTCGGTATTGTGATGGGCCACCCATCCGCCGCAGTCGTACATCTGACGGGCGGTAATGGCACCTGTTTCGCTCAGGTCCTTCATCATCGAGAAGAGGGGCATCTGCGTCTCAGCCAAGTTGGTGATGTCGGCAGGCCAATAGTTCATCTCCGCGTTGATGTTGATGGTATATTTGCTGTCCCAGGGAGCATTCAGCTTGTCGTTCCACACGCCTTGCAAGTTGGCCGCTTGACCTCCCGGTTGCGACGAGGAGATGAGCAGATAGCGGCCATATTGGAACATCAGCGCCACGAGGTCTATGTCGGTGATGTTGCCCTCGTTTTGGGCAAACTGCTCCACACGCTTGTCGGTCTCCAGCTTCGAAGCCTCCGAGGCAGGCAGCGTGAGGCTCACGCGGGCAAATTGCTCCCTATAAGCAGCCACATGGCGCTTCAGCAGATTGTCGTATTTCAGTCGCGTGGCGCCAGCCAGCACCGACTCGTTTCGTGCTTGGGCATTTCCGCTCACATCGTGATAGTTCACGAAATTGGTGGCGGCAACAATGCGAATGGTAGCAGTTGTGGCACCTACCACCACCACCTTGCCCTCACGGCTCTCCGTGCGGCCATCGCTCTCCACCAGCATGCGGCATTCGGCCTTCAGCCCAGCCTTCACGCCTTCTTGTTCAACGCCCTCGACCACAGCCGTCAGCATTCCACCCTCGGCGCTAACTTCATTCTTCAGTTCGCCCTCAAAGCCCAGTGAAAAGTCGAGTGCACCCTTCTTGTCGGCCTCAATCCTGACAACCATCACGCCATCGGGAATCGAAGCAAATGCCGTGCGCCGATAGCCCACGCCGTTCGACCGATACTGGGTGGTGGCCGTAGCATTCTCGAGGTTCAGGTCGCGATAATAGTTTTCCACCTCGCCCACCTTCGGGAACGTCAGCACGGCGTTGCCTAGAGGCAGGAAGCGCATACCGTGAGGTCCCACCACAAAATGCTTGGCGGTCACCTGCTCCGCATACATCTCGTTGCCAGCGAAGATGCTGTCGCGCACAGCCTTCAGATAGGGCAACGCATCCTTCGAGTTGTTGTTGTGCGGGCCGCCCGACCAGAAAGTCTCCTCGTTCAAGGCAATCCCCTCGCGAGCCGTTCCGCCATAAACCATTCCACCCATCCGGCTGTTGCCAATGGGCAAGGCCTCCAGCCAACCCTGGGCAGGAGCAGAGTACCACAACTTACGGTCTTGGGCATGAGTCACATCAATGGCTGCCACAAACACGAGCAGCAACAAAAAAAGTTTCTTTTTCATATCGTTTAGTTTTCAGCTTATATTCTTTACTGAAGTTTCGCAAGCTCCACTTCAAGGGCTTCTTGGCCACCTTATTATATATAACGCATTCCCCTCCTCAGTTATTGTATTAGGCGGGGAGGTTCTCAGCCTTTTTTTCAACATTTTCGAGCGCGAAACCATATTTTCAGCCCCAACCCTTTGTTTTTGCAAAATATAGTCGTACATTTGTAAACAAAAAGCGGATAAAGAACACTCCTCGAAAACTCCAACCCTATGGACAAGAAACAACAAGACATTGACGAAACCTTCATGCGCAAGGCACTTGCCGAAGCCGAACTAGCCCGAGCAGCTGGCGAGATACCCATCGGAGCCGTTATCGCATGCGGCGACCGCATCATTGCCCGCGCCCACAACCTGACGGAGACCCTCGTCGACGTCACTGCCCATGCCGAGATGCAAGCCATCACGATGGCTGCCAACCAACTCGGAGGGAAATACCTACCCCAATGCACGCTCTACGTCACCGTGGAGCCCTGCACCATGTGCGCCGGAGCCATCGGGTGGGCTCAGATAGGCCGACTGGTCTATGGAGCCGATGACGAGAAGCGGGGCTTCCAACGCTTCGCACCCAATGCCCTCCATCCCAAATGCACTGTCACCCGCGGAGTCCTCGAAGAAGAATGCCGAACCCTCATGCAGCAGTTCTTCAAGGAAAAGAGATGAAACAGAAAAACAAAAGATAGATAAAAGGCCAGCGGACTGCTTACGAGTCCGCTGGCCTTTATGTTTGAATCGGGGTTTGTCTGCGTTTACTTCACCATCACAACGAGGTACTTGCTGGTGGACCAGAAGATCTGCGGGTTGGTGATGCGGAGGATGTATTGCTTGTTGGCGTCCTGCTGCAGGGTGTAACTGCTGGCGGGGTGCGAGGTCAGGATTTTGGCTGACTTGGAATAGAGCTTGATTTCCTTGTCTACGCGGATATCGATTTTGGTGAAATAGCTCTTGTTAAAGTTGGCCTGTAACACGCGGTCGCCGTCGAGGATGCGCTGCTCTTTGAGTTCTTTCTTGGTTCCGAACACGAACCACGCGGTGTTGAGCTGCTTGTCCTGGGTAGAGATGGTTTGGGACTTCTGCTGGTTGTCCTCGGTGAGTGTGGTGACATTAGTGTTGAGGTTGGTGATGGTCTCGTCGAGTTCGGCGATGTGGATGTCCTTGGTGTTAAGTTCGGCGCGGAGCTGTTCGAGCTGCTGGTCTTTCTCTTCGAGCTGCTTCACCATTTCGTCGATGGTGGATTTGAGCTGGTCGCCTTTCACTGAGCTCTCGCGCACTTGCTGGCGCAGCTTGTTGATGAGGTCGCGGTTGGCCTTCATCTTGTTGGCGATGAACTTCATGTTTTCGCGAATCTGCTGGGCTTTGTCTGCGCGCTCGCCATCTTTGGCGATAGTGACGCGGTTCTCGGCCTCTGTGATTTCGCGGAAGCCTTGCTGGATTTGGTTGAGCGTTGACATCATGTCGTTGATTTCATTGTCCTTCTGGTCGATGATTTTCTCCAGAGAGTCAATTTGTGTCGACTCGGCCGTCAAGGCTTGCGAACGCTGTTCCTCCTTACATCCTGTTGCAACGAGCATCATCAATGCGGCTGCCACATAAAAAATTTTCTTCATAATCATTCTTTTTTATTTGGTTTTGTTTTCTCTCTCTTTCCGCATCCTGCCAGCACGATGACGATTTCGCCGCGTGGCTCGGTTTGGGTGAAATGGGCGATGACTTCGTCGAGTGTGCCTCGGACGCTCTCTTCGTGGACTTTCGATATTTCGCGGCAGACGCTCACTTGGCGGTCGCCTCCCATGAACTCGGCCAACTGCTGGAGGGTCTTCAAAAGGCGGTAGGGCGACTCGTAGAACACCATAGTGCGCGGCTCGTCGCGCAACGACTCCAAATGGGTCTGGCGGCCTTTCTTCTGGGGCAGGAATCCTTCGAAGCAGAAGCGGTCGCACGGCAATCCTGACGACACCAGGGCGGGTATGCAGGCCGTGGCTCCGGGCAAGGTCTGCACCTCGATGCCGGCTTTGGCAGCCTCGCGCACAAGAAAGAAGCCAGGGTCGCTGATGCCTGGGGTGCCGGCATCGCTGATGAGGGCGACGGTCTGGCCGGCCTTTAGGCGCTCGATGACGCCCGCAGTGGTTCCGTGCTCATTGAACTTGTGATGCGACATGAGGTGCTGCTGAATGCCAAAGTGTTTCAACAAGATGCCCGACGTGCGAGTGTCTTCAGCCAGCACCACATCGGCCTCTTTCAGGATGCGAATGGCACGTAGCGTCATGTCCTCCATATTGCCCACGGGGGTGGGTACAATGTAAAGTATGCCCATATCAGGGCACAAATATAGGTTAAATAATCTTTACATGCAAAAAAACACTCTATTTCTTTGCAATTTTTAAAACGTCTTTGTATTTTTGCAAACAATATGATAGGAAATTTAGCAGGGGAGCCACACCGCCCCGGAAGAATTGAAGTGGTGTGCGGGTCGATGTTCTCGGGAAAGACCGAGGAACTCATCCGCAGAATTAAGCGTGCCGTCTTCGCACGGCAGAGAGTGGAGATATTCAAGCCCTCCATCGACACACGATACTCCGATGAGGATGTGGGGAGCCACGACCGGAACACCATACGCAGCACCACCGTCGACACATCAGCGTCGATACTGCTGCTCTCATCCGACATCGACGTGGTGGGTATCGACGAGGCACAGTTTCTCGACGATGGCCTGGTGGACG
>ODAI010523589.1_pt1 | contig 11270 bp, 8 predicted proteins | sample 1539321 | NCBI WGS metagenome assembly ODAI01 (sample SAMN02144231, study PRJEB22623) | gut metagenome | biome: sheep rumen | host: Ovis aries | place: New Zealand
AATGGGTAAATAGTAAATATGTATTACCCCTCCGCCCTTCGGGCACCTCCCCTTCCTTCGGCAGGGGAGGAGTTTTTTGACTCGGTAGTGGAACACGCCTGATTAAGGTGCTCTTTTGCGCTTCGCTTAAAAGCGTCTGCTGCGCAGCCGAGCGCTGAAAAGCACACTGTGCTTTTCAGCGAAAAATTTGCGGAGATATTGCAAATTTTTCTTCACCCCTTTCTTCGACAAGGGAGGAGTTTTTGACCCGGTAGTGCAAATTACTCAATGACTAAATAACACAATCAATTGTCAAATAGTAAATGTTAGTAAATAGTCAAATAGTAAATGTTAGTAAATTCAACTTTATCTGCAATAAAAAAAACTAACACGCCATAATTATGTGGCGTGTTAGTTTTTAGATATGAATTTGTATTGATTTTAGAGTTTCGGTCCGGCGGCTACAAGGGCTTTGCCTGCGGCATTGCCTTCGTATTTCGCGAAGTTCTTGATAAAGCGTCCTGCGAGGTCTTTTGCCTTTTCGTCCCACTGTGCCGGGTCGGCATAGGTGTCGCGCGGGTCGAGTATCTTGGGATCAACACCGGGAAGTGCTGTGGGCACTTCAAAGTCGAATACCGGTATATGTTTCGTGGGAGCTGTGAGTATGCTGCCGTCGAGGATTGCATCGATGATGCCGCGTGTGTCGCGGATTGAGATACGTTTGCCTGTTCCGTTCCAACCAGTGTTCACCAAATAAGCCTTGGCACCGCTCATTTTCATACGCTTAACGAGTTCTTCGGCATATTTGGTGGGGTGCAGTTCAAGGAATGCTTGTCCAAAGCATGCTGAGAATGTTGGTGTGGGCTCTGTGATACCGCGTTCTGTGCCGGCAAGTTTGGCTGTGAAACCTGACAGGAAATAGTACTTGGTCTGCTCGGGTGTAAGAATGCTCACAGGAGGCAGAACACCAAAGGCGTCGGCACTGAGGAAGATGACATTCTTGGCAGCAGGTCCGGCAGAGATGGGACGTACTATCTTTTCGATGTGATAAATAGGATAGCTAACACGTGTATTTTCCGTAACTGACTTGTCAGCGAAGTCTATCTTGCCTTGTTCGTCAACGGTTACGTTTTCGAGCAGTGCGTCACGACGGATAGCGTTATAGATATCGGGTTCTGACTCTTTGTCGAGGTTTATAACCTTGGCATAGCAACCACCCTCGAAGTTGAAGACTCCGTTGTCGTCCCAACCATGTTCGTCATCGCCTATGAGCAGACGTTTCGGGTCAGTAGAAAGTGTCGTTTTGCCCGTTCCTGACAGTCCAAAGAAGATAGCTGTATTCTTGCCTTCCATATCAGTGTTGGCGGAGCAGTGCATCGAGGCGATGCCCTTCAGAGGCAGGTAATAGTTCATCATTGAGAACATACCTTTCTTCATCTCACCGCCATACCATGTATTGATGATAACCTGCTCTTTGCTGGTAGTGTTGAAAGCCACGCAGGTCTCAGAGTTCAAGCCGAGTTCTTTGTAGTTCTCAACTTTGGCCTTTGAGGCGTTGTAAACGATGAAATCGGGTTCGAACGAAGCGAGTTCCTCAGCTGTGGGGCGGATGAACATGTTGGTTACGAAATGAGCCTGCCAAGCCACCTCAACGATGAAACGCACAGCCATGCGGGTGTCTTTGTTGGCACCGCAGAAAGCGTCAACAACATAGAGGTTCTTACCATTAAGTTCTTTTACTGCTATGTCCTTAACTTTTGCCCATACGTCTTCTGACATGGGATGGTTGTCATTCTTATACTCGTCAGAAGTCCACCATACGGTGTCTTTCGAGTTTTCGTCAACAACAATGTACTTATCTTTGGGCGAACGACCGGTATAGATACCTGTCATTACATTTACCGCACCAAGTTCCGTGAGTTTGCCTACTTCAAATCCTTCAAGACCTGCCTTGGTTTCCTCAGCGAACATCTCCTCATAAGAGGGATTGTGGGCTATCACGGTTGCACCGACGATGCCATACTTTGTTAAATCTAATTTTGCCATTATTGTAATAATTTGTTAATAAATTTACTTTCAACGATTTTAGGGTTACGAATTTTGCCTCGTTTCCCAAATGCAAAATTACAACTTTTTTTTGAAACAGAAAAGGCGTAGTCTGTATCAAAAAACAAAAAAAATCCAAAAAGAAAGAAAAAACACTACAAAAGCACTGAAACGTTTCTAACAAGTCATTCGTACTGGCTAATCACCCTGAATATTATTTTGTTCTTGTTCAGCCTTTTGCTTTTTGGCGGAGATCTTCTTGTTAATTGTTTTCACTACCGAACCGGGCAACACTGTTTGCATTATTCCGTTAATCATCGTCATCACTACATATACTGCAAATTCTTTTTTTGGATTTCGCTCATACGACACCGGTATTCTCTCCGCCGGTTTGCTGCCCATGGGATTTTTATGCTGCAGTACCATACCACCAACTGCCGTGACAAGCCCGGCATGTTTTGCCAAGGCGTCATAAGGCGATTCACCCTTGTAGGCCTTGACTTTCATGTCGTTATAAAGCATAATGAAGTCGCCTTGGGAACGTATCTTATCACCGGAATATCTTGTGTCAAGGTGTGTTATATTACTGGTGACGGTAATGCCGAATAGTGGTCTCATAAATTCATCGAAACTGCTTGCCTTAAGGTTATTGACATCAGCTGCCACAGTGAATGACTTCGCCTCGTCAAGTGTCATGGTAAAGTCGAGTTCTCCGGTTCCCGTTGTTCCCATCTTGAGCGACATATTGGCATCAATGACTTGCCCTTTGCGATTGGTGATATTATTCATGCCGGCTTTTATGTCCGTCATCGTCATACCACCCACGCGCCCCGTAGGCATGGCGACTTCAACGAAGAATTTTTCGGCAGTCATATCCACATGATTGATATTCAGAGGTATAGTCATCTTCATTAAGCCGTCCTGCGGCATGGGACAATCGTCCTTGGACTCGAAGCGCACGTCACGATAGATAGCGATATAATCGCCCTTACAGGCCACCTTGTCAATATTTATGGCTTTTGACTTTATCAGGCGAGGTACATTAATCGGTGAGGTACGTATCTCTCTGTATTTCATCTCGCTCCATGTGGCGGGCTGATTGCCGAGTTTCTCTGCCAACTCATGTTTGGCGAGAGGACATCCGGCTAACAGATTCGTGATTACAACGGCTCCGGCATTAGACGTTGACAACTTATCGAAACTCATGCGATAATTGCCGTCAGGTTTCATAAAGTAGAAATCTTCAACAGAAATATTATAACCCGTTTCGTTGAAATGCAGGGTATTGCTGATAGTGCTGAATGTCATCTCATTGACAGAAGCATTTATGTTTGCTGCCTTTACGTCCAACTTGTCATAAGTATTGCTCAAACTCAGTTGCGCATTCTCTATACTGATGGTATCAACGGTTATATCAATTTGCTCATTATGCGCAGTTCCACGCTTTACTTCTGATTTTTTTTGTTTGTTTTTATCAATAACGACAGATAATTTGGGATTTTGCACCATGAAATTACCTATTCCTATTATTTTCTTGGGCTTATCCCACTGTACATTGATATTGCTGACTGACATCTGTTCGATGTCAACACAAGTTCCTTTGCGTTGCTTTTTCAGCGTTGCTGAATCGGCAAAAAGACGTATATCCTTAACTGTCAAATTACCCGCAAGGCGTGAGACATCGCCTTTAAGAGTGCTGTGGACGCTTTCGACAGTATAAACGGGCTTGACACCCAACGTTGTATTCACTATTGTGCGTAGCAGTTGCGAGTCGAGGTTTGTTAACGTGGCTTGCAGGGTATAGTCGAATTTCTCATCAAGTTTCACGCAAGCACTGGTATGAACATTACCCTGCCCCTCTGCCTTAAAGGATAAATCAGCATCTATAACCTGTCCGCGTTTGTTGCATATACCACGTATTTCGGTATCTAATTCACTCAAACTCACTGATATATTTTTACCTTTTGTGGTAGAAATGCCGGCGGTGAAATGCGGAAAGTCGATATGAGCGCTACGGATATTAACCTTGTACCCGATATTAAAAATATCCTCAAGAGTGATGTGTGATGTTTTATCAGACGCTTTTCCGCTGCTCACAAAAATGTGCGAGTCATTGCCCCCAATATGTAACTTATCAATATCTATAATCTTGTCTTTCACGGATTTGATGATATTGAACGGTGACGTGCCCAACTTGTCAATATTTACGTCAAGCCACACAGCCGTCTTGCCTTTTTTGCGCGCTACTAATTTTTCTTTATTCAACGCACACCACACCTTCAGCCCGCGCAAAGAAATACCTCCGCCATTTTCTGTACTGATTGCATTCAAACGCATTTTATACAAACCATCGGGCATGGTAACATGAAAGTCTTGAGCGGAAAAACCATATAACGAATCATTATAGGTCAGTAACGAGTCAACCATATTATATCTCACTTCATTGACGAGTAGTGACATCGCTGATGTCTCTAATTCAAACTTATTAGAGATATTTTTAACCAAAAAACGACCATCACTGATTTTGAACTTGCCAACACCCAATTCAGTAACAACATTTTTCAGATTTACTTTGCGCGTACTGTCTGCCTTCATCTGCTGCAACTTTTTAGCGACATTGAGCGTGTCGTCACCCCCATAATAGACTGTTATATCAGGTTTGGTGAGTTCTATTTCTTGTGGCATAACAGTCTTGTCACGAGCCGCTTCACGTAAGTCGATACCGGAAATAATAACTTCAGGTATATGTGCTTTTATACCATTGTGACTCATGTCAAGTTCTATGGTATCGGTCATGAAATCAACTTCTTGAATGTGAATATCCCTGCTGAACCAACCTATCGTTATCTCACCATAAGAGAGCCGTACCGTTTCAAAGTCAGCAAGACGCTCTTTAATCATAGCATCTAAATGCTTGGAGACGAATTTATTAGCGTATATATGGAGAATACCCCACACAATGACAAATGCCATTACTACAGAACTTGTTACTACAAGTGCTATCTTGTGACGTTTTTTCATGAGTTTTTCATAAGAATTAGTACTTCTGCAAAGTTAATCATTTTTTTATTAATTTGCTCATACGGCTATTTTTGAGTACCTTTGTAGTTCGTTAAGTTTTTACGCACACTCATGTCGGCAAAAATAGATACATCCTTAGGCACACGTCCCATCGGCGAGTTGTTGCGCGCTTATGCGCTACCATCCATCATCGCTATGACGGCGTCGTCTATCTATAACACCATGGATAGTGTGTTCATCGGTCAGGGCGTGGGAGCGCTGGCTATTGCCGGTTTGTCAGTGACGTTTCCCTTGATGAATCTTGCCGCTGCGTTCGGGTCCTTGGTAGGTGTGGGGTCGGGAACTCTGGTATCCGTAAAACTCGGACAGCGCGATTATGATACGGCACGCCGGGTGATAGGCAATACCGTGTTGCTAAACATCGTTATTGGACTGATATTCACTGTCGTAGTACTGTTTTTCCTTGATGACATACTGCGCTTCTTCGGTGCCACGGAGCAGACGCTGCAATATGCGCGCGACTACATGACCATCATTGTCGGCGGCAATGTCATAACTCATCTCTACTTGGGCCTTAATAGTGTACTCCGCGCCGCCGGGCATCCCAACGAGTCAATGCGAGCCACACTAAATACCGTACTCATCAATCTCATCCTCGACCCACTGTTCATCTTCGTATTCCATTGGGGAATACGAGGTGCAGCGATAGCAACGGTGATAGCACAATTGGCGTCACTACTTTGGCAGATGAAATTTTTTATGTCAAACGACGGACTGATGCGTATTGACAAAAAGTCGCTGCGCTTCGATGGCAAAATAATACGCAACATCATAGCCATCGGTATGAGCCCTTTCCTGATGAATATCGCATCATGCGTGATAGTAATTCTCATCAACCGCAACCTGCTCTACTACGGCGGTAACATGGCGGTGGGAGCCTTTGGCATCGTAAACCGCATGACATTCTTTTTCTGCATGGCGGTAATGGGCCTCAACCAAGGTATGCAACCTATCGCCGGATATAACTACGGCGCGGAACAATACGACCGCGTGATAGCCGTCCTGCGCATCACGGCAATAGCGGCGGTAGCGGTTACCATGACGGCATTCCTTGCAGGAGAATTCGCGCCATACTATATAGCACGAATGTTTACCGACGACGAACAGCTGATAGATATTTCCATCACAGGATTACGCATCAATTTCATAGTATTTCCTTTCGTGGGATTTCAAATGGTGGCGGGCAACTTTTTCCAGAGCATAGGCATGGCTAAAAAAGCTATATTCCTGTCACTGACACGACAAGTACTGTTCCTGATACCTATGCTCATCATCTTTCCTAAAATATGGGGACTTGAGGGAGTATGGTGGGCATTGCCGGCATCAGATTTTACCTCATTCCTTGTCACCACAGCACTGCTGGTATGGCAACTGCGACTATTCAAAAATCCGCAAGCTATAAAAGCTGATATATAACCATCACAATAACTAAAATCAAATATTATGCTACTGTGTTTAGGACGCCAATTCGGCTCAGGAGGTCATCAGATTGCAAACATCATAGGCTCTAAATTGGGCATGACTGTATATGACAAGTCATTGCTCGCTGAAGCAGCCGAAGAAAGCGGTATTAAAACACGGTATTTCGAACAAGCCGATGAACAAACGCATTTCGCAAGGGCAAGCCGATGGCTGTCAAGCCATGTACCGCTGTTCTTCGGAGCATTCGGAACTAACGACGGACTGACAAACCAAATGCTGTTCCAGATACAGTCTGACGCCATAAGATTGTTGGCAGAAAAAGACAATGCTATATTTCTCGGCAGATGTGCCGACTACATCCTGCGCGACAAAAACAATATGCTGTCGGTTTTCATAACAGCAGACATCGACGATAGAGTACAACGCATAGCTGCCAAAGAGAAAATGAGTGAGGAAGAGGCTCTGAAAAAAATTAAGAGAGTGGAGAGACAGCGTAAAATCTACTATAATTTCTACACCGAAAAACGATGGGGACGAGCGGCAAGTTACGACCTATGTGTTAACAGTTCCATACTGGGAATAGAAAAAACCGCCGATTTCATCGCAGAATTTATGTGTCTTTCCTCCCGCGACAAAGCGGTATAAGTATTTGTTTTTTTATGATGCGCGCTTACCTGCTTGTCCTACCTCCTGCACCTAAGCGGTCCAACGGCGAAGCGGTTTCAAGTCTTTATTCCTTGTTCAAAAAAAATGACCAAAATACTTTTTATATGTCTTGGCAATATCTGCCGTTCGCCTCTCGCCGAGGCTGTTATGAAACATATCGTCAACAAGCATGGTGTTTCAGATAGTTTTATCATTGATAGTGCCGGCATAGGTCCGTGGCATATTGGCGAACGCCCCGATAGGCGTATGGTGGAGGCGGCACGACAAAGAGGCTATATCATGCAACACTTCGGACGACAGGTAAACAGCGATGACTTCGCGATTTTCGACCTCATAATCGGAATGGATGACAGCAATATCGACGACCTGCATGACATAGCCCCGGATAGTGAGTCAACGCAAAAAATTCATAAGATGACAGAGTTTATAACCGATGATTTCATCGCAAAATATAGCCCAAAAACCATAGACTGCGTACCAGACCCCTACTATGGCGGAGCAGCAGGATTTGCTTATGCCATTTACGTGATAGAAAACGCTTGTGAGGGACTTTTCAATATTATCATGAATAAAAAGGAATAACGATAAAAACGAAAATATTATATGCCTAATGAAATCACTTTCGACCAAGTAATACGTTGGTGTATCAGCATTGCGGTTCTTGTCGTACTCTACCTGCTGATAGCTCGATTAAGCGGAGTGCTGCTGCCCTTCCTCGTCAGTTGGGTAATAGCATATATGCTCAACCCTCTGGTAACATTTCTGCAAGTCAAGTGCCGGCTCAAAAATCGCATACTGTCAATCATAGTAGCTTTGGCAGTGGTAATAGCAATTGTTGCCGCAATGATAGCCATCGTCACACCAATGATAATTGACGAAGTGGCAAAAATCAAGGTGCTCATTAATAATTATTCCGGCAACTTAACATCTTTTTTACCTAACCAATGGGAGCATCAGATAGTACTTGCTTTGCAATCTATCAAATGGGATGAGTTTCTACAAAGCACTCAATTTCAGGACGTAATGAAAAATATTGTTCCCAAGGTATGGAATATTGTCAGTGGTTCGGTGAGCGTCTTGGCAGGTCTTACGGTAGTGTTCATCTGCTTGCTTTACACGATCTTTATACTCATTGATTATGAAAAAATGACATCTTCATGGTCATCGCTGATACCACATAAATATCGTCCCTTGGCGGAGGGCTTGATGAGTGACCTTGAGCAGGGTATGAATAGTTATTTCCGCGGTCAGGCACTGATAGCCAGTTTAGTAGGCATACTCTTCAGTATCGGTTTCCTGATTATCGGACTACCTATGGCCATCGTTGTCGGCCTATTTATCGGATTGCTAAATATGGTTCCATACCTGCAAACAATAGGTATTATTCCCTGCGTGATATTGGGTATGCTTCAGGCCGCCGAGACAGGCAGAAGCATCTGGCTCATATTTGCCCTGATAGCCGTTGTCTTCATCGTGGTACAGAGCATTCAAGACCTTATTCTTACACCCCGCATCATGGGCAACGTCACGGGACTTAAGCCTGCCATAATACTTCTCGCCCTGAGTATCTGGGGATCACTACTCGGAGTCGTGGGCATGATTATAGCACTGCCGATGACCACACTGATGATATCATACTACAAACGCTACATCCTCAAGGAAACATAAAACTATGGCTCAAACACTACGCTACGACATAGAAGACCTGAAAAAAGCCGTTGAAACCATGCAAAACGGTGGCGTCATACTCTACCCCACAGACACAGTATGGGGTATAGGGTGCGATGCCCGAAACGAGACTGCCGTGCAGCGCATATTCAACATCAAACAACGCGACGACAGCAAATCGATGCTCATACTGCTTGAAGCGCCAGGCAAACTGCAAGGCTACGTCAAACAAATACCGGATATGGCTTGGGACCTCATGGAATACTCAGTACGACCACTGACCATCATCTACCCCGGCGGACAAAACATAGCCACAAACCTGATAGCCAATGACGGATCAGTGGGAATAAGGGTCACGAAAGACATATTTTGCCAAGAACTATGCAGACGACTCAAAGCACCAATAGTGTCAACATCTGCCAACATATCCGGCAAACCCGCGGCGACAACATTCAGCACTATAGACAAGCAAATCATCAGTGCCGTGGACTATGTCGTACAGTTCAGACAAAACGACAACAGAGTCGCGGAACCATCATCAATTATAAAACTCGAAATAAATAACGAATTCAAACTTATCAGGTGAAAGACAATATCTCAAAACTGCATCTTCGCGAGAAGAGTATCCGCCAACTACGCACACTGCATGTCACCGGTGACTTTATAGCCGGCATACTGACATGGATTACCATACTGCTACTCCGATGGTACGTCTATCAGGAACGCGACTTGAGCATGGGCGGAATGTTATTCCCCGTGTTCTCATTCTATACCCCGTTGCTGCTCTATCCGCTATGGTGTATTGTGGTGTATTATCTATCAGGATATTACGTTCAGGTGGTTTCAAAACACTACCTGCGCGAACTATTTGAAACAGCAGTAGCATCACTGGTCATAGCCGTGATAGCTTTCTTTGCCGTAGTGATTGACGACCAAGTCAACGACTATCACCAGTACCTCACGGCATTCTATGCCCTGATAGGGCTGCAATTCGGATATACTTACGTCTTCCGCCTGCTGATACATATCGTTCAAACAGTACGCCTACACCGAGGAGTACTCCGCCAGCCTATCGTCATCGTGGCGCGACATGACAACCCAAACATCATTAAACTGCACAACGATATATTGAGGGCTAAATACATCTACGAATATGTTGGTATTGTGGCACCTTCACGCAATATTTACGACAGTCATCAAGAACAATATATCGGTACCATAGAAGACTTCGCGGCCCTGCGCTCGCGCTACGACATCATGGCAGCAATCGTCACCATCAGCGACACCGACGACAACCGCGAATACTACCGTATAATCAATCTGCTTTACCCGCACGACGTGGATATCAGCATGGTGCCGCGGGCATTCGAACTGCAGACTTATAACACACATATCGACACACTATGGAGCAACCCCTTGGTCAAGGTCACGGAAGTAAAAATGTCCGACGCCGAATGGTGCGCCAAACGCTTTTTCGACGTCGTGATGAGCATTGCCGGCATAGTAGTACTTTCGCCACTACTGATGCTGTGTTACATACTTGTGCGCCTTGACTCACCGGGACCGGGATTTTACACACAAGAACGCATAGGACGACACGGACGCAAATTCGGCATAATAAAATTCCGCTCTATGCGAACCGATGCCGAACAGGAAGGAACACCACAACTCAGTTCACCCAACGACAACAGGATAACACGCCTTGGACACTATCTGCGCAAATACCGTATCGATGAACTGCCACAACTCTTCAACGTACTCAAAGGCGATATGAGTTTCGTGGGACCAAGACCTGAACGCGAATTCTTCATCCGGCAAATCATGGAACAGGCACCTTACTACTGCCTGCTATACCGCATAAGACCAGGTATAACGTCATGGGGACCAATACGCGTGGGATATACCGACACCATGGAAAAAATGCTCGACAGACTACACTACGACATCATCTATATGGAAGATATGAGCCTGCGCGAAGATATGAAAATCCTCTACTACACCATCTCGGTAATCATCAACGGCAAAGGGCAATAAAACGGCTATGCGTAAGAATTTCACAGATAGTATATTGGCATGGCGCGAGGCTCATATTCCCGAACGCCGACTCGTGCTCTTGCTCAGCCTAATCACCGGCGCCATGTGCTCCCTGGCCGCCAACCTGCTCAAATGGCTCATCAGCACCATACACTCATGGCTGCCGACACAAGGCTTCTGGCTGCTCATTACACCCATCATAGGTGTCACGCTGTCAATGCTTTTCGTCAGGTATATCGTTCGCGATGACATCAGCCACGGCATCACACGCATCCTCTATGCCATCTCGCAGCGTAAGTCAATCCTAAAGGCCCATAACACATGGACCTCTATTGTCGGTTCGGCACTCACCATAGGCTTCGGAGGCTCAGTGG
>ODAI011353740.1_pt1 | contig 11270 bp, 15 predicted proteins | sample 1539321 | NCBI WGS metagenome assembly ODAI01 (sample SAMN02144231, study PRJEB22623) | gut metagenome | biome: sheep rumen | host: Ovis aries | place: New Zealand
CATTATGTCCCAATTGTGGACGAATTACAATGCAGCGGATTTTATCTGAATTAAATAAAAATAATAATTGAGGTAACTATATGTGGATTGTAATTATATGCTTAGTTATTTTGTTATTTATTGGAGCTACATTAGGTAATCCACCGCGTAATGGAGGAGATTTTTAATGAGTAATGAGCATAAAGATTGGCTAAGAGATCAAGCTAGTGATATAATGTTGGACAACGGAACGTTAAGACACATCGAGTATTGTGAATCTTTTCATGGCGGCTATATCACTATTGGTGAAGATTATGATTGGTGCCGTCGCATATTTTTTATTTGGAATGATGATTTGGATGGTTGGAGTTATAGAGAAATAAATATTTGACTAATAATTTAAATTATGATATAATAAATATATCAAAAGAAAGGAAGTAAAAATATGGCATATTGTGGATATGTAGTAAAGGTTGATCATCTTCGTAAACATACTAATGCAGATCGTCTGCAAATTGCTACTTTTTTTGGTAATGATACTATCGTTGGTATGAATACTCAATATGGTGATATTGGTGTTTATTTCCCTGTTGATGGTCAGCTGTCTGAGCGCTTCTGCGCGGTAAATGACCTGGTGCGTCGTAAGGATGAAAATGGTAAGCAAGTTGGCGGCTATCTTGATCCTGAGAAGCGTAACATTAAGGCTTTGAAGTTGCGTGGCGAAAAGTCTGACGGACTTTATCTGCCTATTACTTGTCTGGCTGACTTCTGTAAAATTTCTGATTTGAAGGTTGGCGACACTATCACAGTATTAAATGGTGAAACTATCTGTCAAAAATATATTCCAAAGCGCACTAATCCTGGTTATCGTGGTAGTGGGCGTAAATCTCAAAAAAGCAAGACTAATTATGCTCCTACTTTTTATGAACATGTGGATACTGAACAGCTAGCTTATAATCTAGATAAGTTTAAGCCAGGGGATACCATTCAACTTACTCTTAAGATGCATGGAACCTCAGGACGTACCGGTTTCCTACCAGTGCTAAAAACTAAACGCACATTCTTAGATAAAATGTTCCATCGTCATGGTACAGATTATTATGAATATGATTATGTGACTGGAACTCGTCGCGTTGTTCTTGATGGAGTACGAAAAACCGGATATTATGATTCAGATGAGTGGCGCCTCGCCATGTCAAACAAATTTACTAATAAGCTTCATAAAGGCGAAATTGTATATTATGAAATTGTTGGTTATCAAGGACCTAACGGTGCTCCTATTATGAGTCAGGTCCAAAACGCTAAGGTAAAGGATCCTGAATTTACTAAACAATATGGTGCAGTTACTACTTTCTCTTATGGTTGTGAACAAGATTCTACTTACGTCGAGCCTATGCATGAGACTGGCGCATGGCATCCTTGCTGCGAAGTATATGTCTATCGTATGACTATGGTCAACGAAGATGGCGATGTGGTAGAATATTCTCCTGCACAGATCAAGGAGCGCTGTGAGCAAATGGGCGTACATACTGTAATGGAATTTGAGACTTTTATTATTCCTGATATGATTCAGCTGCCTGATGATGTTGGGTCTTTGCAGGCAGTTGATGCTGGCGAATATGTTCTTCGTAAGGTTGAGCAATATTTTGATGGCCCTGACCCTATTGGCAAGACTCATGTGCGCGAAGGTGTAGTTGCTCGTATTCTTAACCGTTCTAACTTCGCTGTGTACAAGCACAAGAATTTCTCTTTTAAAGTGTTGGAAGGCATTGCCAAGGATGAAGCTACTGCACCTGACATCGAAGAAGCACAGGAATTGGAGGAAACTAATTAAATGAATATATTATATGAGGGTATGTACGGTTCTGCCGCAAATCCACAACTAGGTTGGCTATTGCTTTGTATTGGTATAGTTGTCATGATAGTAGGAACAATACTTCTCGCACTTTCAGGTGCAGATGAAAATTGGCTAGTTTTACTTATAATTCCACTTGCATGTATTATTATTGGAATTTTTAATCTTATAGATAGTCGAACACCTGTTGTTAAAGCAACATTGGATGATACCGTTTCATTTACTGAAATTCAAAAACATTATGAATATGTAGGTAAAGAAGGCGATATTTATATTTTTAAGCCGCATAATATTAATATAGATGAATGGGAACAACAAGTAAAAGAGCAAAATAAAGAAGCCGATGAATAAAGAACACACATATCAGTAGGAGGTGATTGGCGTGACAATTGATGAATGCCGCCTAAGCATTTAGGCGCATAGGTAGAAAGTCCGCAAATACATTCGATTTTTTACTGATAGATTAACTACACGTGGAGAACGTCATGATTTAAGTAAATTAGAAGAACCTTAGCTATCTGGTTTTGCTCAATATACAGATTGTTTAAAAGATTTAACATATGGTTCTCCTGAGTATTATGAAAATTTACAAGCTTTACGTCCTGTGTTAGATCATCATTATGCGGTGAATCGTCATCATCCTGAGCATTGGAAAAATGGTGTTTCTGAAATGACACTCGTGGATATAATTTAGATGATATGTGATTGGAAAGCATCTAGTGAACGACAAAAAGATGGTAATCTATTACTTTCAATAGAGAAAAACACAGAACGTTTTAATATAGATGATCAATTAAAACAAATTTTGATTAATACTGCTAAAATTTTAGATGAAATAGATTAGAGATAAAGGAGAATAATTATGACTAATGAAGAAAAAATTGCAGCCCTAGAATCTCGTCGTGATAAGCTACTAAGTCGTGGTTTTTTTAATCATAATCTTGCCGCAAAAGTACAACGTAAAATTTATCAATTGCAGAAAAAGAAGGAGGAAGAAAAAGTATGAATCCCTGTTGGCTTATTCCAACATTTCTCGCAGGAGTGTTCATTGGGATCGCACTTATCGCACTTATCTCTGCAAATCGACTTGATGGATAAAAATATATATTTCTTTACTGATATACACGGCCATTATCCACTTTTTCGCGCGATTTTAAATTGGTGTAATAATGATGTTATTATATACGGCGGTGATGCTTGTGATCGCGGGAAGGGTGGCTATAAAATAATCAAAGAGTTACTAGAAGCACCTAATGTAATTTATTTATATGGTAATCATGAAGAATTATTTACTAATGCCGCAAAAGCAATTTTAAAAACTTACTATAATAATAAGAATATTCATTCTTGTGATGTAGAAAAAGCAAAACTAGTATTAAAACATATGCGCACACTCGGAGATGAAGATGTAAAATTACATCTAATAAATGGCGGTGAGTCTACATTAATAGATTGGTTACTTGATGGTGCACCAAAAGAAATAATTGATAAATTATCTATATTACCACGCACCTATTCTTATAAAAATTATGATTTTTGTCATGCTGGCAGCACTTATACTACGTTTTCATATGTAAGCACATTAACTGAATACAAAGGCACCTATGATGAACAAGCAATCATTTGGGATCGTAATTGTATACCGCTTGGATGGGAAACAGGCAGAATAGGAATATTTGGTCATACCCCGACCGTCTTTTTGCCGCATGGTATTTATGGTCATGACACAAGTCTAGCCAATATCCATCCTTGTTATTGGCAAGATAAGATGGGTGGAAGAAAAAAGCGCGGTGGTTGGAAACTAGATATAGATACAGGAGCTTATGCTACTAACCGTGCATTTGTTTTCAATTGTAATAATTCTACAATTACTGGTTTTGAAATGAAGGAAAATAACCAAATTAAAACTATTGACCAATATCAAATTAACTTTTCATAAGGCCAGGAATGGCCTTATTTTGGTATGGAGGTTTCAATGAAAATTAAGTTAAAAATTGGACGTCAAGATAACGCTGATTATTTTGGTGTTAATGTTGATGATATTATTGAAATTGAATTTGAACGTTATCTAATCGGTGTAGTTGCATCAGAAATTGGTAATAGCAATTTAGAAGCTTGTAAAGCACAAGCAATAGCTTCACGAACATATGCTATGTCTCGAAATGTATTAATTGGTGAACCAATTTCTGATTCAGCAAATGTTATGGCTTATCGGGCCACACGAGAAAATCAAAATAAATTTCCTAATGCTTATAAAGCAGTTAATGAAACACAAGGTAAGATACTTACTTATAATCATGTACCAATTCGTGCAGTATATTCTGCAAATAATGGCGGGCGAACTACCTCATCAGAAGAACGTTGGGGCAGTGTTTTCCCTTATTTAATTGCACAAGATGATCCTTGGGATGCAGCAGATGGGCATCCTAAAAAAGGGCATGGAGTAGGATTAAGTCAATTAGGGGCAATATATGCAGGCGCGCATAATATAGATTATAAAACAATTCTTGCCTTTTACTACCCAAATGCCGTATTAACAGAAAATTACGGCGAGGAGGTAAAAAGTATGAACGTATTTTTAAACGAAAAAGCAAAAAATATTATAGAACTTGCTCGACAACATTTAAGGCATCCTTATGTATATGCTGGCGCAGGTCAGTTATGTATTCCTGACAATAGAAGGAAGAAAATTAACAGTTCATATCCTGACATTGTAAATAAATGTAATGTGCTAAATGGTAGTAATACTAATTGTGAAGGATGTAAATATCAAGGTTGCCGCTTCTTTGATTGTCGAGGCTTTACATATTGGATACTTAAACAAAATGATGTTAATATTTCCGCAGTTGGCGCTACAACACAATATAATACTGCTGCCTCATGGATAAAACGTGGAAAAATCGAAGATATGCCAAATGTAGTATGCTGCGTTTTTAAATATAAAGATGATAGTAAACAAATGTCGCATACTGGTTTACATATAGGTAATGGTGTAATTATACATTGTACCGGCGTGAAATTAGGAGAGGTACAATATGATGCTGTTGGTGGCCAAGGCTGGACACATTTTGCAATTCCAAAAGATTTATATACATTAGATGAAATAAATCAAGCTGAGAAATTAACTATTCTTGCTGGATTAAAGAAAGGTGCAACTGGAATTGCTGTCACAGAATTACAACAGAAATTAAATGAATTAGGATATTCTTGTACTGTTGATGGACGTTATGGAACCGATACGGCCAATGCTGTAAAACAATTCCAGCAAAAATATCGTTTAACAGCTGATGGAATCGCGGGCGCAATTACAAGAACATTATTAGTTAATATAGTGCCTGATAATAATTATACAGAACCTCAAATTAATTTTGAAACTGAACAAGTACATGAATCTATTACAATTACGCCAATTATTAATAGTAACAAAGTTTCTCTCACATTAGATAAAAATTTAGCAGAAGCTTTATATAAAGCATTAAAACAAATATTATAAGGAGGTATATGAAATGGCCGTAAGTAGATATGGGAAAAAAGTCTGGCAATCGGGAGAAGTAATTAGTGCATAGAAATTAAATGCAATAAGTTCAGCACTAGAACAAGTAACCGGTGAAATTGTTGATGATAGATCTATTTTAGTATCAACTGAACCAGAAACTACTATAAAAAATAATTATCCAAATAATAAAATATGGTATGATCCTAACAGCAATATATTAAAAATGAAAGATCCATCTACAAATAATTATCTTAATGTTAGCACTAATGAGGAGCTTTTAATAAATGAGTTAAGCACTGTTAATTCTATTTCTAGTAATACAGGGAGCGTTGCTATTAATAGCTCTATGAATAAAAAATTAAATAAGATCACTTTTTTCTTAGACCCTAAACAAGATTTACATGGATATTCTTATGCTTGGGGCGCAGGACAAAATGTTAATTCGTTACCTATGGAAATATCCGATTTAAAAAATGCAAATACTGCAGGAACATGGGAAAATAATATTTATACATATAATGGTATTATATATGAATTATTAATTAATGAATATAATATTGTGACAGGTATTCATGTTAAAGGAAAAGCAACAGCTAATTCCAGCTTTAAAATTGGCACAACTACTTGGAGTAATATTAACAGTGCTAATTATACTTTAACCGGTTGTCCTCCTGAAGGTGGAGTAGTTAGTTATTATTTAGCAATTGGTGCTGATGCATTTTCTGATGTGTTAATAAAAGATGCTGGTTCAATAATAGCAAATTATAAATACACCACTACTGCAACTACTTATTCTGCCTGGATCGGCGTATATGCTGAAACCAATGTACCATATGGGACTATATTTCAACCCATGTTTATATAGAAAGATACTTCAGCTAGGTTAGAATATAGGCCATGTGAAAATGTTTGCCCTATTAATGGTTATGATACTTTTAATGCTTATTACGAAGGGAAAAATTTACTTAATCCTGATAATATTATAGATGGGCATTGGTCTTCTGATTCAATATATGGAGTTCATATTTCTAATTTCCCAAATCGCAAATGTTTTCAAATAACACTACCTCCTGGCACATATACTTTATCAGCTACAAAACCTGGTGTAACAATATCTAATTATTATATTGATAATATTAAAACAAATTCTAGTGCTATATCCTTACCTTTTACTTTTGATTTATCAAAAGCATCTAACGTTAAATTTTCATTATATTATGCAACTGGTTATACAACAAGTGATTGGGATAGCTCAATTAATTTACAACTAGAGGTTAATAATCATGCGACAGACTATGTACCATATACTTCGGCTACAAATGCATTAACTATAAATGTAAAACAAATTAATAATAATCATACCGTTTACGGCGGTACATTAACTATATAGGAAGATGGTACTAGCACATTAATTGTTAATAAAGAATTAGAATCTCTCGCAGGAAAAAGTTTTAGTGAAATCCAAACTAAAACTTTTTATTCTGATAATACTAAAAATTATATTACTTGTAATACAAATAAATCAATTTTAGCTAACAGTTATATTATTGCTAATAATTTTAAAAGTACAAATTTTAGTCATACTGGCGAGTAGTGGATTTGTGCACCAAATTCTGAAAATAATACAAATGAACTTGCATTTTTTGGTACTTCTACTTCCACTAAACAAGATATCTTAAATAAATTAACTAATACAGTAGTTTGCTATGAATTAGCTACACCAATAACTTATAATTTAACAGCACAACAACTTGAATTAATATTAGGAGAAAATTGTATTTCAAGCAATACTTCTAGAATTAATGCACAATATTATATACCAAAATATTTATAGAATCGTATACCAATTAAATAGGGCTCTGCTTATGGCGCAGTTATTGAAAATGCAGTGTTTTTAGATAATTAGGAAATAAATTTTGCTTCAGGAAAATATTCACACGCAGAAGGATACGCGACTAAAGCTATGGGCAATTATTCTCATGCAGAAGGAGAAAATACACGAGCAGAAGGTCGAAGTGCTCACTCTGAAGGTGGACAAACAAATGCGGAAGGTAACGATGCTCATGCTGAAGGATCATCTACCACAGCAAGTACTAATGCACATGCAGAAGGAGCATACACAACGGCAACTGGTTGGTATTCTCATACGGAAGGCTATAATACAACTACCAGTTCTTATGCATACAGAGGTCACGCCGAAGGTTATTATACTACTGCCAATGCCCGTTCACAGCATGTATTTGGCGAATACAATATTATTGATAACAGAATAGATTTTATTCCAATAGCTGATCGAGCCCCACAAGAAAAAGGATATTATATTGAAATAGTAGGTAATGGTACTTCTAGAACGCCATCTAACGCAAGAACTTTAAATTGGAGAGGAGATGAAACCCTCGCTGGAGATTTAATTTTAGGTACAAATGGGACTAATATAATTAATTTATCCGCTGATAATTTACAATTACTTATATATTTATTAAATGTCTTAAATTCTCATAAAATACCTAATCTCACTATCACAGAAGTTATTGACAGACTTGTTTTAATGTTAGAACATTGGAACGGAGGAGAATTTGGAGATAATTCACAAAATTATGGCACCAGCCATAATATTCCTTTACCACATTATGCACCTATTACCTTTTCGCGTTAGCCTGCTGATGTTACAGTTGCTGCAGGAAAAAGTGCTCGATTTACCGCAACTTCTGAAGAAGTTTCATCATCCGAGATTATGTGGCAATATAGTACAGATAACGGAAAAACTTGGATTGATGCAGAACACACTGCTGGGGCCATATATATAATTGATTCTACAACAATGGCAATGAATGGCCGAAAAGTTAGAGCATTAATGAGCACTAAATGGGGACTTGCTTATACCAATATAGCTACTTTAACTGTTGTATAGCCTGGTTCACAAGATGATCCTACTACTCCGACCAATCCTGATGATCCTACTAGTCCCGTCTCTCATGATGGTTGGAGCACTACTGGTGGCTCTTCTAATGTAGCAGCGCCAACATTTACAGTACAGCCTAAAGATCGTGAAGTACAAGCTGGGAAGTTAACTGTTATAGAAGGTAATGTAGAAAATGCAGATTCATATCAGTGGCAATATAGCCCAGATAATGGAACAACTTGGTATAACTGCGGAAGCACTTTCACTGGTCCTAAAACATCACGTATACTATTCGCCGCAAAAGAATAGATGAATAATTGGCTATTCTGTTTAGTTGCAACTAACCAAAATGGTTATGCCTATAGTCGTTATAGTTTAGTTACGGTTCTTCCAGCAGCACAGAGTTAATTAAATTAGCACTTAAATATTTGACTTTCTCTTAAATCTATGTTATAATATCTATAGAAAAAAAGAAAAGGAGAACAATAATGGGTAAACTATTTTTTGAAAATTCTCAAGGTAATCGTCGAGAAATTGCTTCTAATATTTCTAAAGAAGATTGTGGAAAAGAAATTCAAAAGTTTATTCAAGACCATAATAAAGGTAAACCGAAAGATAAAAAGTTTCATCCATATTATACCCGTACTTGGGAAGAAAATGGAGAAACAGTATTTGATGTGGGCTCATGGAGTGAATTTTTCTATTATAAAAATTAATCGCGGGTAATACCCGCGCATGGCGGTATCTTCTAGTGGTTAGGAAAGGAGTCTCTAAAACTCTTAACTAGGGTCCGATTCCCTATACCGCTACCAATTATATGTAAGGATGACTAATTATAGTCATCCTTTTTTTCTAGGCAGGTGATTACATGGCAAAAAAAAATAATCGACAAAGCCGATTTGCAACTTATCGTAATTTACTTTATTATCCAAATGCCCCTGAACGTTTATTCTTTTTTGGAAGCTTAAATGTTGATAACGAAAAAATAACAGGTACTGGTGATGAGCATTATCGTGCACTTGCAAGACAAATTTATGGAAAAGGCATGCAATATTTAACCTCTAATGCTTTAACTAATCCAGAAGGGCTACTTACTAGAGGCTCTAAAAATTACATGGAAAAAATTGATGCAATTAAGACTTATCTTGAAACCGCAATTCAAACTGAGCGCGCGAATGAATTGTTATATTTTAGTAATATAGTTAATGAAATTAAACGTAAATTTCAAGGTAAAGAAATGCCACAAGCAATTAATGAATTAATTAATTTCTTTGCTTCTATTAATGATAGTACTGATTTTGACTATGAAGGATATATTCTTTATATAAATAAATTATTACAAGATATGGAAAATGATAAAAACACTGAATCTTTAATTACTTATGAGAGGAAACGTTTACAAGAAGTAGAATATGCAACATATGATGCAGATATTGCAGTAGCATTTAAGAAAAATGAAAATCTTGCATTATTAAATAAAAAAGATAGATATATTTTACAATGGCAAGCGCGACAAGGACTTAATGCAAAATATTTATCTACTAGTAAAATATCTTCATCAAAAAAAGAGTTATCAGATTTAGAGCAATAGATCAATACTATAATGGATAGAGTTCATCCACCCGCTGCAACAGTTATTGCAAAATTTATATCAAAAATATTACCTGAAATATTTTCATCTGCTGAAGTACGAACAGAGATTTTAAATATTGTAGCTAAACGAGGTCTTACGCCTGAAAGAAGATTGGATCTAGTTAAAAATGTTATTGTTACACATTTAATTAAATGGGGAAATGATCATATAGTAGAACTGTTACAAGAGACCCAAGATGCCCTTCCAATTGCAAAAATTGAAAACGATATACTTACTGATCTTCAAAAAAATTAGATGTTATATAATTTTCAGATTGATAATTTACCAGAAAATTTAGGAAGAACAAAAGGTTTAAATTTTTTTGATACTACAAATTCTTCAGCAACTTTTAAGCGCGGAAAAGGATTATATGAATCTGTAAAGAAATTTTTATCAGACTTATAGAAAATAGATAAAAAGCAAATTACTGATGAACAAAAAATGATTATTAAAACTTTAGGAATTGGAAAAGAAGATGAGAATACTTAGTTATTAAATAAAATTACACGCTTACAAGAAATGCAAACATACATTCTTCAAGAATTTAAAAAACAAAAAGTTGAAACCCAACAAGTAGAAATCGAATTAAATAAACTTGAAGAAAAAATAGGCTCTCAGAAAAAATAGCCTAACAATTCTACTATTATTCGACTTACAGTTAAAAATGGGCAGATTTCCCTCGATAGTTCTGACGAAGGAAGCAAAACATTAATTAAATTATTAAAAGATAATGGTTATTTTAAAAGTAGAACTATTTCGTCTAAAACTCTTGATAACTTTCTTTCTTCTTTAAAAGGACAAGCTTCTACTATTTTTAAAAATATATTAGACCAACAAGTAGTTAAAAAAGGAGAAAAAGAATTATTAGAAATTTTTGAAGCGCATTTAAATAAAATAGAAGTTAATATTCGTGGTTCTACAATTGATGAACTTATTGCTGGTTTACAATTAGTACAAAAATCAAATGGTGAATTAGAACTTTATTTTGGCGGCTCACAAAATAATAAAGACGATTTTATAACAATAACAGTTGATCCAGGCATAAAAGAATTAACACAAGCTTTAACTGTATAGTGTGATAATATATTCAAAAAAAGTTTAGTAAAGCCTATGCAAGAATTGTATAGTTAGAAAGAAAAATTTACTAAAACTTTTCAACGACAATTCGTACAAGACATGCAAGATTTAAAAGTAAAATCTTCTGGTTATCATGATTATCAAACAAAAGCAAAAAAATTCTTTAAATAGTATGAAAAGTATATTGCTAATATGAATTAGGCATATGCTAATTTTTAGAAAGCTATAAAAAAGACTAAAAAAATTAGAGAATTATTAAATAAGGCTTAGGACCAAAGAACTAAAGAATAGCAAGAAATTGTAAGAATAGTCGAAGAAATTAAAGAAA
>ODAI011457260.1_pt1 | contig 11270 bp, 9 predicted proteins | sample 1539321 | NCBI WGS metagenome assembly ODAI01 (sample SAMN02144231, study PRJEB22623) | gut metagenome | biome: sheep rumen | host: Ovis aries | place: New Zealand
GAGAGCAGGTGGTCTTCTGGCTGCCGTCGTCGAGGACGATCTCGTCGCTCGTGCCCATGTGGCGCTTGACCGAAGAGATGGTGCCTTCGGGGAAGGCGCCGGCGCGGTTGCGGGCGCGCGTGCCCACGATGAAGGCGCCGTTTTCCAGGCCCACCACCGAGGGGACGATGCCGGATGGATTGTCCGCAGGCAGAACTTCAGGTTTGCCGTTCTTGAGCACGGCGATGCAGGAGTTGGTGGTTCCGAGGTCGATGCCGAAGACGGACATAGGGCTATTCCTCCATGGCGGCGAGGGGGGCCGCCTCGATGATGGCCTGCTTGAGAATGCGTGCCGGCGGAACGCGGTAGAGCACGGCCGCCAGATCGAGCGGCGCCGGCTCCCTGACGGGGCCGAGGCTCCACAGGACAGCCACGCAGTCAGTGTCGCTGTTTGACTTGAAAAGGGTCTGCCTGAGCTTGTCAAGATAGTCCTTGTCCAGCACCAGAGCCTGGTAGGCGTCCTTGATCTCGGCAAAGCGCTCGGGAAAGTTCTGGGGCGGATAGCGGCGCGCCAGCCTGACGTAGGCCTTGTGGATCTCGTCGAAGCCGGCGTTTGGATCTGCTTTCAGCCGTGCGAGCTGGCCTTCTAGCATGCTGGCCTCCGGTTCACCACGACAACGGCGGGACGCACCAGCACGCCTTCGAGCAGAAAGCCCGGCTTGACGATGCGCGCCACCGAGCTGTCCGGCAGATCCGGCGAGGACTCGCTGTCGCAGGCCTGGTGCACCTGGGGGTCGAAGGGGACGCCGGGCGCGGCGACAATCTCCAGGCCAAAGGCGCGCAGCGTCTCCTCAAGGCGTGCGCGCAGCATGGCGGCTTCGGGGCGCGGATCCTGCTCCTCCAGAGCGCGCAGCACGAAGGCCTCGGCGAAGTCCATGACGGCCTGCACGCCCTCCTTGCCTGCCTGGAGCAGGGCGCAGGTGCGGGCTATGCCGGTCTGCTGGCCGAAAAGCGACTCCAGCGCCGTGCGCAGGCGGCGCATTTCGCGGCGCTGCTGGCGCAGCTCCTCCTCCAGGGCCTGAATGCGGTCCCCGTTTTCCTGGGCCTGGATTTCGAGCGGCGAGGGGCCCTGGGGCGCCTCGGGTTCGGGCTTGATGCCGGCAAGCTTGGCCAGCCACGTCTGCAGGATGTTCAAGGTCCATTTCCTCCGACGCGGGGCGCGCTGTGGTCTGCGCAGGGGCCCGGGAGAGCCTTGGCGCCGCGTTCCGCGGCCGCGGGACTGCCAGAGGCGGGTCCGGCGGCTGAAGGAGTCTGCTTGTTCGCGCAGGCAAAGTCAACACGTCCGCGCAAAGCTGCACATCCCTCGCCAGGCTGTGCCGTCGGGACGGAAAGCCGGGCCTGGACTGGCCGGCGAGGCGCCGGAACGTCTGCCCCTGTGCGTCTGGTTTCGGCGCGTCTGGCCCCGGCGCCCTGAACCAAGGGAGGACCGCCCCATGCCGTCGAAGGGAAGGGGCGCGGCCGCGCAGGACAGCCTGCCCCCGGCGGCGCGGCGGGCAGAGCCGCGCTCGGCCGGAATCCTGTCTCAGGGGTGGAATGCGGCGCATCGCCTTCGTCGTTTCGTGCGCCGCCGGCGATCTAGTCCTGCCCGTGTCCGCGGCGCCTGAGGCTGTGGGTTTGGGCGTAGCGGCGGAAGTCGCGGATGAACTTGGCGCAGGTGCCGGCAAGGTAGATGACGCAGAAGGCCACGATGCCGGCAAAGGCGTCGCCGTGGCAGAAGAGCAGGCTTGCGAGGGCGCTCAGGGCCGCCGCGCCGAGCAGCTCCTTCAAGCTGGGAACGAGGGTGAAGTCGGGCATGGAAGTCTCCTGGGGAAGTCTCGTGAGGAAACTGGGGAAGTCTCCTGGGGGAAGTCTTCTGGGCGGTTTTCCCGGCCCGGGGGCCTGCCGCGCAGGGCGGCTGGCAGAAGTCCCGGGACGGGAGGCGGGGCCCCTTCGCGACGGCGCCGCGGCTGCGGCGGAGGCATCAGGCGGCGGAGGGCCTTGTGCCTCAAGTCTATAGAAAGGGCGGGTCTGGGGGTCAAGCCGCGGCTAAGAAAGTGGATTTCATCTTTGCCGGCTGGGCCCTCCCTTTCCTGCGGCTGGGAAAGAGGTCGCGCAGGGCAGGTTTCCTGAAGGATTCCGGCGGGATGGAGCAGGCTTCCGGCAGGCTGGAAGACATGTTGACAGGGCGCGCGCATCCTTATTACATAGAAGGCAGATGCGCGCCGAGGCTGTTTCGGAGCGCCTGTTGTTCTTCAAAAAAGCGCGGGTCCCTGCCCGTGCGCAGGTCCGCTTGGACGGACGCCCGCCCCGGGCGCAGAGGGGGGAGGCCGCAATGAACTACTGGCAGTTTTCGGACCATGTGAATCCCAACGTGCACGAAACCGACGTCGAGGGGAAGACGCCCCTGCATCTGGCGGCCGAGTGCACCAAGCTGGACGACGTGAAGCGCTTCCTGGAGCAGGGCGCAGACCCCAACGCCAGGGACAGCTTCGGGCGCATTCCCCTCCACTGCTCGCGCAAGTCCACGGTCACCATCGCCCTGCTCGAGGCCGGCGCCGATCCCAAGGCCCGCGACGCCAACGACTGCACGCCCCTGCACTACGCCGAATCCCCGCGCATGGTGGCAGCCCTGCTCAAGGCCGGCGCCGATCCCAACGCCCGCGACTATCTCGGCCGCACGCCCCTCAACCGCAGCGTCATGCGCACCGACACCTTCATCTGGCTCGTGGAAGGCGGGACCGATCCGGACATCCCGGACGTCATGGGCAACGTGCCCCTCTTCCATGCGGCCAACGACATCAAGAAGGTCGAAGCCCTCCTTGCCCGCGGATGCAAGTGCGACGCCGTGGACAGGCTGGGGCGCTGCGCGCTCATGCGCTTCTTCGATCCGGCCGCGGTGCCCCTGCTCGTGGAGCGCGGCCTCAAGCTCGACAGGCGCTCGGTCCAGGGATTTACGCCCCTCATCTTCTCCGTGAGCCAGGGCAGCCGCATCGGCACCAAGGCCCTCATCGAGGCCGGCGCCAGCCTCAACTTCTTCGACCGCTCCGGCAACGGCCCCCTGCACGTGGCGGCCTTCAACGGCCGCTCCAACATGCTCGAGATGCTGCTCAGCCTGGGAGCCGACGCGACCGTGCGCGACGGCGGCGGCCGCACTGTGCTGCACCATGCCGCGGCCAGCCAGAACCCCAAGGGGGTGCTGGGCGTGCTCCTTGCCGGCAAGGCGCGGGAATTCGTCAACGAGCGGGACCTCTGCGGACGCGCCCCCCTGCACAACATCGGCAACGCCGAGGCCGTAGACATGCTCGTGAACGCCGGCGCCGAGGTCGAGGCCAGGGACGCCAAGGGCTGGACTCCGCTGTGCTGGGCGGCCTACGCCGGCAAGTACGAAGTCGCCGAAGCGCTTCTGCGCCGGGGCGCCGCGCCCCATGCCAAGGGCAATGAGGGCGAAACCCCCGTGGATCTCGCCAAGGAAAAGCGACTGCAGCACCTTTTGCTCAACGGACCCGAGGAAATGCGGATCGACAAGCCGGGCAAGAAGGCCGTTGCCCAGCCCCAGCCCAAGGCCAAGCCCAAGGCGCCGGCGCCCCGGCGGTTCCTCGATCAGGAGCAGTCGGACGCCCCGCAGAACTTCCCCAAGGCGCGGATCATCAAGCCGGCCTCCGAAGCCGGCCAGAGCTTTCCCAACGCCCGCATCGTCAAGCCTGCGGCCTCGGCGGACGCCCCGCAGAGCTTCCCCAAGGCGAAGATCATCAAGCCTGCGCCTGCCAAGCCTGCCGGAACGGCCGTGGCAGCCGGGCCTGCCGAGCCGGAAAAGGCCTTCCCCAAGGCCCGCATCGTCAAGCCGGCAGAGCCCAAGCCAGAAGCAGCCCAGCCTGAGCCCGTCGCGCCCGACGCGGCCAAGGCCGACGAGTCCGGGGCGTCCAAGGCCGCGGCCAGGCACCGGCGCATCATCGTCACCTAGCTGAGCCCCAGTTCAAGCTCACGACAGCTTTCCTTCCGCCCCCGCCGGCCCCTGCGCCAGCGGGGGCCGGCGTCTGGAGCCTTTGCCCGGCGTCCCGGCCGAAGTGCCTGCGTGCATGGTCAAGCCTCTGGAGGCGGACGAGGACATGCTGGGGAGGGCGGCCCGGGCTTCTCTGGCTGGGGCTGCGAGAGCATGCGCAGGCTGCCCGGCAAGCCGTGCGGAGGGGCTGGGCCCCGGCGCCTGGCCAGACGCTTGGCCAGCCGCCTGAGGCCGGGCTGCAGGGCAGGGCAAAGCCAAGGCGGCGCCCTTCGCAGGAAGGACGCCGCCTGGAAAAGTCTCTGGCAGGAAAAGTTTCTGGCAGGAGCGCTAGTAGAGGTTGAGGAACTGGCGCAGCTCCTGAATGAGCTGGAGCCGTATCTTTTCGTCCTGCATGCCGACGTAGATGTTGGCGGAGAGGAATTCGGGCCAGTTGCCGGCGTCGAAGCGCTTGCCCTGCAGCTTCACGGCCGACATGCCCTGTTCCCTGCAGAGCAGGGCCATGGCGTCGGTGAGCTGGATTTCGCCGTTGGCGCCGGGGGGCGTCTTGTCGAGGCAGTCGAAGATCTCGGGGGTGAGGATGTAGCGGCCGACGATGGCGAGCCTGGAGGGCGCCTTTTCCTTGGCAGGCTTCTCCACGAGACCCTTGACGTTGAAGATGCCGGGGGCCGTCTCTTCGCCGTCCACGATGCCGTAGCGGTGGACATTCTCGAGCGGCACTTCCATCACGCCCACGGCGGAGGTCTGCTTGGCCTGGGCAACGCCCATGAGCTGGCGTATGCCGGGATCGCCGCTGAAGATGACGTCGTCGCCGACCATGACGGCAAAAGGCTCGTCGCCCACGACGCGGCGGGCGCAGGCTATGGCGTGGCCAAGGCCTTTCTGCTCCTTCTGGCGCACGGCAATGACGTTGACCATTTCCGCAACGTCGCGGATGGTCTTGAGCAGCTCCGTCTTTCCCGCGCGCTCAAGAATGCCCTCGAGCTGCAGGTTGTGGTCGAAGTAGTCCTCGATGACGCTTTTGTCGCGGTTGGTGATGAAGATCACGTCCGTGATGCCGGCGGCCTGCGCTTCCTCAAGCACGTGCTGGATAACGGGCTTGTTGTAGATGGGAAGCATCTCTTTGGGAATGTTCTTGGTGGCGGGCAGCGAGCGGGTGCCCCATCCTGCGACGGGAATGACGACTTTGCGAATGGGTTTCATTGGCAAGCTCCAAGGTGGTTTTGCAGGCCGCCCGGCGGGCATCTTCCCCGAAGGGAGCGCTCTGCAGAGCGGAAAGCCGCGCTTTCTCGTGCCTGTCAAGGCAAATTTACAACAGGGCTTCGGAGAAAGCAAAGACGTTTTGCCGGCTGCCAAGGCCAGCGTCCGCGGCCAGGCAGGGCCTTGGGCAGGGGCTGCGCAGAGCCGGAGGCTCAAGGCTGGCCGCGGGCCGAAGTGCAGTGCGCCGGACTGGACGGGGAAGGGTCCGGCCTGTACAAGGAGGGCTGCGCCAAGCTTGCCGCACCGTGAGGCAGGCTTCAGGCCAGCAGACTCATGCAGCCAGATCTGGCAAGCCAGCCAGCCAATCAGCCAATCAGCCAGCCAAGGAGGACGCCATGGCAGACAAGGACAGCATGCACGCGATTTTTCACGGCCCCGACTGCGCCGGCGAGCTCGATCCCGAGTTTGCCAGGCTCTTTGCGGACTTTGCCTTCGGCGAGGTGGCGGACCACGGCTCTCTGGATGCGCGCACGCGCGCCATGGCCGTCTGCTCCTGCCTGCTCGGCTGCCAGGGCGCCGAAGCCTTCCGCGCCTATCTTCCCCAGGCGCTCGGCATGGGGCTGACCCCCGTCGAGGCCAAGGAACTCGTCTACCAGGCCGTTGCCTACCTTGGCCTTGGCCGCGTCTTTCCCTTCTTCAAGGCCTGCAACGAGGTGCTCGCGGCGCGGGGGGTGGAGCTGCCCCTGCCTGCGCAGGGCACGGTCGATCCCGGCGACAGGCAGGCCTGCCGCGAGGCTGGCACCGGCGCGCAGGTCGAGATCTTCGGCGAGGGCATGCGGGAGTTCTGGAACTCGGGCAGCCGCCAGACCGTGCACCTGCGCCGCTGGCTCGCCTCCTGGTGCTTCGGCGGCTTCTACACCCGCAAGGGGCTCACGCTGGCGGAGCGCGAGCTGGCGACCTTCTGCTTCATCGCAGCCCAGGGCGGCTGCGAGTCCCAGCTTGCCAGCCACGCCAAGGGCAACATGCAGGTCGGCAACGGCGAGGGCGTTCTCGTCGATGCCATCACCCAGTGCCTGCCCTGGATAGGCTATCCGCGCACCCTCAACGCCCTCAAGTGCATCAAGGACGCCGCCAGGAGCCTGGCGGCCGGCTAAGCGGGGCAGAGCAGGATGAGGGCAGGGGGCAGGACCGCAGGCTTCGGGGAAGGCGGATCCGCTCCGCTTCCTCCCGGCGCCCTGCGCCGGCGCCGCTCTGCACGGAGGGCTGGCATGAAGAAATGGTCAAGACGCGCGCTGCTGGGCGGACTGGCGGCGCTGGCAGGCGCGGCGGGCGCCGGGGCGCTCTTTCTGCAGAGCCCCCGCTTCGGCGCTGCGCCGGAAGGCGAGCGCCTTGCCCGCGTGCAGGCCTCGCCCCACTGGGCCGATGGCGCCTTCCGCAACCTGGAGCCGACGCCCCTCATCACGTCCGGCGAGGGCGTGGTCAAGGCCTGGGCCAAGTTTCTCTTCAAGCCCAAAGGCCGCACCGAGCCGAAGGACGCCATACCCTGCGCGAAGACGGACCTGCGGGCCCTTGATCCCGCAAAGAGCCTTGCCGTCTGGCTGGGACACTCCAGCGTCTTCCTGCAGCTGGCCGGCATGCGCATCCTCGTCGATCCCGTCTTCTCGAGCCATGCCGCGCCCCTGCCGGCTGCGGTCGCGGCCTTCAGGGGCACGGGCGTCTACGGTCCTGGGGACATGCCGGACATCGACCTGCTCCTGATCTCGCACGACCACTGGGACCATCTGGACTATCCCACCGTCTGCGCGCTTGCGCCCCGCGTGCGCCGGGTGCTCTGCCCGCTGGGCGTCGGGGCGCACCTTGTCCGCTTCGGCCTGCCGGAGAGCCGCCTTGTCGAGCTCGACTGGTTCGGCCAGGCTTGCTTCGGGCCTGTTTCGGCAACGCTCACGCCCTCCCGGCACTTCTCGGGGCGCCTGCTTGCCCGCGACAGGACGCTCTGGGGCGGCTTTGCCCTCGAAGGCGCAGGCCTGCGGATCTGCTTCACGGGCGACGGCGGCTACGGCAGCCACTTCAGGGAGATAGGCCGGCGCTTCGGCGGCTTCGACCTCGTCATGCCCGACACGGGCCAGTACAACCGGCGCTGGGCCCATGTGCACATGTTTCCCGAAGAGGCGGCCCGAGCCTGCGCCGATCTGGGCGGACGCGCGCTGCTGCCCGTGCATGCCGGCCGCTTCTGCATTTCCGAGCACGACTGGGACGATCCCTCCCGGCGCATCAGCCGGGCAGCTGAAGGCATGCCCTGGCGGCTGGCAACGCCGCTGATAGGCGAGCCTGTCGAGATAGCTGGCTCCCTGCCGCAGCGCCGCTGGTGGGAGGGACTGGCCTGATGGCGCCCCTGTTCCGGAAGGCGTCCGCGAAGCGTAGGCTCGCGCCCTGCCTCTGCCTTGCCCTTGCCCTGGCCGCGGTTCTGCCTGGCGAGTGCGCCGGCGATCCCCTCTCCGATCTCGACAGCCTCATTCTGGACAACCAGCGCAAGCTCAACAGGGAAGGGGACCAGGGCCGCGGGAGCGGCCAGAGCCCGGAGCGGCGCAGGAACGGCGTGGATGCGCCGCCTCGTCCGCCCCAGCAGGAACGGCGCGATCTGCACCGGCCCGCACGGCCCCAGAAGCCTCTGGTGGCGCCGGGAAGCCCAGTCCGGGATCCGGCCTTCCGCATCCCGCCCGCCCGCAGGCAGGAGACGCGCATGGGCCCCTCGGGGGGCGTGCGCGAGTACGGCCCCTACTATGCCCGCTTTGCCATCTGGATCCCGCCGGGCTGGACAGCCGTGCCCGTGGAGGGGGGCCTGCGCTCGACCGCGCCGGACGGCGCCACGGCCGTGGGCGTGGTCATCCGCAACGCCGGGGGGCGCTCCGCCGAAGAGCTTGCCCGCAGGGCTGCCAGGCAGTCGGGACTCGAGCAGCTTGCCAGACAGGGCAGGAATACCTGGGTCGCCAGCGGCGTCAGGCAGGGCGTCCTTGTGCGCGTGCTCGTCCACGAGTCGGCAGGCAGGGCCGTCTTCGTCACCTTCGCCGGACGCGACATCGCCACGGTCAGGAAGATGGTGCAGTCCCTGCAGGACGTGCGCAGGGGCTTCTAGACGGCTGCGCCCCCGGGGGGAGCGGCTGGCGCAGGGCGGCCTTCAGCATGCCGGCCGGGGGCAGGAAGCGCCAGGCCCAGGCGCGCGGTCCAGACGCTGCGCGGAGGCTGGCCGCTGGCATGATCTTCTTCCCGGATGCCGGGCCGGCCGCATTCCGCTACAGCGGGGCGTCCGTCTGGCTGAGGCGTCCCTCGCCGGCCAGCTCCTCGACCCTGCGCTCGGCTTCGGCCATCCCAAGGGCCGCGGCCTTGCGGTACCAGCCAAGGGCTTCGCCCCTGTCCCGGGGCAGTCCTTCGCCCTGCTCGTACAGGCGTCCCAGGCTGAACATGGCATCGGCGCTGCCCTGCTCGGCGGCCTTGCGGTACCAGCCGGCCGCGGCTTCGGGATCCCTGTCCACCCCTATGCCGCAGAGCCGGCAGTTGCCGATGTTGTTCTGCGCCACGGGGTTCCCGGCCAGGGCGGCGGCCTCGTAGAGTTTGGCTGCCTTGACCGGATCGTGCATCTTCCCTTCGCCCGTCTCGTACAGGAGGCCGAGGTTGGTGACGGCGCCCCAGTGGCCCCGCTCGGCGGCCAGGGAGTACCACTTGACGGCCTGCACCTGGCTTGCGGGCACGCCCGTGCCCTGGGCGTACATGGCGCCCAGCATGAACATGGCATCCGCCGATCCGAGGCGCGCCGCCTCCTGGCACCAGCGGAAGGCCTCCGGGACGTCGCGGGCGGGTCCGCTGCCGGCAAGGCAGCAGGCCAGGCCGTACATGGCGCCGGCGTGTCCCTGCTCGGCAGCCCGGCGGTACCAGACGGCCGCCTCCACGGGATCGGCATCGACGCTCCAGCCCTTGAAGAGGCACTCGCCGACGTGGAACTGCGCTTCGGCTTCGCCCCGCTCGGCGGCGTCTATCCAGCGCTCCGGCGTATCGGGGGCATTGTCGGCCTCGTCGCGGCCCTTCTGCTCGCCGGCATCGGCCTGCTCGAGCCAGTAGCAGGCCTGCGCTTCGTCCATGGGCGTGCCGTCGCCCTCCTGCAGGCACTGGGCCGCCTTGCGCTGGGCGCCGGCGTGGCCCTGGCGGGCGGCCTTGAGGAAGCACTTGAAGGCCTGCTCCCGGTCTTCGGGAACGCCGTCGCCCTGCTGCAGGCAGAGGCCAAGGCAGTGCAGGGCTTCGGCGTTGCCCTGCGCGGCCGCCTTGGCGTACCAGGCGCAGGCCGCCTCGTGGTCCTCCTCCACGCCCACCCCGTGCTGCAGGCAGTAGGCAAGCTCCTCCTGCGCCTCGGCGTGGCCCTGTTCGGCCGCCTTCTGGAACCAGCGGACGGCTTCGGCCTCGTCGGGTTCCGCGCCGCGTCCGCCAAGCAGGCAGACGCCGGCGTGGTACTGGGCGCTGGGCAGGCCCTGGTCGGCGGCCCTGCGGTACCATTCGAGGGCCTTTGCGGGATCGGCCTCCACGCCGTTGCCGTAGCTGTAGCACTCGCCAAGGCAGAGCTGGGCCTCGGCGTTCTCCTGCTCGGCTGCCAGCGTGTACCACTTGACGGCCTGCTCCAGGTCCTCCTCCACGCCCGTGCCGTAGTAGCAGCAGTCGCCCATCTTGAGCTGGGCTTCGGGGTGCTCCTGCTCGGCGGCCCTGCGGTACCAGAGGGCCGCTTCGTGCATGTCCTGGGGCACGCCCGTGCCCTGTGCAAGGCAGGTGGCCAGGGCGAACTGCGCCGGTGCAAAGCCCTGCTCGGCCGACTTGCGGCAGAGCCTGGCGGCCATCTCCAGATCCTGGCGGTGCACGCCCTTGCCTTCGGCGTAGAGGCCTGCCAGATGCGCCCATGCGCCGGCGTGGCCCGAGACCGCAGCCATGCGGTGCCAGCCTGCGGCCTTGCGGGCGTCCTGCGGCGCCCCTTCGCCCAGTTCGAAGCACAGGCCAAGGCTGTACTGGGCCTCGGTGTGCCCCTGGCGGGCGGCCTTGAGGTACCAGCTGGCCGCTTCCGTGCGGTTTTCAGGCACGCCCCGGCCGTAGTAGAGGCATTCGCCAAGCTGGTACTGCGCCTCTGCCTCGCCCTTGCGGGCCCTTTCGCGCCACTGGGCCGCCGTGGTGGGCGACTGCTCCGGCACCTCGCCGCCGGGGCTTTCTTCCTCCTCCCAGTCGCTGCTGTCATCGCGCTCGCCGGGCTTCGTGCCGGAGAGGATGCCGATGAGGGAAGAGAAGATGCTGGCCATGCGCAAACCTCCTGGGAGCCGTCCGGCGCCACCGGACGTATGCCTGAGGTATAGCCTTGAAAAACGCCGATCCGCAAGCCTTGACCTCGTTCTGCTGCAAAGCCATCGGCACCCGGCTTCAGCCGTGCAGGCGCTTTGGCCTGGGGCAGGCACGTTCTGTCCCGACGGCTTTGGACACGAGGACGCCCGTTGGGCTGGCAAGGGCATGTGCAGTGCGGCGCCCTGGACGCAGGCGTCCGCACTGCTGCAGGGGGGGCTGCCGCGAAGTGCAGGCAGAGCCCCTTCGCAAAGAGCATGCTGGTCTTCATCCCCTCGCGGCGCGCCTTCCTGCTGGCGTGCTGGCGTTGCCGGCCGGAGAGGCTTCCCGAAAGCTCAGGTTTCGAGGTGCAAAGCGGCAAGCGGCGGTGCAGGCATCATGCCCGCGCCGCCGCCACGCAAGGTCATGCGAGCGAGGAAAAGGATGGCTTAGGGATACGCTGATTAATTCAGCATCGGCTCAACAACCCTTCGATAATTCAATGGGTTAGTTCGGCCTTGTCGCTGAAAGATGCCTTTAATCAGCGCTTCCTTAGGGGAGGGAGCAGCCGTCGGGGCCGCAGACGGGGCCGCCGGCAGCGTTCAGGGGCTGGAGATGCTCCTTGGCCATGACTTCCTTGAGGATGTCGATGAAGGTCTCCAGGGGGACGGCGCCTGAGAAGGCGTACTTCTGCCCGAGGACGAGGTAGGGC
>ODAI011596988.1_pt1 | contig 11270 bp, 10 predicted proteins | sample 1539321 | NCBI WGS metagenome assembly ODAI01 (sample SAMN02144231, study PRJEB22623) | gut metagenome | biome: sheep rumen | host: Ovis aries | place: New Zealand
AACCCGCTATAGGAATTTTTGTTGTTGACAAGACCATGTTCAAATGTTAAAGTACTTATTGCGCAATCGAGCGCAGATGAGCACCATTAGCTCAGCTGGCAGAGCACCTGACGCTTAATCAGGGTGTCCAGGGTTCGAGCCCCTGATGGTGTACCAAAATAAAGCAGCAGCCAACAGGCTGCTGTTTTACTTTTTGTTCAAGTTATGCTCTTGTTCCGGTAAAATCGACATCTCCAACCGGCAGCGTTATAAGACCGGATATACTGTCCCCGTCTCTTGTTCCACGGATTCGTGCTGTCCCTTATGGTCCCTACAGATAGTAGTTCTCAGTGAAACTCTCGAGCTCATACAGAAGCTCTCCTGAGAACTCCAGAACTTTCTCTCCGCCCTTCTTCATGACAAAATCGCCTGTTGCAGCGAATCTGCTGTACTTTGTGTTGACACCTTTTGCATCGAATACAGCCTTGAGCGGAGCCGGAGCGATCGCATAGTGATCGGTGTAGACGAACTCCTTGCCTGCTGTAAGTGTATATTCGACCTCTGTATCTCCCTTGGTGAAGATATACCTGGATACTGCCGGGTATGTCCTTCCGCACTTATCGTGGACCAGAGTCTCAGGTATCTCGACTCTGCATGTCTCAGTATCGGTATTGTCGAAGATCACATTGCCCTCCCTGTCTTCGATGAAGAAGATAGGAATGCGTCTGTAATCATTTGCCTCAGGTGCTACACAGTCGAAGAGTACCATCGTGAAGTCATCATGCTGCTGTCTTGCCCACACCCACTGATTCCAGAAGAAAAATGTCTGGATGCTCGGCCACTGGTGATCATGGTAGCCGGTACCCTTGACAGCGTATTCCCTGCCGTCAACTGTGAGTGTTCCGCTGACGTCTCCTCTTGGAACAGCGCAAAGCCATGTGAAGAACTGATCTGTATTCTCGTTAAGCACATAGCCCGTGCCCGGTCTCCATGCGCTTGATGTGCTCTTTAAGGTAACATCGATCTTAGTACCTTCATCACCACTTATTACAATGTGATATGTGTCGAGGTCTCCCTCAAACCTATTGCTTCCGAGTACTACTTCGCATTTGTCTTTGCTGACTGAAGTGTCCTCATCTTTGAACATCATTAAATGGTTCTTGACTGTGCCGTCCGGCATCTGGATGTTGAAGTAGACGAACGGATTATATCCTTCGCCGCTTGCTCCGGTGAGCACCTGATAGAGTGAAAAGTTTACTCCGATCTTGATGCCGTCCTCAGTGTCGCAGTCAAAATACCACCACTCAAGGCAGCCCTTGTTACCTTTATTTCTTTCTCCTTCTTCCCATACTTCAACGTATTCTTTATTGATATTCGCCTCAGCATAGTCCTCAGGTCTGTTCATTACTCTGATAGTTTCCATTGTTTTACCTCCGAAAATTATTTGGCATCAGTAAATTATTTGCTTACACTATCAATATATTTATTTCATGCAAAAAGAGAAGGCATGAACGCCCTCTCAGAATCAATTAATTTACATTGTAAGGAAATTCGTCAAATATGTCAGGCACAGATCTCAGAATACAGAAAACCTATGCGGCACTTACGGGTGCGTTTATTGATCTTCTTCAGATCAAAAGCTTTGAGCAGATCACAGTCAAAGAGTTGTGCGACAATGCAATTGTACGCACCGCCACCTTCTATAATCACTTTGCGGATAAATATGAGTTTGCCGACTTTGTGATCCGTGATATGCTTCAACGCTATCACAGAGATGCTCCGGATATCAGCAGCCTTTCCGGTCATGCATACTACGAGAGGCTTCTTTCAGATGCCTTCTCGTTACTGGAGAACAACACGAAACTTCTGCGTTCGCTGGCCTCAGACTCTACGCTGTGGTCGATCTCCGGTGTGATACGAAGCAGTATGCATGATGAACTGCATGAACATCTGATAAGGGACAAAGCCGCAGGACATGATCTCTCTGCAGAGCCGGAACTGCTTACCGAATTGATCATCGGCGGGCTTGAGCAGGCTGTCAGGTGGTGGTTCACTGACGCGAATCCGCTGCCTCCGGAAATTCTTAAAAAACAGATGCTCGACAGCATTCTTCGTCTTATTTCATAATATTGATCAGGAGCCTATGCCGCATTACCCGCATCATTTTTAAAGCTGTCGTCATTCAGGTTTTTCCAGCCGAAGCGAATGATCGAAACAATGATAGATACTGTTAACAAACAAAGCTGATCAGATCAACTGATACGGCGCCTTTTTGAAAACATTTTTTCCGAGTTCAAACTTTCCCGGATCCACTTTGTTTGCCAGTTCGCTGCTCGTCAGGAAATCAGACGACACTTTGACGAGTATCTGCTTACTGCCTGCTTCCACAAGATAGTAAGCGGATGCATCGTTCAGATAGTCTGCGCCCTGCACGATGCCCGGGCCCGCGATCAGGTCTGCGGCCCACTCGAGCTTGCTCATCTTCTTTCTCCGGATGAGCGGATAGATCGCGTCGGCATCACTGTATTTCGAATAGCACGCCGCATCTCTTTTGTCCCTGCATTTTCCTGTCACTTCGAACGAATCGAGATCGATCGCCTCCTTTGTTTCGTTGAAACTGATCTTCTCATCTTCGTCAAGCAGATAGTCCACGCTGACATCGAGCAGCTGCGCTATCGCCTTCAGATTATTGACATCCGGCATGCCATTGTCAGATTCCCCCTTTGCGACAGCGGATCTCGATACGCTCAGCTTTTCCGCCAGCTGTTCCTGGGATAACCCTGCCTCTTTTCTCGCCTTCTTCAGTTTTTCTCCAAAAGTCATGATGATGACCCCCTTTCATTCGTAACTATGCGGTTTTCTTTACAGCATCATCATAGTAAAGGTTCCCCGTAACCGTAAAGAGATGAATCGTGACAGGAGTGTTACTCTCCGTAACATTGCGCGTCTGCCCTCTCTGCAGCATTTCCTGTGCTCCAACGCGGACGGATTGATCACGGATAACGTCTTTCAGGCAGTCGAGGTGCAGAAGAGCCTGGAGAAACGGACGGATCTGCAGAGAATGATCGACCGTATCATGACGATAGTAAGCTGAATGGATCAAAGAGATTTCATCCTCTTCATCTCAGTGGAAAGATCGTATTCCTCAAAGGCCTTTTTCTCGGCGAGAGAAGTCCCCTTCGACAGACCGAGAAAGCAATCCATCTTGGCCCTGTGCAGTTGTACGTCGGAACGATAAGCGAAATCATATCACCTAACATTTTACAACACCCCGCTCCGGCGGACAAGGCGGGCGCCTTCCGGATCATTTGCTTACTCTATTTTCCCAACTCTATGTTACACTTATATACAAGGAGGACTATACCGAAATGATAGAAGAACTGAGATTCAATGACGATGACGTTATCGCGATCATAGCGCCGCATCCTGACGACGAATGCCTGGGCGCAGCGGCCGCGCTTATCACGGCGCCTGAAAAGACCGATGTCTATGTCCTCAGCGACGGAAGCCACGGCGGAAAGGACGTCAGCATAGAAGAGGAAGCAGTAATAAGAAAGCGCCAGTTCGATGCCGAGATGGCTTACGTGAAGCCCCACGGCTCCTACTGGCTGGGATACGAAGACACCACGCTTCCCAAGCACTACGAGGCTGCGGATGAGATAGATTTCTCAAAATACACCAAGGTGTTCCTTCCCTGGAACGAAAGCCTGCATCCCGACCACAGGGCCGCGTGCGAGCTCTGCTGCAAGGCGATCCAAAGGCAGAAGGTGGAGCCTGAGTGCTATATCTACGAGGTGAACGCTCCGTTCTACAAACCGACGCATTACATAGATATAACCGGCATCGCGGACGAAAAACGAAAGCTCATCGACTTCCACGAAGATCAGGTCGGCCAGAAAGATATGACGCTTGCGCTCAACAGATTCAGGGCCGCGCAGATGATGTCGAAGCCCGCGGTCGAATATGCGGAGTGCTATCTGAAGGTGAACCCGAATGAGATAGCCTACAACGAAGACCTTCTGGTAAAACTCTTCTACTTCAAAGAGGACTACGGTCTCTACGACCGTCTCGAGGAGAAAGGCATCCGCATCAAGCGCGCGATCTCCTGCGATATAACGCCCATCCAGAAGTTCATCGAAGAGAACTTCTCAAAGAGCTGGGCCGACGAGGCTCTTCCGGCCATAATGAACGGAAGCTGCTTCATCGCGGTCCAGGGCACGAAGATAGTCGCATTCGGCTGCGCCGACGCTACGGCGAACGCTTACATAGGACCGTGCGGCACCGCCAAGGAAGCGAGAGGCATGGGACTTTACAGAGCTCTGGCACAGAGATGCTACAGATACCTCATCGAACAGGGCTACAGATACGGCATCGTCGGCATGGCCGCCCCGACCGTTCTGGGTATCCACCGCGATCTGGGCGACGCGATGGTAATAGAAAGAAGCAGAGGCGCTTATGACGATCTGCTCATCAGAGACAGGTACCACTACTAAAACAAGGACCGAATGGTCCTGACCCAAATGAAATATAAAAGCAGACGACCTGAAGATCGCCTGCTTTTTTCTCTCTATATTGTTTTTCTCCCGCTGTTACTCTATCGCAAGATCGACTCTGGAGACTATATCCTTGATATCGGCCTCACTGTTTGCCGTGATCAGGACATATGCCTTTCCGTCTACCGCCGCGAGGTAATTCTGTTCGCCTGATTCAGACGTATAATATGCTCCGCCGTCAGCTTCGGTGTAGTCCTCAGCTTTTGCAGCCTCTGCCATATGCTCTTCATAGACCTGCTTGTCCAGCGTGACGAGCATCGCTGTGCTCTCCAGTCCCTCTGTGATCTCGGTGTCGTAGATGTACGCCGCGCCTCTTGCGAACTCGACCGACCATCCGTCTGTCAGGTCAACAGTCGTTACGATCACAGCCTTGCTGTCCTGGTCGAGATAAGCCTGCGCGGTCTGCTTGCCGCTCTGCTCTCCGCTGCCTCCGCATGCAGTAAGCATCATAACCATGCACAGCGCCAGCAACGGTAATAATATCTTTTTCATGCTTTGTCCTCCCCTGCTTCATTGCAAAAGTATATTGGTTGTATCCATTATAGCAGTTTCTGCACGGAAAAACACTTGCAGACCTGCCCTTTTCCATTTGACAATCACGGCATTAAGCAATATACTCAAGGCGCAAGTTAGCCTACACTAACTATTAGCTATTTCCAATGACAGTGATAAGAAAGGCAACCTATGTATCTTGAACTAAATGACATATGCAAGTCCTTCGGCAGGGGCGAGACGCTGGTGCAGGTGCTCCACGATGTCTCACTCGGGCTCGAGAAGGGCGAACTTTGCGTGCTGCTCGGACCATCCGGATCGGGCAAGTCGACGCTTCTGAATATAATCGGCGGCATCGAAGATGCGGACAGCGGACAGATAACGATCCGCGGAGACCGCATGGAAAACATGAAGGAAAAAGAGCTTTCTCTTTACCGGCGCAAGCATCTCGGCTACGTCTTCCAGTCCTACAACCTCATCCCGAATCTCACCGTCCGTGAGAACATCGAGGTCGGAGCCTTCCTGAGCGAAGATCCGCTCGATGTCGATACGCTTCTTAAGGAGCTCGGTCTGTGGGACCACAGGGACAAGATCCCGAACCAGCTTTCAGGCGGCCAGCAGCAGAGGACATCTATCGGGCGGGCGATCGTCAAGAACCCGGACGTCCTGCTCTGCGACGAGCCGACCGGCGCCCTCGATTACAACACTTCAAAAGACATTCTGAAACTGATCGAGGAGGTCAACCAGAAATACCGGAGCACCGTCGTCCTCGTCACTCACAACGATGCTCTCAAGGACATGGCCGACAGGGTCATAAGGCTCAAGGACGGACATATCCTTTCCGACACCAGGAACGAAACAAAGATCCCGGCTGCGGATCTCGAGTGGTAGAGGGAGGCGCAGCATGGCTAAAAAGAAATACAAAGATCCCCTGCGCAGGCGCATCCTGAGGGACCTTATCGGCGACTGGGGAAAATATCTGGCGATATTCCTCTTCCTCGCGGTCTTCATAGGCTTTGAGGCCGGCTACATCATTGCCGACACCAGCATGCAGATCGCTTACACAGACGGCATGAAAAACAGACACGTCGAAAGCGGCCACTTCATCCTGCACGACAAGGCGGACAAAAAGCTCATCAAAAAGCTGGAAAAGGAAGACATATCCGTCGCAGAGCAGTACTACCTCGACAAGCAGACCACCGGCAGCAACACGATCCGCATCTACAAGATGCGCGGGAAAGGTGAAGTCAACGAGCCCTGCCTCATGGACGGAGAGTATCCGGAGTCTGATGATGAGATCGCGGTCGACCGCCTCTATGCCGAAAAGAACGGGATAAAGATCGGAGACACTATCCCGGCAGGAAAGCTTGATATGAAGGTCACCGGCACCATAGCTCTTCCGGATTACAGCTGTCTTTACAAAAACAATTCAGACATGATGTTCAACGCGACGCATTTTTCCGTCGGTCTTGTGACGGACAAAGCCTTCAAAGACCTCGGGACAGGCGGGCTGTCGCGCTGCTACACCTGGTACAACGACGACAGATCCCTCGATCTCAAGGAGAGAAATGACAAGGCGGAAGACATCAAGGATATCCTGGTGGACGACATCTACAGGACAGGCAACATGCTCGAAGACTTCGTCCAGTATGACGACAACAACGCCATCATATTCGCCGGCGACGACATGAGCGGCGACAAGGCTATGTTCACAGCTATGCTCTACATCATCATCGTCGTGCTGGCCTTCATCATGGCCATCCTCGCGAAGAGCACCATAGAGCAGGAATCCCAGGCGATCGGCACCCTGCGCGCTTCGGGCTACACACGCGGCGAGCTGGTTCGCCACTACATGGCCGCGCCTGTCATCACCGCGCTGATCGCGGCTCTCATAGGCAACATCCTCGGCTACACAGCCATGAAGTACATCGTAGTCGATATGTATTACAACAGTTACTCGCTTCCGCTTTACGAAACGATATGGAGCCCGGAAGCCTTCCTGAAGACTACGGTCGGACCGCTCATCGTGCTTACCGTGGTGACCTTCCTGTACCTTTCGAGAGCTCTCAGAGTGCCGCCGCTCCAGTTCCTGCGCGGCGAGATCCGAAGCTCGAAGAAGACCAAAGTGATGAAGCTCCGCCGCTTCTCTTTCATGACGAGATACCGCGAGCGCGTGCTCTTCCAGAACATACCCGCGTATATAGTGCTGGTCTTCGGAATCTCTTTTGCAGGCCTTCTGCTCTTCTTCGGGCTCGGTCTTCAGCCTCTGATGGACAACTTCAAGGATGACGTTCTGTCCAGCAGGATCGCGGAGTACCAGTATGTTCTCCAGACGCCTGTCGAAGTCGACGATGACGACGCGGAAAAATACAGCGCGGCGACTCTCCTGGAGCCTTCGCATGACGAGGAGATCACGATCTACGGCATCGAGAAAGACTCAGAATACATGGATGACCTGAAGCTTCCGGACAATGAAAAAGCAACTGAAGAAGCAGATAAAAAAGGCACCGTCTTCAACGTCATGGTCTCTGAAGGATATCTTGAAAAGTACCGGTGCGAAGTAGGCGACACGATCAAACTCCATGAAAAATACGAGGACAAAACATACCGTTTCAGGATCAAAGGAACATACAAATACGACGCGGCCCTGGCCTTCTTCCTGGACAGCGCTGCGCTCAACGCCTGCTTCGACAGGGACGAAGATTCGTTCAGCGGATACTTCTCCGACAAGGAGCTTACTGAGATCGACGAGGGCGACATCGCTACGATCATCCGCGAAAACGACCTGACGGCTATAGCCGATCAGCTCGAGGACAGCTTCGGCTCCATCTTCCCGATGTTCACGGGCTTTGCGATCATCATGTATATTCTCCTGATGTACCTTCTCGGCAGGATGATAATAGAGCGCAACGCGAAGAACGTCTCGATGCTCAAGATCCTCGGCTACACAGACCGGGAAGTAAGCAGGCTCTACAACAGAGCGACAGGCATAGTGGCGATGGCCGCGGTCGTCCTCACCATACCGCTGGTCGAGGCGATATTCAGAGTCATCTGGCGCTACGTCATGTTCGAGATCAGCGGCTGGCTGACGTTCTACGAACCGCCGTCGTTCTACATCAAGATGGTGCTGTTCGGCTTCGCAGCATATTTCCTCGTCTATCTGCTGCAGATGCGGAAGATACGCAGGATCCCGATGGGCGAAGCTCTGAAGAGCATGGAATAAGCGGAATGATTCCTTTGCCGTTCCGTATATGATATAATCGGGCTGGAGGTGATTTTGCCATGAACACAGAAGATATCAAAGCCAAAGCAGAAGGCATACTCGATGAAGGAAAGGAAAAAGCCGCGGCGATCCTCGAGGACGGCGGCAAGATGGACCAGCTCCTGGAGCAGGTCGAGAACAAACTGGAGACAGTGCCCAAAGCCGGCGAATATCTCGCCGATGTTCCCAGGATGATCTCGCTTCTCAAAGACCACATACAGAAGGACTACACACAGGCGCCGACGAAGACTCTCGTCATAATCGTTGCAGCCCTCCTGTATCTCGTCAATCCGAAGGATCTCATCCCCGACAAGTATCTGGGTCTCGGACTGATCGATGACGCAGCGATCATAGCAGCGGCCATCGCGCTTACAAAAGAAGACCTTCACACATACGATGTCTGGAAGGATGCAAAGGCCCAGGCCTGATCCACACCCGACCAAAGCAACACGACAGACCGAAAGCCGCTGGGCCGGTGCTCAGCGGTTTTCATTGATATTAATGACTCACGAAAGGGGCAATGACAATGCGTAAAAAATTAGATATCACTGAAGGAATATTCCCCATGCCGGTCCTCATGGTAGCGGCATATAACGAAGACGGCACAGTCAACGTAATGAACGCCGCCTGGGGCACTATGCAGGAGAGAGGCAACGTAGCCCTCAAACTGTCGGCAGGTCACAAGACCGTCAAGAACATCAAAGCCAGAGGCGCCTTCACAGTCAGCATCGCCGATGCCGCCCACGTTGTGGAAGCAGACTTCTTCGGAGTCGCTTCAGGAAACGACATGGCAGACAAATTCGAACGCAGCGGACTGACGGCGACCAAGGCTGAGACTGTCGACGCGCCTGTTATCAACGAATTCCCGCTCTGCCTCGAGTGCGAATTCATCGAGTATCAGGAAAACGAATACGGCGTAGGAGTCATCGGAAAAGTCGTGAACGTTACTGCTGACGAAAGAGTGCTGAAAGACGGCAAGGTCGACATCTCCCTCGTCGACGCTATCGCGTTCGACCCGTACACTCATGGATATTACAGAGTAGCTGAACGCGTCGGCGAAGCGTTCAGTGACGGGCTGAAGCTGAAGTAAGCAGGCAAAAGCCGAACACGATCAAAAGCGGATACCGCTGTGCACCAGGTGCATGGCGGTTTTTTTACCATATTGTCCAAAGCGCTCTACAAATGGATATATTTTGGATATATATTGACAACATGGATATTTTACGGCATTATTTTTAATATATTACGGGCACCGGTCGACAAAAGAGGAGGATGAAAGCGATGATGACGATAGAGCAAATGAAAAAACGCAAACAGGAACTCGGCTACAGCTATAAGAGGATCTCTGAGCTGTCCGGAGTCCCGCTCGGAACTGTCCAAAAGGTCTTTTCAGGCCTCACAAAATCGCCGCGCCACGAAACGCTCCTGGCTCTGGCCAGCATCTTCAGCTACGCCCCGGATAAGGATCCTAAGACAAGCTACGATCTTTCTTCCGATGGAGCTTCTGTCGTGAGAGAGTCTTCAACCGCTTACGCAGCGGCGCCCTTCGGAAAAAAGCAGGGCGAATACACACTGGATGACTACTACGCCCTTCCGGACGATGTGAGGGTCGAACTGATAGACGGCGTGATCTATGATATGACTCCCGCTCCGTCAGCTCTGCACCAGATCCTCAGCGCCGAGATCTGCCGCGTGCTCAGGAACGAGATCGAAAAAAGGGGCGGCCCATGCATCCCCTTCGCAGCGCCGACGGATGTCCAGCTCAACTGCGACAACAGGACGATGGTCCAGCCTGACGTCTTCGTTATCTGTGACCGTGAGAAGGTAAAGTTCCGCAACATCTACGGAGCTCCCGACTTCGCCATCGAGATCCTTTCTCCATCGACCAGAAAGAAAGACATGCGCCTCAAGGCATACAAATATGCCGACGCCGGCGTACGCGAATACTGGCTCGTCGACCCCGACGCAAAGCAGGTGCTGGTCCATGATTTCGAACATGACGAGATGCCTGTCATCTACGGCTTCGACAGCAGGATCCCCGTTTCGATCTTCGGGGATGATTTTGTGATCGACTTTGCAAAGATATACGATTACATCTCTTTCATATATGATGATGAATAGCCGCGTATCGTCCTGACGAGGAGCCTGACCGATACTGCCATCATGATGACTTCCGTGACTGGCTGGGCCCAGATCAGGCCGCCGAATCCCCATACCCTGTTCATCAGGAGCAGGAGCGGGATATACAGGACGAGCTGTCTTACGAGAGTGATGCTAAATGCGTGCATCGGCTTTCCCATTGCCTGAAACGACATCCTGCTCATCGACGTCGCTCCGACGAACGGCAGGATGAACATTATCGCGCGAAGAACGCGGCTTCCCGTTTCTATTACGGATGCCGAATCCGTGAATATCCCTATCAGAAGAGGCGCGAATATGCCGAAGATCAGCATTACGCAGACTTCGACTGCGGACACTATCAGAAGACCCGCCTTCAGGATATCGAGCATCCTCCTGTAATCCTTCGCCCCGAAGTTGTACCCCATTATCGGCTGCACTCCGGCGGCGAAGCCCTGATAGATGTAATTTCCGAGAGACATCAGCTTCTGCGCGATGCCCATGGCGGCTACCGTCAGCTCGCCGTAAGCGACCGCAAGGTTGTTATTGACTATATACGCCGCCGATGTGAGGAGAGTCTCAAGAGCGGCAGGCACTCCGATGCGGTAGATCTCGCTTACTATTTCGGCCCGGGGAGCCAGATACTCGCTGGCAGGCGAAAGAAGCGACCTTCCCGACATGTACATCATAAGGCTGGCGCCCATCCCGCACGCGTTTCCGATCACCGTCGCTATAGCGGCTCCCCGTATCTCAAGACCAAGAGCAAAGATGAATACCGGATCGAGCACTATGTTGCCCCCAGTTCCTATCCCCACCCCGAGTATCGACGGACCTGCCGAGCCTTCCCCTCTGAGGAGAGCTCCGAA
>ODAI014437051.1_pt1 | contig 11270 bp, 8 predicted proteins | sample 1539321 | NCBI WGS metagenome assembly ODAI01 (sample SAMN02144231, study PRJEB22623) | gut metagenome | biome: sheep rumen | host: Ovis aries | place: New Zealand
CCAATATAATTATCCGCAGATTATTACAGACATCCACAGATTTTCACAGATTAGCACAGATTTATATAGATAGAAAGATAAATTTCTTTTCACAGTTTTAAATTTTCTGCTAATTTCTTATTCCTGATTGCCAATTCCTAATTTAAAATTTTTCTGCTATAATCTAATCATGCAAACAGCCTTATACTTAATCCCCTGCCCGATGGGCGAAACTCCGAATGAACAAGTTCTTCCTTCTTATAATTTTGAGATTGTTAAAAATATCCGGCATTTTATCGTTGAAAGCCGCAAGGCAGCCGTAAGATTTTTGATTTCTCTGGACAAAAACTTTCCGATTGACGACTGCACTTTTACCGAACTCAGCGAGCACACAGACCAGAAGGCCGACCTTTCAAAAATTCTTTTGCCGCTCGAAAAAGGCGAGAGCATGGGCGTAATCAGTGACGCGGGCTGTCCCTGCATAGGGGACCCGGGGAGCCGTGCCGTGGAAGTGGCGCAAAAAAAGAACCTTCCGGTTGTACCGCTCGTTGGTCCAAACTCAATGATCATGGCTATCATGGCAAGCGGATTTAACGGCCAGAACTTCGCATTCAACGGCTACCTTCCGGTCAAAAACGGAGAGCGTGAAAGCAAAATCAAGCAGCTCGAAAACAAAATCTACAAGGAAGATCAGACTCAGCTCTTCATCGAGACTCCGTACCGCAATCAGAAAATGTTCGAGGCAATCCTAAAAATCTGCCGTCCCGAAACCAAGCTCTGCATAGCCGCCGGAATCACAACAACCGAGCAGTTCATAAAAACCAAGCCAATCGCCCAGTGGAAAAAAGAAAAGGTCGAAATCGCAAAGATTCCGACCATATTTCTTCTATATAAGTAATTTATTTCAACAGTTCCGCAATATCCGACCTTCCCCATCTTGCCGCCATTTGCGCCGGGGTTTCGCCTGAGATATTGCGCGCATTCTTGTCCAGTTTGAGCGCGACAAGATGCTCGACAGTCTCACGGTCAGCGTTCCGAGCAGCGTAATGAAGGATTCCGTCGCCCTGCCTGTCAGTTTTTGTCGCGTTATATTTCACGATAGCATCAAGAAGTTCCATGTTCTTCGTCTTGAAAACAGTCGTAATCGCATTTTCGCCCGTAGTTGTCGAAATGTATGGGTCAGCACCGTATTCAATAAGCACAAGTGCCTGAGCTTTTTCACTGTTCGCAACAGATTCATTCAAGGCTGTCATGCCTTTTCCGTTTCGCTGGCTTGCAGGATAGCCCATGTTCAAAAGCTGCATCAAAATCTTTTTGCCCGCATGTCGCTGAACCGCAACATGAATCGGAGTATTTCCGTCTGAGTCAGCGATTGTAACATCACTTCCAAGAACGGCCTGCACGACCGCAATATCAGAATTCAGCACGAGTGAGAAAGGAGAATCGCCCGAAGAATCACGCGAAAGTGGATTTCCGCCCGCCTTTCGAATCAGATTGATGATGCCGATGTTTCCTGTCAAAGCCGCCTCGTGATATGCGTTCCGGCCGCTCATTTCCTGAACCTGAACATTTGCCTTGTACTGCAGAAGAAGTCGCACCATTTCCTCATTCGAGCTTGAGATTGCGTCCATAAGAACCGTTCGTCCAGTCGCATCAGTCGCATTGATGTCAGCACCATTGCGAATCAAAAGAACAGCCATGTCTTTTTTGGCAGAACGGCAGGCATCGCTCAGAGCAGTTTTTCCGCTGAGGTTCTGCGCGTCAACATCAACACCAAGCGCAATAAGATTTTTTGCCGTGTTGAAAGCATTCCATTTTACGGCCGCATGAAGAGGCGTGTTTCCGAGATTATCACGACCAAGCTTGTCCTTTGAGTCAATCACGACACCGCTTGAAACAAGCACATTGATTGTCGAAGGAGAATCGTCGCCGCCCTTGACAGCAGAGAAAATCGCGCTCTCACCGTTTCCGTTCTGGGCATCAACTTTCGCACCTTTTTGGACCAAAGCAACAATCGCGCTGTTCAAATGCCATTCAGAAGCATAATGCAAAGGCGTGTTTCCGCTTCCGTCCGTAGAATTCAAAGTCTTTGAAGTGATAAGCCAGTCCTGAACCTCGCCGCCACGAGTAAGGGCAAGCCGCAAAGGAGAATTATTCTGAGTGTTTGTCGCAAAGATATCGGCGTTTTTCTCAAGGAGCAAGTCACCTGCATCGCGGCGATTTTTCTGAACAGTGATGAAGAGAGCCGAGTCACCGTTCTTGTTCCGTGCATTGACATCCGAACCGACATCAACAAGATAGCGGATATAATCAATCGGAGCATCGCGGTTAACCGCAATATGAAGAGCTGTGTTTCCGCTTGAATCAGTTGAAGCGACATTTTCCTTTGTAATCAAAGTCTCAAGCATTTCGCGGCTTCCAGAATCAAGAGCCTTTGTAATCGGAGTGTTTCCTTCCATATCTTCCGCATAAACATCACCGCCGTTCTGAGCATAGAATTTTACCTGCTCAGGATGCTGGGTCGCAATAGCAAGCGCGAGCGGAGTCACGCCCTCTTTGTTTCGCTCGTTAATCACAGCCCCATTGCTTACAAGAAGAGCAAGGGTATTCACAGGTGCATTTGCCATTGTAGCGACATGAAGAACAGTGTCGCCGTACATATCTTTCTGATTCACATTGACTTTGTGCTGGAGAAGAAGCGGATACATTTCCTGCTGCGCGCTCTCCGGGATAATCAGGAGAATCGGAGTCTTTCCGATTGAATCAGTCGCGTTGACATTTGCCCCATGAGAAAGAAGGAGCCTTGCAACATTCACCCGGCCGTAACGAACAGCCTCATGGAGCGGAGTCGCACCGCTGATATCCTGAGCCGCAAGCAAATCAACCGTCCTGACAGAAGTATTTTCATTGAGGATATAATCGACGATTCCAGTATGGCCGTCAATTGTCGCGATATGAAGCGGAGTCTGGCCGTCATTGAAACGAAGAATCATGTTATGAGTACGAACCGCATCCTCAAAGTAAGCAAAGTCTCCGCGCACAGGAGTTGCCCCGGCAAGCAGAAGTTTCGCAGCAATTCTTATTGAACCGGCATTGTCCGCGCCCTTGAAAGCCAAATCAAGCGGCGAAAGGCCGTAATTGTCACGGACAGAAAGAGGAACGCCAACCTGAATACATCGATCGACAGCCTTCTCATCGCGTGTTTTCACGAAATAATGAACGATGGATTCACCGTCAACATCACGAAGCTCGCCAGTCTGTGAAGTAATCATCGCCTCATACCATTTATCGCCTTTTGAAAGCGCAAGTTCTAGGGCTGTATTCTCAGACGCATCTTTTGCAAAAATATCACCATGAACGATAGCGAGGACTTTTGCGGCATCAATGGCATCATTCTTAATCGCAACATGAAGAGCCGTATCGCCGTCATTATTGCGGATTTCAGTGTCCGCGCCTTTGATGATAAGGAAGCTGACCAAATCAGCCTCGTTCACACGCGCCGCAACATGAAGAGCCGTGTCGCCGTACAAATCAGCAGAATTAATATCAGTCTTAGTCTTGAAGATTTCCTTTGCTTCATCATAACGCCCCTGCCTGATGAGTTCCTGCACGGAATTTGCCTTTGAGGCATCAGGCTTTGGATCTGAAGCACAGGCAGTAATGAAAAGGGTTGCAAAAATAATTAAAGTCACCCTGGTTACGATTTTTGTCATTATTTGTTTCTCCCACAAAACATTTTCATTCTTTATCAGTATCGGAAAAATTATGGTCATTTTTTAGGATTTGCTGTAAAATAATGGAAAGGAGGTTTCATACAAAAATGGAACGAACAATCTCTCTCGCAGAATCAGAAAAATCAAAATTTATCACAAAAACTTATCTCTGGATGGGTCTTGCACTTTTAATCAGCGCAGTCTCAGCTTTCTTCACGGCAGGCAAAATTTTTGACGGCAATTCGCTCAGTGCATTCGGCAAGTTTCTTTACGGCAACAGAATGATGGGCTTCTGGATTTTCGCAATCGCAGAAATCGCTCTCGTTTGGGGGCTATCAGCTGCAATCCGAAAAATCTCTTTGCAGACAGCAATTCTGGGCTTCCTCGCCTACTCTGTCCTCAACGGAATCACACTTTCTTCTATATTTATTGTCTATCAGATTGAATCAATCGCAGTCGCTTTCGTCGGCACTTCGGCAATGTTCTTCGCAATGGCATTCTACGGAGCCACAACAAAAAAGAACCTCACCACAATGGGAAAATACCTGATGATGGCTCTGATTGGCGTAATCATCGTGTCAGTCCTTGAATTCATCATGTACAGCTTTTTCCGCCTCAACACAAGCATCCTCGATTTTTTGATTGCAATCGCGACAGTAATCATTTTCACAGGTCTCACGGCTTACGACTCGCAGAAAATCATCAAAATCTCACAACATTCAAACGGCAGCGAAGACTACCAGAAGGTCTCAATCATGGCAGCACTTGAGCTTTACCTTGATTTCATCAACCTGTTCCTGGCACTTCTCCGCATTTTCGGAAAACGCAAATAAATACAAAAAAAGGGGGGGAGGACTCCCCCTCGGCTACAATGGCTTCGCCATTTCCGCCTACCCTCTCTGCGGGGCAAATCAATCGGCTCCCTACCCCGCAACGCCCAAATCTTATTCCAGCTTAAAAGCACCTGTGTACAGGTCAAAGTATCTTCCGTGCTTTTCCATAAGCTCATCGTGATTTCCGCGCTCAATAATCTCGCCCTTTTCAAGCACAAGGATTTCATCTGCATTCCGAACAGTCGAAAGCCTGTGCGCAATCACAAAGACAGTCCGGCCGTGCATCAGCGAATCCATGCCTTTCTGAATCAGCCTTTCCGTTCTCGTGTCGATGGAACTTGTCGCCTCATCAAGGATAAGAACCGGCGGATTTGCGACAGCTGCACGGGCAATCGCCAAAAGCTGTCTCTGACCAGTGCTCAGGCTTGAGCCGTCACCAGTAATCACAGTTTCATAGCCGTCTTTCAAATGGCGGATAAAGTAATCGGCATTGGCAAGCTTGGCCGCTTCCACAACATCTTCGTCAGTCGCCGAAAGATTTCCGTAGCGGATGTTCTCGCGGATCGTTCCAGTAAAAAGATGCGTGTCCTGTAAGACCATTCCGAGCGAACGGCGGAGAGAGTCTTTTCTGAGAGATTTGAGCGGGATTCCGTCGTAAGAGATTTTCCCTTTTCCCTCATCGATGTCATAAAAACGAGTGAGAAGATTCGTGATTGTGGTCTTTCCGCTGCCAGTCGAGCCGACAAGAGCAATTTTTTGCCCCGGCTTTGCTTTGAGCGAAATCTTTTTAAGGACAGGAACACCTTCCTCGTAAGAAAAATCGACATCCTCAAAATCAAACTCGCCCTTAAAAGAAGAATCAACCTCAACATTTCCTGCATCTTCTTCAATCGGCTCGTCAATCACGGCAAAAATTCGTTCCGCACCCGCAAGCGCGTTAAGAACGGAATTGAACTGCTGGCTCACCTGAGTAAGCGGCCGCGAAAAAGAACGCGTTGACTGCAAGAAACTCGCGATTGTTCCGACATCAGAAAAGCCCTTGATTACAAGAAAACTTCCCGCAATTGCCGTGAGCGCATACTGGATGTGGCTCAGGTTGTTCATAAGAGGACCGAGCACCGAAACATAGCTCATCGCGCTTGTGCCGGCCTTCCGCAAATTCTCGTTAAGCTCATCAAAGCGGCAGTTCACCTCGTCCTCGTGCGTAAAGACCTTCACCACCCGCTGGCCTTCAATCAATTCTTCGATATAACCGTTGACTTTTCCTATGCTGTCCTGCTGTTTTCGGAACGCTTTCGCGGATTTTTTTCCGATTTGAGCCGAAAGAATCATAATCAGCGCAATCGTGACAAGAATCAGAATCGTAAGAGGAACGCTCAGAATCAGCATCATCACGAAAATTCCCGTAACCTGAAAAAAAGTAGAAAAAAGCTGCGGAACGCTCATCCCGAACATCTCACGGAGAGTGTCAGTGTCGTTAGTGTAAAGCGACATGAGAACGCCGTGCTGATGAGAGTCGTAGTAACGGAGCGGCAATTTTTCCATGTGATGGAACAGATCCTTGCGCAGCGCGGCAAGAGTTTTGGTAGATATCGAAATCAGAATCCGCTCGCCAGCATAGCCCGAAAGCGCGCCAGTCACATAAACCGCAATCATCGCCAGAATCAGCCGGAAAAATGCGGACAGGTCGGGATTTTTAGAGCCAATCAGAGGAATTATGTAATTGTTTATCGCAGGCTTAATCATGTAAGCCCCGGCAACCTCGCTGAGAGCCGACAAAACAACAAAGAAAAAGACAAAAATCCAAAGTCCCTTAAAACGCCCCATGTAAGAGGCCAGCCTGAGAATCGTCCGTTTTGTGTTCCGGGGCTTCTGAGTCCCCCGCATTTTTGGTGGCGGCATGTAATCTCCTAATTCTCGCTCATCTGGCTTTCGTAAGTTTCCCGGTAAATCTGATTCTTTGACATAAGCTGGTCGTGAGTGCCGATTGCGTTGATTTTTCCGGCTTCCATTACTATTATGAAATCTGCATCCTGAACCGAAGCAATTCTCTGCGCGATTATGATTTTTGTTGAATTCGGGAGGGATGAACGCAGGCCTGAGCGGATTTTTAAATCAGTGGCCGTGTCAACCGCACTGGTTGAGTCGTCGAGAATCAGAATTTCTGGCTTTTTGACTAGGGCGCGTGCTATGCAGAGCCTCTGTTTCTGCCCGCCCGAAAGATTCACGCCTCCCTGCCCCAGCTCAGTCTCGTAGGTTTTCGGGAATCCCATTACAAAATCATGGGCGCACGAAACCTTGCAAGCTTCGATTAAATCTTCATCGCTCGCATTTTTGTTTCCCCAGCGGAGATTTTCTGCGATTGTGCCTGAAAAAAGCACATTTTTTTGAAGCACGAATCCGATTTTCTTTCTGAGCTCGGTCAGATTCCAGTCACGGACATCAATTCCGCCGACAAGTACGCTTCCGATCGTAGCCTCATAGAGTCGGGGAATCAGCTGGACGAGGGTTGATTTTGAGGAGCCTGTTCCGCCCAAAATACCGACGACGGAGCCTTGCGGTATCGAAAGCTCGATGTCAGAAAGAACCGCATGTTCCATTTTTTTGTCGTAAGAAAATGAGACATTCTGGAAAGTGATTGAAAAATCAGTCACGGATGCCGGGGCGTTGAAGTCGAGTTTGCAAAGCAAACTCGCAGGTGTCCCCGCAGAGGGGGTAGCGGAAAACGCCGCAGGCGGTTGTAGCGAGGGGGAGTCTTCCCCCTTTTGTATTTTTTCCTTTGCGTTGCTGATTTCTATCTTTTCGTCAAGGATTTCCAGGATGCGGCTCAGGGAAGTTCGGCTCAAAATGAACATTACGAAAAGGCGGGAAAGCATCATCAGCGACATGAGGATTTGTGTGATGTACGAGATGAAGCTGATTAGCTCGCCGGTCTGCATTTGGCCGCCAATGACCATGCCGCCGCCGAACCAGAGCACGCTCACAACGCAGGCGTAGACGGTCAGCTGCATTAGGGGCATGTTCAGGATTACGATTTTTTCGGCTCCAAGCTGGGTACGCTGCAAGTCGGTCGCAATTTCGTCGAATTTTTCGCACTCGTGACCGCCACGGACGAACGCTTTGACCACGCGGATTGCGATGAGATTTTCCTGCACCACGCGGTTAAGGCTGTCGTATTTTTGGAGCATCGCACGGAAGCGCGGATAAGCTATGATTACGATTGTGACCAAAACTGCCGCAAGAAAGGGAATCACGATGAAAAAAAGCAGCGCGAGCCGCGAATTGATTCTTGTGGCCATGATTGTGCCGAAAATGAGCATGACCGGGGAACGGACGGCCGTGCGGATTGCGTTCTGGTACATGTTCTGCAAGCTGGTGACATCGGTTGTGAGGCGCGTGACCAATGAATCCGTGCCGAAATTGTCCATGTTCGAGAAAGAAAAGTCCTGCACTTTCGCGAAAAGTTTTTTGCGAAGATTTTTTGAGAAGCCGAATGCCGCGACCGAAGAAAGACGGCCGCACATTGCCCCGCAGAAAAGAGAAAAACTTGCCATCAAAACCATGAGGAGGCCGCGGGTGAAAACGAAATTGATGTCAGAATTTTTTATGCCTGTATCGACAAGGGTTGCCATCACGAGCGGAATCGTTGTCTCCATGAGGACTTCGCCAAGCATGAAGATTGGTGAGAGAACGGTGAAAATCTGGTAACGGCGTTCCATTCCCGAGGTAATTTTTTTAATGAACATCAAGATTACCCGAATTATCCGAGGGTGCTGTCATAAACCCGGCAGCCTTTTTTGCCGGCATCTTTGACCGCATAAAGAGCCTTGTCCGCCTGATTGAAAAGGTCTTCGCTGTAACCTGTGCGGCAATACGACATTCCGACGCTTATCGATACATTTTTGAAGCCTTCGAGCCGTTCAAGCTGGTTGTTTATGTATTTTATTTTGTCGATGATGACCTTGAAGCCTTCGGTGTTGAAATCAGTGAGGATTACGGCAAATTCGTCGCCGCCGATTCTCGCAATATAGTCTCCGTTTCGGAATGTGTCTTTTAAAATGGAAGCGAAATTCTTGAGAACCGTGTCGCCGCCGGCATGGCCGTAAGTGTCGTTTATGTTCTTAAAATCGTCGATGTCAATGAGAAGCAGGGCAATCCGGGATTTTTGTTCCGCGGAAGCAGCACAAATCTGATCATAAGAACGGCGGTTAAGGATTCCTGTGAGCGCGTCATATTCAGCATCTTTGAGAAGAGTCTGAACTTTGCGCCTGTCAAATTCGTAGATTTTGTCGAAATTGTGTACGATATTTTTAAACTCTTTGAGGCCGATTGTGCTGAGCGCATTAACAACAAGCAAAGCAAGGATGAGGATTCGGAGGCGGTCGATTGTGTTGCCCAGTTTTTCCGTATTATTGTCGAGTTCCTGTTTTACCTCGTCTGAGATTGTGCGGATTGTGTAAAGGCAGTTTTCGTTAAGACGGTTCCGGTAAATGATGTAGCCGTTTCCGAAAAGATTTTTGAGCGCGAGATTCTGAAGTTCGGTCTTTGAAAGCCCCTTATCGCTTGGCCGGAGATTGATTTTTCGGAACTGCTCTGGAATATCGTTTATATCCTGGGCGATGATTTCGTAGCAAAGGCGCATGTCGTACATTTCCATTTCGGTGAGGCTGGCCGCCTGCTTGATTGCTATTTCAAGCCGCTGGAGCGCAACATCCTTGTCCGAGCAGACTGTCTTTAAGTTTTCAAGAGCCTTCTGCTGCGATTTTGTGCTTTCTATTTCTTCGATGTAGGCGATTGCAAAGCGTTCGTCATGATTGACGGCGAACATTCTGGCAAGTTCTGTGAGGTCGTTGGAGCTGGATTTTATTTGCTCGGAACTTTGAAGACAGACAACAAACCGTTCAAGAGAAAGCTTTACTGCAAGATAATTTGAATAGAGGCTGCGAGAAAAAATAATTACAAATGCAAAAATAAGGATAGTGATTACAACAAGAAAAGAACTAAGCAAATTTAGGTCAGAAGATTTTTTCTTGCCGTTAACCTCCAGGTCCTCGCTTATAAAGCTGCTCATTAATCACCTTTTTTTATTTTATTCTATTATAATTATAATTGATAAATTCCTATTCGACAACAACTTTATCAAAGCCGGCCGCGTACAGCAAAGACTCGATTAATTTTGCCGCCTGAGAATCAGCTTCTTCCAAAAAACCGGTTCCGATGATGTCAGCCGAGGCAGATTCCTGATTAAACCGGATTTCCTGCATAATCTCCTTGATTGAGATTTCGACGAAAATACTCCTGCTCTCATCAAAAACTTCGATATTCGAGATGTCATTTGAAAGGATTTCAGAATGAGGCAGGCTGACTTTTACGCTTGAACCACGGTCATAAACAGAAAATTTGGCTTTTGAGATGTCAGCAATGCCGCCGCGAATCACGCCCGTGTATTTTATGATGCTGAAACTTTTTGCGAATCCGGCAATCCGTGTTTTTTTGATTGAGATGACATCAGAGTATGTCGTTTTGACGGAGACAAGCTCGGCACACTTTTCAAGTTCCCGGAAAACAATGGCCGAGCTTTTTTCAGTCTTGATTTCGCCCAGCTTCATCCAGCCGTATTTTCCGCCAAAAAATAAAGCCGCGCCGAGAACTGCAATCAGAAAAATCTTCGTGAAAATTCTCCCGAAAATTGCGCCTAAAATCTTTGAAATCTTTGAGCCGTTCGCACCCTTCTTGTTTTCTTTTTTCATTTTGGACTCCGATTTTTCTTTAAATTTATTTTAACATATTATACACTATATCTTATGGAAAACAATCAGGTAGCCCTTTCACAATCAGAAGTTGACAAGCTTCTCGGCATCCAAAGAGACTCAAAGCCTAGTGAGCCGGTCGCAAAAAAACAGTACAAAGTAAAAAATTTTCTCTCTGAAGCACAGCTGAACGAAGTCCGTGATATGTGCAAACTTGTCTACAAATACTTCAAGCTTTCCCTTCGCAAGAAATTTGGGGAACCAAAAATCCGTAAGCTCACAATCACTTCTCTTGAGCAGCAGAACATCGATGAATTTTTCGATACGCTCACCGACAACGACTTTGTATACGAGGCAAAATTCGGCAGGGCAAAGGCTTACATCAAATTCGATTCTTTTTTGTTCGGCGCGCTCTCAGGAATGACCATCGACACAAAGCATAAAATCAATTATTTCCAAAGTGAAGTCCTAAAGGATTTCGTGGCTCAGTTCCTTCTTGAAGGATTCGCACGACAGCTCAAAAAGAATTGCAAGACCGAGCTAAAGTCAATTTACAACGAAAACAAGGAAAGTTTCAAAACAGGAAAGACAGGTCTGTGCGTTGCAATCAACTGGAACGAAAACCTGCGTTCTTTCGGCATCGAAAAGATTTTCTTAACAAAAGAAGTAATCGGTAAGTTCCGGACAGTAAGCAAATAAAAAAGCCCCTGAAGCAAAAGCCCCAGGAGCATTCATAGTTTTTCATCCACAGATAGGCACAAATTGCACAGATTAAAATAAAAATCTGTGACATCTGTGTAATCTGTGGTTAGCTTTTTATGAATTATTTCTTTCTGTCAATCATTTCAATGCACTTGTCGCCGAAGTTGTCAACGGCAACTCCCAGAATCGAAAAGACGACAGCAGAAACAACGATTAAAACAATAGCAATAAATCCGAATAACATAAAATCACCTCTATAATTTTTTAAGTTCACAAATGATTTGCCCGCATGA
>ODAI012346684.1_pt1 | contig 11269 bp, 6 predicted proteins | sample 1539321 | NCBI WGS metagenome assembly ODAI01 (sample SAMN02144231, study PRJEB22623) | gut metagenome | biome: sheep rumen | host: Ovis aries | place: New Zealand
ATAAAGGCGCAAAGCTCCCTGATGATAGTATCGAGCTGGGCGTCGATGTTGGCCTCGTGCTTCTCTCCCGGGACAAACACAATGCTTGTCTTGAACTCCAATCGGGTACCCTCGTCAGCCACATCGAGCACAGGGGCATTCTTCCATTGCTGTGGTACATGTTGCTCATGTGCCGGTGCGGCAGGTTGCTCCACCTGAGCCTTCGTCTCTTTCGCCGCATCTGGCTCCTCAAAAACAAGGAACCCCTTATCGTTGAATTTCTTCCCCCTCAGGATGCAGTCGCCGCCTTTCTGGTATTTCTCGCTCTCGTCCCGATAGAGGCGGTGACGGGCGAAGTCGTCCTCCACCACATAGTAGTGGGCATCCGTATTGGGGTCGTCGCGGCTGTCGGTGATATGGAACGCATAGGCTTTGCCCTCTTGGTAATGTTCCCTTATCATAGCCCCCTCATCAATCCGGAGCACAATCCTTCCGAAAACATCGATGCTTCTCACCGTTGCCATAACTTTCGGCGGCAGGTCATCTTCCTGGAACTTCACCATTTGAGGGTAGATTCGATACTCGCGTTCCCCTTGTTCGTCAAGCAGCACAAGATACTCATTGTCGCGCGAGTCGCGTCCCATTTCCTGCGGAATGAATTTGTAGGCTTCCCCTACTTTATATTCAATTGTAGCCATAGTTATAGTTTTTATTGTTTTCTATATTATTTCCACCTTCAAGCCGAGGTGAAGCTGGTCGGATATCTTCTCCAGTATCTGTGCTTTTTGTTTGGTGTTGCTGTGGGTCATCACATAGAGTCCATCTTCTACAGGAATCTGGGCGGAATTGTATTTCCAATCCTGTGTGTTCGACACCAGCGGCACCTTGCACAAGGTGAGGCCGAGCTTGCGAACCCGCTGCAAGCCGATATGCTCGATGCATTTCACGAAGGTCTTCCTAGCCGACGGTTCGGCAATCACAGGTCCTTTGGGGAAAGTTACGCGTAACATTGTTCCTGCGGCCCTGTTCACCACAGGCTTTGTATGCTCTGCTCCTTCGCGGTGTACCACCGGCGGGTCGGGCTGCATCAGTTTAGCTTCCGAGATGTCGCTGATCTTCACCTTACGGCTCAGGGCGACGCTGATGGGCTCGCCGGGATGGTATTCCACCACCAGCACCAGTTCACGCCGGATGGGTTCGAGGCGTGGTGCGATGTCGCGGCTCAATGCCGGCAGGATTTCGTCCTTGATGATACCCTCCTCGAGTTCCTCCACTTGCTGGAGTACGTCCTTAGTCAGTTTCACTCCAACCGCTTTGGAGTTCTCAATGATGCTGTAAAGCTTTTCCAGTTTGGTCATATTGATAGGTGTTTAATTATTCGGTAAATCTAAGCTGTTTGGCGCGACGGGGCATTTCTCTTTATCGCGCTGTTGACAATGCTCTTTCGCAATGGCGATAGCTTTTTTCAACTTCTCGGCAAGCAGTTTCTTGTCTGGTAGCTGCGTGTAGTATTGCGCCACCTTTATGGGGCTGTTCTCGTCGAGCATCAGGTATTCGATGTGCTCCGTATTGCCCTCGGAACACAGAATCAAGCCAATGGGCGACTCCTCCCACGGCTTGCGTTCGTTTTGGTTCAAGTAGCGCAGGTAGAGCAGCATCTGCCCTTCATGTTCGGGTTTGAATTTGCCCAGTTTCAAGTCGATTGCCACCAACCGACGTAATTCTCGGTGAAAGAAGAGCAGATCTATATAGTAGTCGGTGCTGTCGACGGTTATCCTTTTCTGCCGGGCAACAAAGGAAAAGTCGGAACCCAGCTCGCCGATGAAGCCCTCCATCTGCGTGATGATTGCATTTTCCAGATCTTTCTCCGTATAGATGTCCGGAAGCCCGAGAATGTCGAGAAAGTAACTGCTCCGAAATACCATATCGGGCAGGAGGTGGTTGGTCTCTTTCGTGGCGTCCAACTCCTTTCGGATAACTTCTTCCGGGCGACGGCTGATGGCGGTACGCTGATAGAGTTGCTGGTCAATCTTCTCATCGAGGGTACGTGTGTCCCAATGTTCTATACCACACATCTGGGCATAGAACTGTCGCTCAAGAGGGTCTTTAATACCCATTAGGGTTCGCAGATGTGTCCAGCTCAATTGTGTACGCGTTGCGTACACAATTTCCTCCTCCGAAAAAGTGTACGCAGCGCGTACACAATGTTGAAGCTTGAACACACTCCATCCGCTCCCATAACGGTCAATAAGCCGAGCCGACAAGTTTTTGAGCACCTTTTTGCCATATTCGGCACGCTGGTTGAAGAGAACATCTTCCTTGATGCGTTTGCCGACATACCAGTTGGTCATACAGACCTCGGTATTCAGGTATGTGGCAATGCGCGACCTTGCGCCATCAATAATTTGGCACACGTCGCCATAGAGGATATCTTCAGATTGGGGTTTTGTTACCAGTTCAGCATTCATACCTTTTCAAAACTAACAGTTGTCCCTATTATTGCTCATCTCACTCCACCTGCTGGAGCACGTCCTTGGGCAGTTTCACTCCCACGTCCTTGGAGTTCTCAATGATGCTGTAAAGCTTTTCCAGGTTGGTCATATTGATGGGTGTTTATTTATTATCTTGCTCATATTCTTCTCTTGAGAAGGGAGGCTTCTCGTTTCCATAAACAATCAACACCTCGTCATAGGTTAAGCCATAGAGATGAAAAACGAGGAGGTCGATTTTGGATTCTAAATTAGAAAAAACAGTTTCTGATGTTTTCTTTTTTGTCAATATTATCTCTTTGACCAATGCCTCTATCTTTTCTTGAAATTCGTTTTTGCTAACAATAATTGGTAGAGGCCTTAGTTTTTCCAACTTAACCTGTGGATATACACGTCCACCTTCTTTTACTATTTGTTCATAAAGATATCGCAAATATTTTGAGTTTAATAATCCACAAAGATATTCGTATGAGACTGTTTTTTTATATTCTTCTTTTATGATGCCGGCCTGTATTGTATTACCAAAAAATAGAGGCTGATCTAAAATTGTTCCAATGAAGTAAGGCGCCGTTTGTCTCCATATAAGTTTTATAGGTTCACCCATAATCTCCTTATTGAAGTATGTTGACTCATTTTCTTTTAATCTTGATTCATAATTATAACGTAGTACTTTATCTGGATATAAATTATATGTATAAGTGTTAATGTCTTTCCCAATTAAGATAGGAATGTCTCTTATATCTTCTTTCGTCATACTACCCTTATAAAATATTCTCTGTGTTAAATCATTTTTCCCTTTATTTGAAAGTCCCACATTATGTCTTTGATACTTAAACCCGGCATCTTTCATAATAAAAATATCATCTAAAGAATACATATCATCACTCATTACAATATTATTCTCAACAAATATATTATTAGGTGTATTTTTCCAGGTTTCTTGCTTTATTAAAACAAAGTCAATCGGTGATAATAAAAGACAGGCTGTGTCATTATTAATTACTTTTACAAGGTCTACGTATTTTACAGTAGTGAACTGCTGATTATTACTAACTAATGTAATTGAAACAGGGACAACCGCCTCTTTAAAGATTCCTTCACCCAAGTCAAGGATCTGTATAATTGAGTGCGATAATAGTAGCCTTCTTAAATCACCATATCGCGGCTGTCTAAGATATGTATTGGGGGTGATAAAAGATATTACTCCATTATCTTTGTTTATTCCAAGAGAAAAGTCAAAGAAATACTTGTAAATATCTTTGTATCCATGAGAGGTATTGGGGAAAACGCCTTCATATGTGGCAATAAGATTGTCAATATTCGCTCCATATGGTGGGTTCCCAATTACAATATCAAACTTCCCATTGTCAAACACATCCTTGAACCATGTATGCCAAAGGAAAAATTTATCGTTTCCCGCAACATCAATTCCGAGCTCGGTAAAGTTAACACTTACACCAGATTCTTTCATCTGGGCATTTACATTGTCTTGTATTTTTCCTTTGAGTTCTTTCTTCTTCGTATGATTATCTGTATCATAATACAACTTGATTAAAGAATGAAGTTGCGACTGATACTGCTTAAGGTTGTTCTGAAAGATGTCTGTTTGCATAGAGACTTTCTCCCCTGAAGAAAGAGCACTTAAGTCAATTCCCTTATATTGTTCCAAAAGCGAATTGCCCTGCATGAACTTGTAATCGAAGTTGGGGAGCGGTGTTGGTTTGGGGTTGTTTGCATCCACCTCTTCATCGACCATAATGCTAAGCCAGAAACGCAACCGGGCGATGTCGATGGCACCGCGCTCGATATCCACACCATAGATGTTTCTCTGTATAATATCTTTCTTCAATTCGCAACGGTTGGTGGCAGGTTCCAACTTCTCGCGTAAGGCGACCAACAGGTTGAGCAAGCCCATTGGGAACGCGCCGCTGCCGATGGCGGGGTCGCATATTTTAACATTCTTGAGTGCATCTAGCACCTTATCCTTCTCTGGCACATTTGGGTTTTCTGGATTTTCAACGAAAGCCCTGATGGCATCATCGTGCCCTGTAACCTTTGTGCAAAGGTAGACAATAAGCGACTCCTTGCACATATACTGCACAATCTCCTTTGGCGTATAGAATGCACCTTTCTCTTTGTTGTCTTCAAGCAAGTTCTCAAAGATCTTCCCCAACATCTCAGGATCGACGCCTACCTCAGCATCGTTGGGGTCATTCTCGTCGATAGTGAAGTTGTAGTGATTGAACAAGTCAAGGATACCACATTGGGTGAGGAACATGTCGTTTGGACGCAACTCGGTGTCTCTGAAATCGCGCTTCTCATCCACATACTGTTCATTATGAAAGAACTCCTTGGGCAGCTTTACATTTTTTTCGTCCCATTTGTCACGTTCGAAAAGTCCTCCGTTAAGGAATGGCACTTCAAGGGTATGATTATTGATCACCTCCGAGCCGGGTTTCCTGTCATCGCTGTTCAGAAGCAGATACACTACCTGTTCAAGTGCGGTGTCAATAAAGTTGTCCTTTTGCTCATCCGTAATGCAATTGAAGAGGTCAAGTAGGAAGTTTTGTGTCGTCTTGCGGTCAATGCCCAAATAGCCTTTCTTCTGAAGGAACTGGATAAACACCAGTCGGCCAAGCATCTTCTTCACATAATCGCGGATGGCTTTGCTTGCCTGTTTTTCTTTTTCTTCTTGGCTCTCAATATTTTCAAATTCTTTCAAAAAGTCGTCACATATATCCTTTCCATTACCCGACCCGAAAGAACCCTCTTCCTTCCACTGTCTGCCTTCTCTAATTACCCTCTGCCCTGTAATCCATTGAACAATGTCATCGTACAGCACCTTGTATTCCTTAAAGAATTCCTCCGATAGCGCCTCCGCATCGAAAGCTTTGGTAATAGAATCCAAGGTTTTGTTTTTTTCTTTATAAAGCGTCTCAAACCTCTGGGCGATGGTGCGGCAAGAATAGTCAGGGCCGCAGAGGTAGGTGTAACGCTTGGCGGGAGAATCATTTCTGTGCACATCAAGGCGTTTCAACCACGAAAGGCGCCATGTTTGTGCTTCTGCATTTGTACTTCCATCAGGATAATGGAATACAATGAATGCTCCGGAATATTGTTCTGTTATCCTGCCCACAGCTTTTCTAATGCCCTTTCTTGCGCGAGAGATATGGCATCTTTCGGATAATACAACCTCGAAGACACTCACATCAGTATTGTCGGTATAAAACTTTCCATAGTCGTATATATGCTCGATATTGGCGCCTTCATTGCCATAGTCATCAACATAATCTACACCTTTTGGATCTGTAGTCGGTGTAAACTCACCGAATATAGGAGACAACACATCATAAATGAGGCTGTTCATCCCCTGAAAACTGTCGCTGAAATATTGTTTATACTGTGCTTCTGTTGTATCTGCTTTCATTTTTACTGCTTATTGAAAGTTATAAAAATAGTGTTTTCACCGTATTTTTTCGTTGCCATCTTTGCAACATCTTTCATTTTTTCATTGATGATGTCTGCAATCTCAATATCTGTGTATGGAATTAGCCTTAATTGTCTATCTTCAATATCTGCGTTTATTTTCAGTATGATATTTGCCATCTTAACATCGCCTGCATTTACCAAGCGACGCGCATCGGCCAATGCCGGCCTTACCTTGTCGAAGCGAGAGTCAGGCCCCCACACCGTTGTAAGAATTCTTTGGGCTTCAGTAATCTCTCTTCTGGTTCTTGTAACCCTCAATCTCTTCTCCATCAAAATAGCATAGGCATCGGTGGCTTTCTTTTCTATGTCTGCATAATTGTCCGGCAAAAAAACTGCAGGTGTGGATGAATCGCATTGGCAATGCTCTATTATCTGCTGTAATGATATGTCTGTGGCATTGGTTCCCTTATTGTCCACGCTTACGTAGAAGTTGTTTGATGCGGAAGTGTTCTTGACCACACATAGCGTTTCCATCGTGTGCTCACACATTTCGGTGGCATTTGCTGCTATACGCAAAGGTGCTGTCGACTTCATTATCACCTCGAATCTTGACGGATTGGCAGTCTTATAATCCTTAAGTTCCTTCATGAACTTAACCTGCCAGCTTGCCGGGCCTGCAACAATGGTGTTGAAAGCAGCGGGAGACAAAATCTCACAAGGGTTGAAAACACGGTCGTCTTCACCAAATTGTGTGTGGAAGGCTTGGAGTTTGCGGTAGGCGTTTTCCACAAGACTTATTTCGTCATTGCCCTGTGCCGACGGGAAGAAGTTATACACAAAAACAGCCTTCGACTTTGAACCTATGCGGTTGACACGTCCGATACGCTGTATGAGTCGTGCTGCATTCCAAGGTGAATCGTAATTGAGTATCGCGTTGGCTCGGTGCAGGTTTACGCCTTCGGCAAGTACCTCGGTGGTGACAATGATGTCGTAATCATCTTTTTGTTCGCCTTTATAATTGGCGTCAAAGTTCTCGGCAATAGTGACCTTGAATTCATCGCGATTGGCGGCGGTCACTTTCAGCACCCTATAACCTAATGTCTTTGCAACTTTGCATATCTTTTCTACTGTCGGAATGGCTTCTGTGAAGATTACTAGTTTCGTCTTATCCTCAGTAAGTTTTTGCCTGAGCAAGCTCATTTCCTTTATAACCCCTCCTGTTTCTTCTGCCTTGTCGGGGTTTTTGCTTGCATAAAGTTTCATTTGTTTTACAAAATCATCAAGTCGCTGTATGTCGTTTGCCATCAATGAAGGCAACTTGGCTTCAAATACGTCAAGTTTCGGATCTTCTTTATTGGCTTTCCAGAGCTTAAGCAAATCATCAATCAGCGCTTTGTCCGCCTTTAAGTCATTAATATAGTTTGCATCAAAATCCGTTTTTTTATACTCGGCATTTTGCCCTTTGGCATTTTTGTATGTCGGCAAACCGGCAATCTTGTTTCGCAGTTCGGCATATGCATCGGTACGTTTGGGATGTTTCGCCATAATAGCATTTACATCAAGTTGAGGACAAATGAAGATGGTGTCATCATCCCACATATCAATCATATTTTGGGTATAGCGCCCCAAATTTTCAAGTGATTCTTTAAAGGCATCGAAGCTGCTCTCCAAGCGCTTAACAAGAAGCAACTTCATAATTTTTGCCAAGCGGTCGGAGGTTGTCTGCACATCCATATTTTTACCCTCATAGCGCTTGGTGAAAGTATTATAGTTGGGACTCTTCTTATCAAATCGCGCGATGGCGCTGTAACGATAATAACCAATACCGCTACTACTGCCCGGCGCAGGGTTGATCAAGTCAACCGTATCATAAAATAGTTTAGCCAAGGTTGGCGACATATTGTATTGCAATATGTTTGGTCCTACAGTTGACGGAAATTCAATGGTTCCGGGATAATTGGCAACTATGTCGGTACGTGTGCGGCGCACAATAATGTCGTTCAAGATCTTGTCTCGAATGTCGTTTGACAGTGCTATCAGTTTTGCACGATCTTTTATGGGGTCGCTAATCTTTTTGTATTCTTTCTTGATATTGGAAAAATAGTTGTCAAAGTTACGTGCAGGTATTCGTGTAAATTGTGAGTTGGCAGGTGTCTTCACAAAGAAACTAATCTGGTTCTGCAATTCTTCAGGCCTATTGTTCTGTGGAGTAGCCGAAACCAGTCCTACGTATGGATAGTCATTGTCCATTATAATATTAACCAATGATTCATACATATTGGTGCCCTTGTTGCGGAAACGATGGCTTTCGTCTACAATAATCAAACCGTATTTTTTTCCAGATGATTTTATTTGACCCAACTCGTCTTCAACATCTTCAGAGAAGGAGGCCACGCTGCCAGATGAAACGAATTCAATGTATGGTTTCATTTTGAACGTCTTACCCTTGTCGATCTCCTCAATGGTTTCTACCCATCCGGGCAATATGGCTGGGGGGACAACAACCAGGATGTTGTTGTATTTCCCGTCAATTGTCTTGTTGTGTTCAAGATAATAGCGCATTACCAATGCACCAACAACGGTTTTCCCAAGTCCTACCACATCGGCAAGCAGAAAACCGTGCATCTTCAACATTATGTCGTAGCATTGCTTAACAGCATCCAACTGATACTGCTTCAAATTGTATATTGTCCCCTTCAAGTACTCTTGTAAAGTAATATCCATATCGTCATCCATACCGAATTGGTCTTGCAGCAACCTGATATAAACCTCGTATGGAGTCAAACTATCTGCTTTCTCATCAACATCCGGCTCTTCCTCGTGCAACACTCCCGTCCCTGCGCTAGCAAGAATCTGGATAAACGCCCCCGTCCACGGTTCACTATTCTCCCATTTCTCCATAAACCAGGTGAGGTGCGATTTACTGTTGCTATATACTGAATATGCCGACGACACCACACTATTCTCTGTCTCCAGGTAGTTCAGCTCCGCATTTTCCTCCAACCCCTTTTGGGTTAAGTTGGAACTGCCGATAATTCCGTGCGCAAAACCTCGTCCGAGGAAGATATAGCACTTGGCATGGAGAAACTGTTTTTCATTTCCCTGTCCATATACGTGCACCCTCAACTGGGCTTTCTCTTCGTCCTCATCATCCATATGCTCGAGTAGCAACTGCACCACATCTTGGTATTCGTCGTGGAAGCGTTCCACATCACGACGGATATAAAAGTCGGGGAATTTCTCACTTGCAATTGCTTCGTCAAGCATATAGGAACGCAGCATCGGTTCCTGACCTATCAACAAATCGCACTTACCGCCTCTTTCAAAAAATGCCTTTAGTTCATCATACAACAACTTTGTCCCGGGAAGATCCCAATAACCTGTCGCTATTTTCAATTCCGTGCATTGGGGATTGCCAAGCAGCTCCCGAATATACCTCACCATTCTGAAATCGGTACTGTTGTCTAAAAGAGTATTATTCATAACTTTTACAAGTTTTTTTGTTTCGATATATGTGACTGCAAATTTACAACTTTCTCCCCAAAATTGCAACTTTTTATTAATTGAAATCTATAATATATTAATTACAAAACACTTACAAACCACCCAGTTGCGGCATCTCGCCACTGGCGAGGCCGATCTGGGACGCTTCGCCTGGGAAAAAATCAATCTCTCCGCGAAGACAGCGGCACGCTGCCACTCGGCCGCAACCGCCGTCGCTACTCCGTCCTCACGCTGCAAAGATACGCATATTATTTCAATCCACACCACCCCTGTGGATAACTTTTCCGATAATTATTTTTCCCACACCCCTCGACCTCCGCCTTTCCGCCTTCTCAGCCCTCTCAGCGTGACAAAAAAAAACACCCCCGATGTAAGCAGGGAACACCCATGTCAATACAACAACCCGAAGGTCCACAGCGGTATGCTGATTCCGTGGCCATACTCGATGTCGTCCTTCACGATATGGCCGTTGTCGACCGTCTCTATCTGCCTCTTGCCCTTGCGCTTGCCACCGACCTCGAAGGTGTGGTCGCCGATGACGAAATCCGATACACTCGAGGAGATGACGTCGCTCACCACCCTTGTCTGATTAAAGAAGAAGGTTTCGCGCAGGTTGCCCTTGTTGGTGCTGTCCGCCTCGAGGACGTACATCATGTTGGTGTTGTCTAGATAGACCTTCTCCACCTTCCCGAGACTTCGCACTCCACCCGTCTCGTCTCTTAACTGCCCTATCATCCCGGCACGCTCCATGTAGAGGAGGTAGTCGGGCACCACATTGCGGCTGACACCAAGGGCGTTGGCGATGCTGGAGTAGTCGGGTTTGAAGGGAGCGCTCTTGGCCACGATACCCATCAGCCGGCGCAGCTTGCGACCTGTGGATACCGACAGCGAGGCATATTGCGGGATGTCGCTCTCCAAGGTCTGGGTGATGATCTGGTCGAGTCGCGACTGGAAGGCCCCCTCCTTGCTGAAGGGATAGTATCCGTCCTGCAAGTACTGGCGGAAGAGGGGCAGCGGATGCGGCAGGATGGTGTCGTCGACCTTGTTGGCGATAACTTCTTCCAGCGTGTATTGCGGCATCTTGATGCCGTGGAACATCGTCAGGTATTCGCGGAACGAGAGTCCCTGCATGTGGTACATCACCGCGCGGCGGCTCAAGTCGGCCTGCCCCTTGAGCAGGTCGAGCACCGACGAGCCGGTGAAGAACACATTCAGCTTTCCGTGGCCGTCGTAGATGTTCTTAATTTCGGTCGACCAGTTCTCATATTTGTGTATCTCGTCGATATACAGGTGTGTGCCCCCCTCCTTGATCCATTCCGACGCCACCTCGGCGAGGGTGTGGCTGGCAAAATAGCTGTGGTCGGCCGAGATGTAGAGCGCCTTCTGGTTCTTTTTCTCGAAGATGATGTGCTGTTTCACGAGGGTCGACTTGCCCACGCCGCGGGGTCCTACAAGTCCGCACAGGCGCAGCGACCAGTCGATTTTGGGATAGATATAACGCACGAAATCAAGGCTTGTCATCGACAACTGTTCGCGCATAAACTCGTATAAGACATCGTCAATCATGGTGTTTTTGTATTATTGTTTCCGGCTGCAAAAATACGAATTATTTTCAATATGCACTAAAAAAAGTGCAAATATTTATTTTTAAAGCACAATTTTTAGTGCACTTTACCTGCACCTTTTGTGCCTTCCCCTGAAATCAGTTGACAGATTTTGGATGGCTCCATCCTGCCCGAAGCCAAAGTGAAACGTCTGCCCGACGCCCTCGTCCACCAAGCCCTCTCCATCGCCCAGAAAGTGGACAAAATGATCGCTGGCCGCGTAGGGAAGAAAGGCTCTAGAAAGAATAAGTAACCAATGGTCGA
>ODAI013905698.1_pt1 | contig 11269 bp, 9 predicted proteins | sample 1539321 | NCBI WGS metagenome assembly ODAI01 (sample SAMN02144231, study PRJEB22623) | gut metagenome | biome: sheep rumen | host: Ovis aries | place: New Zealand
AAAGTCGTTGTTGCAGACAAGGTCAGCTGCGGAACCGATCTCGGGAAGGTCCTCATGGGACTCGCCTGCGATGCAGAGGATGTCGGGGCGTCTTTCCTTGATCTGACGGAAAGCTTCTGTGGTGCCCGGTACTGCCTGGTTGACGATGATCGCCTTCATCTCCGGATCATCGGACAGGTTGACGATCGTCTGGATGGTGGTCTCAAGCTCTTCGGTGAAGTTGTCCGGATAGATCGCCAGTGTGACGTTGTCTTCGCCGTACATCTCCTGGAATGCTTCCGCTCCGCGGCGGTCATCCTCTGACTGGGAGACGGAACCGGTCACGATACCTACGTGGAAATCGATCTCGGGAGCATCTTCCGCACATGCAAGGCCGCTTGCGCTGAGCACAAGAGTCATGGCTGCGAGAGCAGCAACTGCGAATTTTCTCATACTTTCCTCCTTTGTTGTAAAACAACTCTCCTGTGGCAGTAAAAAAACTACACCCACAATAATAATACAATTGAAGGCAGAATTCAAGAAAACTTTGTGTAAAATAACAATATACCGCTTACTTTGTTATCTATTCACGGCCTTTTTGAAATCGGGTTCCGGTTCGTCATGCCTGCAGGAGAAACAGGTTCTGATTTCAAATCAAGCCGCGAATAAAAGTAATTACTTCTCAGCGGATCCGGTCTCCTGCCGCGCAGCAAGAGTCTGATCCAGAAAACGGGTCATCTCAAAGACCAGGGCGTCACAGTGCGGCTTTCTCGGAATCTGCTTCCTTGCGGATTCGGCGAGAAGTTCCCTGCACAGAAGCCCCGCATGATTCTCCTTAAAATCACGGATCATTTTCACGGACACCTCTTTTTCAAATCCGGCCATGCCCAGAATCATGGCGGCGGCTGTGACGGTTCCGCAGATATTGCCGGTATGCATCCCGCTTCCGAACATATTGCCCAGGTCATACGCCTTCTCCTCTGTTATGCCCACCACGTCCGAGAAAGGCACCAGAAGGGACTGGGCACAGTTATAGTGGCGCTCTGTGCAGGCCCTGAGTTTTTCTACATAAGGCAGATGATTCATCCCTTTTCCCCCTCCCTGTCTGATCCGATGATCCCGGATCCCAGCTCAATCTCAAAGGGAAGCAGGTCCAGGATATCCTTCTTCAGATCGATTCCCGGATACACTTCCGCCAGCCTGAGGCCCTTTTCCGTCAGTTCAAAGACGCATCTCTCCGTAACGTAGAGGACCTTCTGGCCGTTGTGCATCGCTCTGGCCGCCGAAAAGCTTATGCTGCGCACCTCCGGGACAAATTTGGCCGCGCTTCCGTTTTCCACGATGGTCACTGCGTCCCTCCTGCGGACAACGGTAAGTCCTTTGGTGTTGAAAGTGAGGCAGAAGACCACGACCGGCGTCCGTGCCGTAATATTGGCGAATCCCCCGATTCCTGAAAAGTTGCCCGGGCCCCTGTGGGCATTTACATTGCCGTGCCGGTCCACCTCAAAAGCCCCCATAAAGCAGATATCCAGTCCGCCGCTGTCATATAGGTCAAACTGGTTCGCCATATCATAGACGGAAGCAGCCCCGATCATGGCCCCGAACACCGTCCCGGACGCCGGGAAACCGCCGATCCCGCCGGATTCCACCGTCATCGTGATACGGCTGAGCATCCCGCTCTTGCGGGCATACTTGGAGACCATCTCGGGAATCCCGATCCCGATATTGACGATATCCCCGGCCTTCAGTTCCCTGGCCGCCCTCTTCCCGATTACATTGTGCGCGGGATTCACTTCCCTTCTGGCGGAACTGAGCTCATCGATCATCTCATGCCAGCCCTTCCACTCCGAATAGGGAATCTCGAAGCTTCCGGTCAGGGCGCGGTAGGCGACGGGCCTTTCCTCCGGCTCCACAACGACGATCACGTCAACCAGGCAGCCCGGAATAATCGTATTCCTGGGCCTGGAAGGCGTCGCGACCAGCCGGTCCACCTGAACGATCACTTTTCCGTGATTGGCCCGGACCGCCTGGCAGATGGAGAGGGCGTCCCCGGACATGAACATATCATCAAAGGAAATGTTCCCGCGGTAATCCGCGCAGGTCCCTTTAATCAGCGCCACATTCAGCTTCGGGAGCGTATAGTAGAGGAATTCTTCCCCGTCCACCTCGACTGGCTTCACCAGGTCGGCGGACTTTGAGATCCTGTTGATCCCGGGTCCCTCCCTGCGGGGATCGACGAAGATATCCAGTCCCACCTTCGACAGGGCGCCTCTCTGCCCGCTGGCCTGGGCCCTTATGGCATGGGAAATGCAGCCGAGCGGAAGGTTGTAAGCCTCAAAACGGTCCTCCTGGACAATCTTCTTTGTACTGAGCATGGCGCCGAAATGACCGCAGATCAGACGGCTGACCGCCCCTTCCCGGATATAGCGCTCCGCGTTGTGATCCTCATCCCAGACGCCGAAACCCGCACTGGATACAATCGTCAGATTATTCGGCGTGCCCATGCTGTGATAGCGCCTGTAGATGGCTTCATGCAATTCTACCGGATTCTCGATCCCGACAAAGGAGTTCACACAGATGCAGTCGCCGTCATGAATCAGCTCAACCGCTTCATCGGGACCCATTATTTCAAACATAGCTGTACATTTCCTTTCTGTCCTGTATCTGTTTCATGGAAACGCTGTATCCAGTGCATCAGAAGCTGCCATTCAGAAAAAAACAGTGTCTCTCCGGCTCCCGGCTTCTGACTCCCTCTCTTCTGCCTTTGCTTAATCACGCTCAGCAGGAATAAAAGTGAGAACCGGCTGTCAGCTCTCTTCTGCCTTTGACCTGACATGGCCGGAAACAGATACACAGCGGCCGGGCAGCAACTGGCCCGGCCGGTTTTTCTACCGCTAGTCATCATACCATAATTTCCGTGAAAGGAAAGAAAAAATCAATCCCGCTCTGCCGGAACTGCCCCCGCGCACGGCAGCTCCGGCTGCCGGACTTCATCTGTACGCCCGTGGCATCCGCCGGAGCAGAGATGAAACACATGAAATATTGACGGGCAGCCTGAACCGCTGCCTGGCAGGCAGCTGAGATCCTGTACAAATGCATTATTATCTGTAATTAATAGTTATACTCACTATTTAGCTGAATTTTATGTCTTAATACTCTTATTTTCGCGCTTATTTGTCAATTCTGCCGCTTTTCCCGATTTGTTTTAACACAGTTTGAAATATTTCGTTAATAATTTCTTTACAAGTTTTTTATTTTCATGTAAGATTAGACATTGAAAGGGGATACAAATTATGTATATGAAAAAAAGAACTCACGGCTTTTCAGCCTTTTCCTTAATTATTCCGGCCGTTCTGGCCATTCTTCTCTTTGCTTCCTGCACATTCGCTGCAGAACTTACCCCCGTATCCGATGGAAGCAGCTCTTACAGCTATGCCGCCGGTCTTCAGGTGATCAACGGCAGATATTATTATGTGGATGAATCCGGCCAGTATGTAAAAGGCTGGTTCAACGACGGTGCCTACATCTACTATTTCACAGATGCGGGAGCCGTTACAGGGCTGAGCAAGATCGGCAAGAAGGTCTTCCTCTTCAATGAGAGCGGGCAGCTTCAGACCGGCTGGCAGACCGTTTCCGGGAATACCTATTATTTCAAGGCAAAGGGCAAGCTCGGCAAATACGGCATGGCGATCTGCGGAAAGACGGTTGCGATCGACGGAAGCCGCTATACCTTCAACAGCGACGGCGTCTGCCAGGCATCCTCCTCTTCCACGGCCGCTGCAGCAAAGACTACGAAGACTACGAAGACTCCCTCCTCCAATGCGGAATTTATCCGCATGATCGGAGAACTTGCTCATGAAGATATGCAGCGGACAGGCGTTCTTGCTTCCATCACAGTCGCGCAGGCGATCGTGGAAAGCTCCTACGGAAAGTCTTCCCTGGCGACGGAAGCCTGCAACCTTTTCGGAATGAAGGGCGATACCACCCAGACAACCTGGGCCTGGGCAAGTCCCTGGAGCGGTGCCGTCTGCATGAAGCAGACCCAGGAATATGTGAATGGCTCCTATGTGACGGTCAGCGCCAAGTTCCGTGCCTACAGCTGCTACGAAGAGAGCATCGCAGACCATTCCGCGTATCTGGCCAACGCCAAGCTCGGCGACGGCTCCCTGCGCTATAAGGGTCTGGTCGGGAACAGGAATTACAGAGCTGTTGCCCAGATCATCAAGGACGGCGGCTATGCTACGGCTCCCAATTACGTCTCCTCTCTCTGCTCTCTGGTTGAACAGTATAATCTGACCCAGTACGACTGATCTGATTTAATTTATAAACGATATGAACGGACTGCAGCTTTATGCAGTCCGTTTTTTATGCAGTTCTTTCTTCTGTTCTGCAATCTTTCTTCTGAATAAAAACAGGGCCTGCTGACGCAGGCCCCGCACTTTTTACTTAATCAGACAATTCCCTGTGCCTTCATGGCATCAGCTACCTTCAGGAATCCGGCGATATTGGCACCTGCCACATAGTCGCCTTCTTTTCCGTACTTCCTGGCTGCGTCATCCACGCTGCGGAAGATATTCTCCATGATGCCCTTCAGCTTGCTGTCCACTTCCTCGAAGCTCCAGGACAGACGCTCTGAGTTCTGGCTCATCTCAAGGGCTGAGGTCGCTACACCGCCGGCATTGGAAGCCTTGCCCGGGCTGAACAGCATGCCCTTGGACTGGATGAACTGGGTCGCTTCCAGTGTGGTCGGCATATTCGCGCCTTCCGCTACACAGTAGCAGCCGTTCTCATACAGCATCTTCGCGTCGTCCAGATTCAGTTCGTTCTGGGTCGCGCACGGGCAGGCGATATCGCACTTGGTGGACCACACGCCCTTGCCTTCATGATAGACAGCGGACGGTCTCGCTTCAGCATAGGCTGTCAGCCTTGCCCTCTTCACTTCCTTGACTTCCTTCAGAAGAGCCACATCGATTCCTTCCGGATCATAGATCCAGCCTGTGGAATCCGTGCAGGTAACGGGCTTCGCGCCGAGCTGCTGTGCCTTCTCGATCGCGTAGATCGCGACGTTTCCGGCTCCGGATACCGCGATGGTCTGTCCGGCCAGCTCTTTGCCGTTCGCCCTCAGCATGGCATCCAGGAAATAAATCAGGCCATAGCCGGTAGCCTGGGTTCTTGCCAGGGATCCGCCGTAGGTCAGGCCCTTGCCGGTCAGCACGCCTTCATACAGGCCGGTAATTCTCTTATACTGTCCATAGAGGAAACCGATCTCGCGTCCGCCTACGCCGATGTCACCCGCCGGTACGTCCGTGTCAGCGCCGACATGACGGTAAAGCTCCGTCATGAAGCTCTGGCAGAATTTCATAACTTCCTTGTCTGACTTGCCCTTGGGGTCGAAATCAGATCCGCCCTTGCCGCCGCCGATCGGAAGGCTGGTAAGGGAATTCTTGAAGATCTGCTCAAAACCGAGGAATTTGATGGTTCCGAGCGTAACGGACGGATGGAAACGAAGTCCTCCCTTGTACGGTCCGATCGCGCTGTTGAACTGTACGCGGTAACCGTTGTTCACCTGTACCTGCCCCTTGTCATCCACCCAGGGTACGCGGAACAGAATCTGTCTCTCAGGTGTGGTCAGGCGCTCAAGAAGCGCTTCTTTTCTGTACTCTTCTTCATTCTCCTCGATCACAACGCGGAGAGATTCCAGAACTTCTTTTACCGCCTGGTGAAACTCGGGCTGCGCCGGGTTCTGAGCTACCACGCGCTCATAGACTTCATCTACATACGACATGCCAAATACCTCCATAAGCTCTCTGTCTGACGCAGGAACTGTCAGATCCCGTCTGCCGGGCCTGGCAAAAACCTTCTTCTGACAGTCCTCCTCTGCCGGGGTTCCTGTAACAAAACCCTGCAACTCTGCCATTATAACCGAATGAAATTCGGGTTACAATACTTTTTCAGAAAAAATTATATGTTTTTTGCATTAAACAAAAATTTTTTCCGAAAAAAATGGGATTTCGCAACTTTTTCGTCCCGACTTATTCCATTTGTTCAAACAAACTGACTAATCCAGGGTTACTATTCACGGCCTTTTTAAAATCAGAACCTGGTTCGTCGTGCTTGCACGTAAGAACCAGGTTCTGATTTTAAATATGGCCTGCGAAGCAGGAACTCCACATACAGCCTCAGACATAAGCATCGAAGATGCGGCATACGTGCGAAGCACGGATGGTCTGAGGCTTGATGTGGAGAGCCGTGAATAGTAATAATCCGGGCGGTCATGCCCCTATAAATTCCAGAAGCTTTTCCCGGTCCTGATCATATTCGCGCAGGGCCGTGTCATACAGGCCCTGAAGCTGTCCGGGGTCCTTTGTATAGGTCGTGATCTGAAGCTCCTCATGGGGAGCCAGAATCAGGGCATGCCCGTGCTCCTCCAGCCTCCTCGAGGCTTTCAGCACAGCATTGTAGCGCTCATGGCGGGTGTCCAGATTATGGACCAGAGCGGGATAGCGGCTCAGGAGGCTGTGGTAGAGCCTGCGGTGTTTTTCGGGAGAACGCACGGTATCTTTCGGCCTGCAGAGAAGAATGATCACTTTATCGCAGCCTGCCTCCAGCGCCCTTCTGACCGGTATGGAATCACTGCAGCCGCCGTCATAATAAAGGTGCTCCCCGATCCTGACCGGATGGCATGCCACAGGAATGGCGCAGCTGGCCATATAAACCGAATAGTCTGTAGGGGAGAGGTCTTTTTTTGTAAAATAAGCGGCTTCCCCCGTCTCGGCATCCGTCGCCACTGCCCAGAGCTGCGCCGGATTTTTCATGATGGCGTCATAGTCCAGCGGATCCTTTCCGTCTTTCCCGGTCATATTCTGATAGATATACTCCAGGTTAAAGAAATCCCCGCTGCGCCGGAAGGCCGTCATGCCCATATAGTCCGGGTCCGTCACATAATCCACAAAAAAGCGCCGGTTTCTCCCGCGCTGTCCCGCGACAAAAGACGCTCCGCAGGCCGCGCCTGCGGAGACTCCGATCACATAGTCGGGCCGGATCTCATCGTCGAGCATCCGGTCCAGGATCCCTGCGGTATAGGCACATTTCATGCCGCCGCCTTCAATTACCAGTCCAAGCTTCATTCGTTCTGCCTCTGTAAGTTCATTTTCAACTGTTCTGCCTGAGCGCGGCCTGCACGACGTGCAGGGCGAGCACCGTCGTCGTGACAGCTCCCACGCCTCCGGGAACAGGCGTAATCCGGCCCACCGTCCCGCTCACCGCTTCATAATCCACATCTCCGCAGAGTCTGCCGTCCTCATCCACATTGATTCCCACATCCAGGATCAGCTGCCCGGGGCTCACAAATTCTTCCCCGATCATCTTCGCCCTTCCGGCCGCAGCCACCAGAATATCCGCCCTGCGCGCTTCCGCAGCCAGATCCCTGGTTCTGGTATGACAGACCGTCACCGTGGCATGCTTTCTGAGAAGGAGCATGGAGACGGGCTTCCCGATCACGTTGGACCGGCCGATCACCACGGCTCTTTTCCCGCTCAGATCTTCTTTGCAGAAATCAAGGATTTCCATGCAGGCCTGTGCCGTACACGGCGGGTATCCGATCTCTTTCCCGGTAAATACACCGCTCATGGACAGATCCGTCATGCCGTCCACATCCTTTTCGGGAAGAAGCGCGTTCTCGATCTCCTCCCGGTCCAGATGAGCCGGAAGCGGACGGAAGAGCAGAACTCCATGCACCGAAGGGTCTTCATTGGCAGCGTGGACCGCCGCAAGAAGCTCAGCCTGTGACACATCCCCCGGAAATACCAGGTTCTGAACCAGGATCCCCAGGGCGGCGCAGCGCTTTCCCGCGCCTCTCTCATAAGAAAGATCTCCCGGATTGTCCCCCACCCGGATAATCCGCAGGGTCGGCGTAATCCCCATCTGCTCCAGCAGTTCAACCTTCTGCCTGATCTTCCCGCTCAGAGCGCTGCTGACTTCTTTTCCCAGAATATCTGCTGCCATTCCCTGTCTCCTCATACTGCTGCCTGCAGGCTTTTCCTGACCTGCAGAAATACCTCATCCGCTTTCGGGAGATACTGATCCAGCATCTCCTCCGCTTTTCTGTTCAGTTCTTCCGCCAGTTTCCTGTCTTTCATGGACCTGGTATTGATAAATACATTCAGGGAGGCGCCGCGGAGGGCTCCGGCGGAAAATGCAGCGGCTGCACCGGCGTCGGAGACAGCCATCCTGCTTCCGATAGATGAAAATTCCGCAATCAGGTCGATCGCCCTGCATACCGTCTCCATAATCTGGACCGGTACGTCACAGGCTCTCTTCAGGGCTTTCTCCATCACAAGGTCTTTCTTCTCCTGCTCCTCCGGCGTACTGTGGGGCAGGCGGTATGCCTCCGCCAGGGGCTGAAAAACCTCCGCGTCTCTTCTGACCAGGGAAAGCAGTTCCTTCTGAATCAGGTCCGCTTCCGCCATCAGCTCATAGATGCGTGCTTCCACGGCCGCGTATTTCTTTTTCCCGACCGTAAGATTCCCCACCATATTGCCAAGAGCGATTCCAAGGGCTCCGACCAGAGCGCTCGCTCCGCCGCCGCCGGGCACCGGCTCCTTTGAGGCCAGGGCCTCGGTAAATTCATCACAACTCATAGATAAAAAATCCATAGCATTCCCTTTCATTCTGCCTGACCCGCGCTCTGCCTGCATTTTCCATGCAGAACTGCCTTCTGCAGCGGTGCTTTTGTTTTTGTCCGGTGGCCCGGTTCAGCGCCGCAGCCGTCAGAGGGGATTTTATCAATTCCGCCTTGGCTAAATTGCGTCCGAGCGAACGGCAGCTTTAGCTGCCAGACTACCTCTGTGCGCTCGTGGCTCTACGCTCCGCTTCGGTACAATCAGTGTTTCTTCAGATAAGTTTTAGGCTCTGTTCCCTGCAGAAGCCTTGATATATTCGCCCGGTGCCTCCACCAGCACAGAGAGACCAGCGCCAGGGTCAGCAGATAAAGCTCGATCAGATGCGGGTGCGTCATATGGAAATGTCCGACCAGCCCCAGAATCAGGACCTCTATCAGGATTCCCAGATGCATCAGGATCGATCCGAGCGACACATAATGGGTAGTGAAAAAAACCGAGAAAAAGATAACAGCGGAGCAGGCAGCGACAATCGGGTCAAAGGCCAGAAGCAGGCCGACCGATGCTGCCACGCCCTTGCCGCCCCTGAAGTCCATGTAGAAAGGATAATCATGGCCCAGGACAGCTCCCATCGCCGCGTACATCTTCAGAAGCGGAAGCATGTCGGGATGGGAACGGCCGAAAAGGAGCGATACCAGGCAGACCGCCAGAAGACATTTCAGGCAGTCCCCGATAAAAGTCATAAGTCCGGGCTTCAGCCCGATGGTCCTGAGAACATTCGTCGTCCCGGCATTGCCGCTTCCGAAATCGCGGATGTCGAAACCGCGGCTTTTACTGATAAAATAACTGGTCTGAAACAGTCCGAAAACATAGCCGATCAACAGACATACCACTCTGATCATAATTCCGCTTCCTCCGCCTGATGCTGCGCGGTCTTAGCCCCGTTCATCCTGTCCTTCTGCGTGTCACTGGTCCTTTTCTTTTCTCTCCCGCACCAGAATGCGGATCGCTGTTCCCCGGAAGCCGAAGGTATTCCGGATCTGGTTCTCCAGATAGCGCTCATAGGAAAAATGCATTAGATCCTTGTCATTAACAAACAGGACAAAGGTCGGCGGCGCCACGGCAACCTGGGTCATATAATAGCATTTCAGCCTCTTCCCCTTATCCATGGGCGGCTGCTGAAGGGCCACGGCCTCCGTCAGGATCTCATTCAGCACGCCTGTCGCCACTCTCCTGGTCATGCTCTCCATGATCATGTCGATCATGTCATAAAGCTTTGTAAGCCTCTGTCCGGTCTTCGCGGAAATGAAGATAATATCCGCGTAGGGAATAAAGGAAAGGGTAAGGCGGATCTTGTCCGTGAATTCCTTCACGGTATGATTGTCTTTCTCAACCGCGTCCCATTTATTGACCGCGATGATGATTCCCTTGCCTCTTTCATGGGCGATGCCCGCGATCTTGGCGTCCTGTTCCGTTACGCCTTCCACAGCGTCAATCACCACGACAACCACGTCAGACCGCTCGATGGCCGCGACGGCCCGCACGATCATATAGTGTTCAAGGTCCTCCCGGATCTTGTTCTTCCTCCGAAGTCCTGCCGTATCGATAAAAATATACTCTTTGCCGTTATACTTTACAGCCGCGTCGACGGCGTCCCTCGTCGTTCCGGCAATATCGGACACGATCAGCCTCTGCTCCCCGAGCAGCCGGTTGATCAGGGAGGATTTACCTACATTCGGTTTGCCGACGATGGCAATCTTCGGTCTGCTGTCCTCCTCTTCCTTCCCTGTCTGCTCCGGCATGCGCTTCATCACCTCATCCAGAAGATCGCCGATTCCGGTCCTGTTTGCAGCGGAGATCGGGACCGGGTCACCGATCCCCAGATTATAGAATTCATAGACGCTGGGCTCATCCTTGATAAAATTATCAACCTTATTCACTACCAGGATCACGCTCTTATGGCTTCTTCTGAGCATGTCCGCCACCTTGGCGTCGGAGTCCACAAGGCCCTGCTTCAGATCTGTCAGAAACAGGATCACGTCCGCCGTGTCGATGGCGATCTGCGCCTGCTCCCTCATCTGTGAAAGAATCACGTCGTTGGAATCCGGTTCGATTCCTCCGGTATCAATCAGGGTAAACTTCCTGTTCAGCCACTCCACATCCGCGTAGATCCGGTCCCGGGTCACACCCGGCGTGTCCTGGATGATGGCGATCCTGGAACCGGCCAGTGCATTAAATAATGTCGATTTTCCCACATTCGGCCTGCCTACGATCGCGACAACCGGTTTACTCATACAGATACCTCCTCCCAAAACGAAGTTTTGAACTCTGACTAAATGTCCGGATGACTATTTTGCAGCCACGTCTGCTGCGCTGACGCTTACATCCGTGGGCAAAATATGTCTCCTACTGTCAGATATCAGGACCGGTCCCTGCAAGCGCCCGGACCAGATCCCGACCGCTCGATTCTACAATAATGACCGGAATTTGTAAAGTTTGCTCAAGGTCCTCCACGGTCATGTCGTCCAGGAAAACCCTCTCGCCGCTTCTTAACATGTTCACCGGCAGAAGCAGCGCGTCCCCGAGCTGCGTTCCGCCAAGCTGCCGCACCAGGTCGCTCCCCGTAATCAGCCCGGACACCGTGATTTTTTTGCCGAAAAACTGATTCTCGA
>ODAI011806015.1_pt1 | contig 11268 bp, 5 predicted proteins | sample 1539321 | NCBI WGS metagenome assembly ODAI01 (sample SAMN02144231, study PRJEB22623) | gut metagenome | biome: sheep rumen | host: Ovis aries | place: New Zealand
ATATAATGAACTCTAACTCTTCTCTTAACGTTAAAGATATCCCTATTGACGGTACTACAATAATTTTGAACTCTAATGGTCAGTTATCTGCCGTTGCTGCTGGTATACAAAAACACCAGCATAAAATGGACGATATAACAGACTTAAATAAAAATATTGCAAATGTTTGGGCTTCAAATCAACCTTTGCAGGGAAACTTCTCTGACGGTAGATGGAACTTTACAAGTCAAACAATCGGTTATTCTATTAACATAATGAATAAAGAGTTTAAGGAAGTTAATAAAAGACTTGATAAACTCGAAAATGCTTTAAGTGAAACCGAAGTTCCAGAACCAGGACATTTAGACTTAACAGACCTAGAGGTTGTATACCCTAAGGAAACAAAAGTTTTAGATAAAGACACTTTGCAGGAAGTTACTGCAGACACAACTGCTGTTGTAAGTACAAAAGACTTTTTCTATCCTGCAAACTATGGTGAACTAAAAGTTTATATTGACGACCAGCTTGCTCAGTCGGTAAAGTTTGATAATACTACTATGCTTTGTAAACAAGGCAATTTCAAAATGACTGAAATGAGAGACGCCTGGTTTGGCACACCTATGTATATGGGTAAATATCAGTCAATGAAAGTATCATATGACTGTAATGGTCTTAAAGAGGGATATCATACAATTTTCTTTGTACACTCTTTTGAAGATAAGTCTTATAAAACAAAAACTGCAAGGTTTGTAACTTATCAGAATACTAAACCAAAATTGGAAGTTTCTAATTTACAGTATCCAAAAAATAATTTCTGGGTTTCAGGTATTAGTAAGTACAAATATACTGAGGGAGATTGTATATCCTTTACACCTGTTTTATCTGAGGCATATATCAGTAGGTTTATTCCGTCAAAGGCATTGATTTACACAGTAAATAATGGACCAGAGATTTCTGTTAAACCAAAGAGAATAGACGGTGGAAATATTTATTTTGCAAACCAGGAAATTAAAGTTTCTAAAGATAATACTTCTAAAATGGAGATAAAGTGTACTGCTTACAGTATACAGGGTGACAAGGTAGAAAATACGTTCTATACACCTGAATTATCTTGGGACGAAACAACCGTTGAAAAATACAGAGTAAGGTTAGAGAATGGGTATGCCGACCAAACTCCTTCTGTTATTGCAGCAAGGCAGTTATTACCATATGAATCAAATAAACCAATTCCTAAGTATGAATTGGTTATAAAGAATAATATCGCCGTAGTTGATAAGTCAGATAATTCTGCTCAAGGCGGGGCAGACTATAGTATTTATCCAAATACTGATTATTATTGGGTAAACTTAAAAATACCTTCAACTTATGTAGGTAATGTTAGCTTGGCAGTTAGAAAGGAAGACGGTTCTTTATTCAAATTGAATAAGAATGGAACTTTACAGGATATAAAATTATTTGTTGCACAAAGTGACACAGACGTACCTAGTGTTTGGGTAAATGGAAATATACCTTATTGTGGCTATGGTGCAGCCGAAGGGTTGAACTTTGCGGGGCTAGACTTATTTAAGTCTACACAATATAAGAGACAAATAACATTTGGTCAAAGACCAAACATAAAAGAAGGATTTTTGTTTGTAAGAATTGGTGTTAAGAGTTCTATAGACTTGAAAGGTCTAGTAGATTCAATAGAGGAGTCAATAGATGAGTGGTCTAAGTAAATATCAACAGTTTATAATGGAGGCAGCATTTAAGAATGCTGTTAAACAAAAACCAAATACTAATTCTAATTTAGCTTGGTATGAAGAAGAGGGCTCAATTTCTCGTAGGATATCTATGTCTTCCCTTTGGGTAGACTCTGACTATATTCCTTTAGAGGCTCCTACAAATTTAATTCAGAATAAGTATGTTGTTACTCTAGGTACTGTAAGAACAGAAGTACTTGAGAAAATTAACAATCTTGAGTTGTCTAAAGTTTTAGGTACTCCAGCATCATTCTATAATGAACTTTTAATTGACGCAATTGACCCTTCCTATGGAAAAGGTTATGACATTATATTAAGGGATAGTAAAGGGGAAATAATTCCTTTTGGTCTTAATCAATGGGTAGTAGACGGTGAAAGTGGTATTCTTTCTTTCATTGGTGGACTTCCTGACGGATATGAGGCACCATTTACTGTTTCTTTTTATAGATATATCGGTAGAAAAGGACCAAACGGATTAGTTACTACTGACGGCAGTGTACCTATGATGCCTGGGTATACACCTACAGAACCTTTACAGATTGCAACAAAGAAGTATGTTGACCAAAACTTAACTGCAACTGACGAGACTGTTAAAAAACTTATCCCTAAAACACCTGCTACTTTTGAAGGTAAAGACCTTGAAATAATAAGAGATAATGATATACGTGGAAGTTTATTAACTACTACTGACCCTGAGATTCAAGTTGTATATGATAACAACCACGAAGAAATAAAAATTAGGGTTCCAACCTTTTATAAGCCAGACGACTCTTTCGGAAAGGTTTCCGTTTTAGTAAATGATAATGAAGTTTATAAATGTTCCATAAATGACTTAAAAGAGGGCTTAGTAGGAACATTTACGGTAGACAGTATTATAAACTCTTACGAAGACCAGATAGTTGGTTCTGCATATTATAAGTCAGTAAATATGCACATAACATTAGATATACTTGCAAGTTTAGTGCCTTATGTATTAAGTTCAAAGACACCTTATGTTAAGATAAAGATGAAATACTCTGAGGGTATAGTAGAGTTTTGTTCTAATGAACTTATTGTTGGTCTTGATAATATTTCACCAAATGCTACAATTAAAAATTCCTACTTTACAAACCTCAAAGGCCCTAAGGCTTATATATCTGGAGTTCCAGCAGTAGTTGCAGGAAATGTATTGTCATATCAGACAAATATATTGACTCTTAAAAAATATAAGAAATCTACTATGGGTCATTTAACTATCGGTGAATTGTATGACCAGGAAATTTTAACAAAAGACTACTATGGAAGTTTTAGCCCAGACACAGTAGAAACTGTAGATATCACTATCCCTAAGGATTATTATTCTGAGACTCTTCCAACTTTAATAAAGTCATATAATCTTGAGAGAGAAAATGGTTCTTTAAGTTTAGATTACTTAATAAGGGTAGACTCTAAGAGTGACGAGTCAAACAGAGTAGACTCTGAGACTTTAGACACTTGGGATTCTACTGCAAGTATTGTATATAAAAATGAACTCCAAATGTTAGGTGGTCAGTATCAATGGCCAAGGGGAGACTATAGTTTTAATGGTAATAAACTCTATATAGACTTGGTTCCTGCGGGTCCAGACTATTCTGATATTGACGGAACAGAAAGATTTGTAACACTAAAATATAATATAGAAAATAAAAATGGATTTTATCTTGAAATACCTTCTTCTGAGGGATTAAGTTTTGACCCTGATACTAAGGCTATTTTAAGTTTCTCTACTTTTGCTTGTAAGGTTGGTGAAGACTCTGATTGGTTGGATATGAATACCCCTTATGACGGAGTTGGTAGTCCTTTAGAATTAGATAGTAAGGGTTGTTTAGTAGTGGACGACTCTAGCTATACTAGACATTATTATACTTTCGGTGATAAAACTTTAAGTGGTGATTTATTTATAAAAGTAGGAATCCCAAATAACAAAGAGGTTAAATTCTCAAATTTAAAGGTGTCCTTTAGAGACTCTGATAAATAAATGTTTATCGGAAGATTTTACTAATTGATATACTATTATTGGGATTTTTAAGGAGAATATAGATGGCTTCAGAAATACAAGTAGCTAGAGGTAGTTTAGCGGCAAGAGACCCTAATACCCTTTTAGACGCCGAATTATTTTGGGTACCAGAGAACATTTCAAATGACGCAGAAAAAGGATATAGACGTAGAACTGATATCCCTTTTGACCGTGGTACATTATATATCGGTCGTCCATCTAGTTTAATCCCTTCAGAACATTTAAGTGATATTACACCTATGCCAATTGCGGGTGAACGTTCTTACAAAGGAATGGTTTACCGTGGACAGATTACATCTGAAAAAGGTATTGTTGACGAAAATGGTAATATCTATGACACGTTCAAGTATGTAAGAGAGGGGGACTTTTTTGTATTCAGTAATTGGGCTGCAACTGGTGGGCAGTTTGAGGCTGATAGGTTTAAGGATGGTGATATACTTCTTATCACAAGAGCCAGCTATAAGATAGCCCCTGACCTAAGTAGAAACATAGGTAACGTAAATGCCGAAGACATTGACTACATTAAGATAAATGCGTTTGCAGGCGAGGCAAGAAATATTGACTATGCACCTGTTGACGGTTTACCAGTAAATAACGTACAGGACGCATTAACACAACTTAATAATACAAAAATTTCTTATAAGGGTACAATACCTAATGACTTTCATATTGACGCTTTAATGACCCAAACAGGTAATACATATTCTGGTAGAGCAGATAAACTTATACCAGGTGCTATGTATCTTGTATTGGACTCAGGGTATGAAATAAAAGGAACTGACTTAAAAGGTGACGCCACAAAATGGACTACAACAAGAGGTGACTTCATTATATGGCAGGACGATGAAAGAGGTTGGTTATTAGTACCTTCTGGATTTAATTCAAAAAAACTTGAGTTCGACCCTACTGAGGCAGTTCAACAGCAAACAGAAATTGGAACTTTCAATGAAGACGAACTTGAACATATAATTTCAACAAGTGGACTTACAAATGTACAAGACGCTTTAACATACTTGTTATCACACAAGGCTATGTTGGATAGTAGTGGTAAAGTACCATTAAGTCAGTTGCACAGTACTGTTCTAGGTGCTATGCAGTATAAAGGTACTTGGGACCCTGTTAAGGCTGGTTTGTCTTTGGATAACAGTGTTGCACAGGATATAAATAACCAAAGTCCTTGGCCAACTGCAAATAATGAAAAACCTGACGTTGCAGGAGATGAAGAAAGTCCTCTTGATAGTGGTGCAAGAAAAAATAAGCCGGGTGATTACTACATTGTAAGCACTTCTTATAAACATATAAATTACATTGATAAAGACTCTATAACTTCTACTGGTGTATATTCCAGAGAACCACTAGTATTAAATAATGGTGACTGGATTGTATATACAGACATTGGTAACGGAAAAGGTCGTTGGGAAGTTATAGATAATACCGATAAACTTTCAGGTATTAACTTTACAATTAACGGTACAAAAGTTGGTGGTGCAATAGAATATCTTAACCCAACACATAACACAATGTTGATTGATATTCCAACTCATGCAGCCGACGGAAAACTTGTAATATATGAAAACGGTAGTGTAATGACTACTGCTGGTGTTAGACTTGTTGACCAGGCAAAAGAAACTTCAAAGAATCCTTCTCAGATTTATCATTTACCTGTTTATACAGACGACGCAAACGACACCATTACAGTTTCTACTATTAAAAACTTCCAGAATGCGTTAGGTATTAACGTAACAGAAACACACTCTGACGTAGTTATTGGTAGTGAAACAGAACACTACAATGAATATATTTATGGTGATATCTTCATTAACCCTCATATCTTTATTGAGGATAATTTAGTAAGTGGGCCAAAAGACTCAGGAGTTGTATTTAAGGTTACTTCTGGTAAAGCCTCTACTCTCTATGCAGACCCTGAACAGGAAGATGGGCAAGAGTTCATTTTACCTACTCTAAACTCTAAAATTATCGGTAAGCTAAAAGGTGTAACTCTTATAGGTGGTCGTCTTACAAAGTCTATACAAGACGGATATATTGAGTCAACTTCTATTGAAGAACATATGAAGAGTGGAAACACTACTTATAATGACGATGAGATTCTTTCAGTAGAGTTCCACGCACCTGCTGTAGATGTAAATAACATTGAAACAAGACATATCAAGTTTGGTAGAAGGCCTACTCTTAATAATTCACTTTCAAGTGGTGGACAGTTTGGTACAGACGGTAGATTATTAGAAGACGAATTAACTGCAGACGTATATGCACACTCTTCTCAGTCTACAAATGTAACACATACTCTCCCACAGCAAAGTGGTGTTCTTGTAAATGACACTGACTGGAAAAAGGATATTGTTGGTACTGAGGGTACTATCCCAGTATACGGTACACCTGACCAAAGAGATAATGAGGCAAGCCCTAGAACAACTTTAATTGACTCTAAAGTTAAACAAGTTGGTGGGGCATTATTTGATTTATTGTTTAACAGTAAAACAGATATTCATAATGCAACTCATACTATTGACGGAGAAAAGGGACTTGACTCTATCGACTATAGAGACTATACCGACGAAAGATATAATAACGAAAAGCACGGTGTTAAAGTTGTTGACCCAGAGACAGGTGCTGAATCATATGTAGGTACTGACAGCAACGTTATTTTTGAGTCAGACACAGTTATTGGAGAACTTGAAAAAACAGATAACGGTTATAAAGTAAAGACTCCAAGGTCTTTAATGGTAACAAAGTCTTTGTTAGTAGGTAATCAAGATACTAATACTACACAGATTGTTCCTGGTAGAAAATTATTCCCTAGGGATACACAGTATTTTGACCCAAGAACTGACGAACTCTTACCAGAAAAGGACGTTTATGTTGAAATGCCTAGTGTTTCAGGGGTGCTTCTAACTTCTAATTCACGTATAGACGGTGGTTTGTACGTAATATAAAAAAGAAAGGCTGTCTAAAAAGACAGCCTTTTTTGATTTACTTTTTTAATTTTCTATATTTTTCCCTTATCTTTCTACCACACCAAGGACAGTATCTTATTGGAAACTTTGTTTTCTCCAAAACTTCATTTCCTTTAGAAACTTCCACATAAAGCTCTCCTAAACCAGTCGTAACCTGGACTTCCATTTCTTCGTCAGACTGACAGATAACTTTCTGTTTTAATAATTCTTGCCCCTCACAAACAGGGCAGACCCATTTAATTTTTGTTTTAGGAGAGGATTTGATTTCCTCTACAACTTCTTCAAAATCTTCAGACATGTTGTATTCTCCTTTGAATAAGTCTTATAAATTAGTAAGGGTTATTAAATTATTCAAATATTAGATAGTGAGAACCCAAAATAACTAATTTATATATAATTGCTGAAAAAGTATGGTATTTACTAATTTTTAAAATTAGAAAATTGATATTGATAGGAGATATAATAAATGCAAATTATTCAAATTGCAAGAGGTGAGATTGCTGCCAGAGAAGAACAGGAAAAACTTTATGCTGGTGAATTATTCTTAAACAACGTAAGTGGTCGTACATATGAACTTTATGTAGGTACAGACGGTGTAGGTGGTAAAGTAAAAATTGGTGGTGATGGTGTTTTAACTCCTACAGATAGTATTACTGAACTTCCAGAACACCCAGTTGAAGGTGCTCTTTATTACATTGAAGAAGATATTTTCTTGGGTGAAAACTCTGACCAGGAAAAACCTGACTATCGTAAAGGAGACTATGCTTTCTGGTCTTCAAAGTTGGGTGATATAAATGGTGCTTGGTACAGAATTAACAATGGTGGTGGTTCTGCAGACGAGACTTCATTTGATAATACTAACACAAATTATCTTCCAGGTACAACAACTGTACAGGAAGCATTAGTAGATATTGATAGACATAAGTTAGGTTTTGGTGGTGTGTTAGACACTTCTGCTGAGGGATTAAATCTTAATAGTTTAACTTATGCAGATATCTTTGGATTACCAAACGTAAAAGCTGGATATTATTATGTACTTAATAAAACAGTTAAAGTGGTAAATGGTTCAGAAACTATTACTTTTGAAGAGGGTGACTATATTGCAGTTACTTCTGACGTAATTACAAACGACGCACCACTTACTGCTGACGACTGCAAGTTTGTAAAAATTCCAGGTGGTACACATAATGCAGACAAAATAAATTATACTGCTGGTGAAAGAGACGATTCAGCAGGTGTACTTTACTCAGACGAAGATACTGACGAAAATGCAATTAAAGACAGTAGTATTAAAACTGTTAAAGAGGGTTTAGACCAATTATTTAAGTCTAAGGCAGACCTTGACCATACAGGTAAAGTACCATTAAAGCAATTACCTGATACAATCATTGGTGCTATGGAGTTCCAAGGCCCATTTGTTTTAGGTGAAGACGTAACAGAATTTACTTTACCAACACAGACTGCAAAATCTTCTAATGATGATGATACTTCGACATTAGTAAAGGAAGAAGACCTTGTAAAGGGTGACTATTGGATTTACTCTGGTCCAAGATTTGCATTACCTGCTGAGGTTGAGTCTTCAACAGGATTTATTAACAGTGGTGATAACCTTGTTTATAATGGTGACGGAAAATGGGGTGTTATTGATAATACTTCTCCTATCACTGGTATTAAGGGTGAAGTTGTAGCAACAGCTGGTACAGACGACACTATCACTGAGGCAGATAACGCACTTCAAGGTACTGTAATATTTAAGGGTAAAAAGAGAGATGGTGAAGAAAGTCTTGTAGAAACAAGAACTATTGTAGATGACTCTACTGGACCAACTCTTATTATTGAATCTCCAAATGCTGCATTAATTGATAACGATAATGAAGGTGCAGTAGGAGACATTTATAAGGCAAATGGCAATAAGACTTTAATTAAGTCTGGACTTAATGAGTCTAATAATAAACTTACAATTACTGAATCAGACGGTATTGTAGTAAAGGGTGCAAAGAAAGACTCTACTACTTATATTCCAGGTGTAGCAATTAAACAGAATGAAGACACTGAACTTCAGGGTGAAGAGTCAGAAAATATTACTGTTACACTCCCAGCAAAGAGTGGTACACTTGCAACAGAAGAAGCAGTAAATGATATCGTTACAGGTGACGGTACAGACTTCTTTATCCCAAGATATAAGAAAGACGAGAATGATAAACTTGTTTTGGCAGATTCCCCAATTGAAATTACTGACGGTAACGTTGATAACGGATATGAGGGATTTGTTTTCCATCACGGAGATGCAGAAAATGAACATACTGCAAAAGTAGTTTTCCGTAAAGGTGAAGGTGCCAATAAAGAAGTTGTACATTCAATGCCTTATGTTTCAGGACATATCTTGAACTCAAACTCTATCATTGACTGTGGTGAATGGAAAGTGGTAGATGGACACGTAGTAGTTACTGCTGAAAATGAAGGCAAGTTTGACTTGGGACTTCCAACTGGTGTTAATGAAGAACAGTATGAACAGAATATTGTTGCTGACCCAGAGGGAACTGCAGAACAGGAAGAAATTGTAGCACATATTGAAGAGTAATAATACCTTATAAAGGTGAAAAACCCTAGTATAGGAATACTAGGGTTTTTTTGTTTAATATAATATGAATAGGAACTAATTATTTATGAAGTTTACAGTTGGAAAAAAGATAACTATTAGAGTTACAAGTTATATTATAAAGAATGTTAAAATGAGCTCTGGGGCTGTTAGAAAGTTGATAGAGTTCAAAGATAAGAGTGGTAATAACTACGTTTGGGGTGTAAGTTATAATACACCTTTTCCTGACGAGGGTGTTAAGTATGTTTCTGCAAAGATTCAGGGTATTAAAGACACTGAGGACGGTCAGATTATAATTTTGACAGGTGCCAAAGATATCACTGTAGAAAAGGAAGAACAACTTGCTAAGAGACGTGCAAAGGCAGCCGCAAAAAGAGCAGAAAAGAATAAGGGTGGTAATACTACCAAAGATGGTGTCATTCCTAAGGAAGAACCAAAAGAAGTTGAACAACCTAATGACTTACCACCAACTGTAGGTGGTGATAATCCTAATGACACTGCACCTGCAGCACAAGCAGAAAGTGAAGAAACAGTAACTAAGGACGAATTAAATCCTGCTGAACAGTCTGCCGTTGAGGGAAAAGGTGGAGAGTCTGTAGAAGAAAAACCTATAGAGGAAAAGCCTGTAGAAGAGAAAAAACCCGAACCCGCAAAACCATTAAGTTGGCAGTCTTTTGGTATTTCTGATAAAAAGTTTATTAGGATGAGTGAGTCTTATATCCGTAAAATGTTTGCAGCTTTTAATGACGCATATTTTAATGGTGCTCTTTCTTTAGACGGTATTTTAGTTACAGCATACAAGTCTACAAGGAATACTGCAGGGCACGTTTCACATGGTACAATAGATAGAAATATTAATAGAGGATTAGGCCCAAAAGATATAGCAAATAGGGACGATTTTCTTTTAGACAAAATAACTGAGTTTTGTATTGGAGAAAAAAATAATCCCCCTAAGCGTACAGAAAAGTCTTGGTGTGAAATTATTATTCACGAGATGATTCATGTGTATCAATTCCAGATATTGAAGAGGTCAGGCCTTGAAGTTAGATATGAGAATTCGTCTGGACACGGACCAACTTTTACAGTAAAAATGAAAGAGATTAATGACCTAGGCGGTTGGGATATCTCTGTAGTAGATGATAAAGTAGGTGGGGTAGAAATTTCACAAGACCAAATAAATAATATCCAAGAGAATTACTACCTTGTAAAATTTGACTCAAATAAAAGAGGCAAAAGAGGACTTGAGAGAAAATTATCTGCTGCAACATTAGTAAAGAAAGAAAACGTTTCTGAACTGGTAAGTCGTATATCTCTTACTAATAGTGGTATAGAAGTATTTGAAATTCATAATGCAGAAAGCGTTTCTAGGATTCATGAGTTTGATGGTAAAGGGTTTCAATGCTTTTCAGCATCAATCTTTGAGGGGCTTAAAGAGAGAGGAGATATTACAAATATAGATATAAATAATGTTGAAGTACCTACTTCCGAAAATGACGAAATTGCTAAGAATTATTATTTGTTTGTAGGTCATCGTCAAGGTAGAGTAAAGAAAGGTATCGCATTTATATTGGTTCCAAAGACAGAAGTAGATAGGTTTAAGAGAGAGTGGGAATTAGAGTTCTATTATGATAATAAACTCTATACTATCAAAAATGGTGTTCCTTTTAAGGGTATAAAATCTTATGAGTTTGATGGTGCTTTCTACACAACTACTATTAAGGAATTTGAGAATATGAGAAAGTTCTTAGGAGAAGAAATAAAAATGACAGAAAGTGTTGATATAAAAGATTTAAAACCTGAGTTGAGACAAATTTATGAAAGTATTTTTTATGAAAGTAATCCAGATGTAGATATCTTTGACGAATATGTAGACGAAGATAGTAAAATTATAGACATGGATGGGCAGAAAGTACTTTTTATGAAAACTTCTTAGTAGAA
>ODAI013551311.1_pt1 | contig 11266 bp, 6 predicted proteins | sample 1539321 | NCBI WGS metagenome assembly ODAI01 (sample SAMN02144231, study PRJEB22623) | gut metagenome | biome: sheep rumen | host: Ovis aries | place: New Zealand
GTCTGCATAACATCTGTCGGAAAGCTGACCATAACATATGCCATGCCCTTTAACGGTATTTTCACAAGCGCATACAGCCCGCCCTGTGCGATGCCGCCGATAAAAGCGCCTATAAGCCAGTTGAAACGCAGGTTTTTAAGCAATTTATATACAAATATACCCATTATGACCGCCATTATCGCCTTGATGAAAAATGTGGGTATCACCCATTCGGTGTATCCGCCAAGTGCATCCGAAAGCGCTGCGCCTATGCCGCCTGCAAGTGCGCCCTTCCTTGTGCCGAGTATAAGCACGCCTATAAATATCATACAATCCCCTAAATGCGTGTAGCCTGTCGGTGTGGGTATCTTGAACGAATATGTCATCAAAAACACCAGTGCAGCTACGATAGCCGTGGTCGTCAGTTCACGCACGGTAAATTTTTGTTCTTTCATAAAGCTCTCTCCTTTTTTATAATCTTTTTAATGATATTTTATTATCAATTATTTTAGTTTTTTAGTTTCTTTTTTACAAAGCCTGCTTTATGATAAATAATCTATCATACATTTGGCTATAAAGCAAGTATGAAAATAAAGTGTACCGATACACTTTTTGAACGCAAACAAAACACCGCTTTTTTTGCGGCGTTTTGTTGTAAAAATTACTGCTTTATCCTACTGTTTCCGTCAGCTCTTCGCTCTTTCCGTCGGGCTTGGTCAGTGTATATCTGTTGGTCGCAAAATTGTGTTTCAGCTTATAAACACCGTCTTTTGGGTTTCTGGATTCGTAAACATATGCTGTGCTTTTAAGGGTTGTCTCTTTGCCACCTTCATCTTTTACGGTATAATCACCGTTGGGGTCGAGTATATAAGTTTTGCCGTCGCTGCCGTTGTAATAGGTGAAAAAGTCGTATTCGGAACCGCTCGATTCATCGGGTACATCTTTGTCTTTAGTCAGTGTGACCTCTTTGCCGTCAGGGTTTTTGACTATCTGTTTGTTATCGTTGAAATATGCCTTGTATTCGTTGCCGAGTTCATCGGTAAACAGATCGTAAAAATCCGACATCAATGCTTCGTCCGATGTACCGCCTGTCTTTTTCAGCACACAGAACCAGCTGTTTATCTCGCCGTAGAAATTATTGCTCTTGTCAACATAGGTACTGTTGTATTCGCGTAAAAACTGTACATACTTGCCGTCGCCGAGAAGAACACCGTTATCGGGTTTTTCGTCCTTTGAGTTTATAAATATAACTTCTCTGCCGCTTTTGTCCTTAAAGAAAGAGTGAAACTCGTCGTTTGAATAGTATCTGTTCACAATATCGCCTTTTTGGTTTTGCACGATATAACAGCCCGCTACCGCTTCATTCGTGCGCACAAAGGTGTATATATACTTATTGCCGTCCTTGTCCGTCAGGTCGAAATCATCGTTTTCGTTCAGGTCGATTTTTGTGCCGTCGGCATTTTTGATATAGTTTTTGCCGTTATCATAGAACAATTCGCATTTTCTGCCTTTTGTATCCTTCATTGGGACGCAGAACCTGCCCTCGTCGGTATATTCATCAACCGTTCTGCCGTTTTCGTCTACCGCTACATAATTTGAGCCTACAAGCAGATAACGGTTGCCGTCCGTGCCAATGTGCTCCGCAATATAGTCATAGTTTGTCTGCTCGTCTATATCGTCATATCTTGAAACATAGATAGTTTTCGTTTCGGCATCCCATTCCGCCGCAAAACCGAAGCTTTCCGCAATATAGCGCAGCGGAAGCATTGTTCTGCCGTCTATTATAACAGGTGCCGCATCAAGTTTGTCTGTCTGCTCATTATGTTTTGCCGTTGTGCTGCCTATCGTAAGCTCTACCGTATCTCTGCCTCTGGTCAACACAGCCTTTTTCTCTTCAGATCTCCAGTCCGCTTTACCGCCCAAAGCCTCAACAACTGCACGCACGGGTACAAATGTGCGGCTGTCGATAATAACGGGCGGAGTGTCGATGGTCTGCGTTTCGCCGTCAACTTTTATAACGGGATCGTCTATTTTTAAAACAACATTACCCTTTGCCGCATAGACATTGCCGCAAATGCCTGCCGCCAAAGCCAAGGTAAAAACAGATGCAAAAATCTTCTTTTTCATGGTAATTCTCCTTTCTTATGTGTGTAATTCAGTGGAGTTTATAGGTTACTTTTATAATTATTCACTTGATCCGATACAGCTGTAAAAACAAATCAGTGTTTGCAGCCGTGACTTCCGCAGCTGTGTTCTTCGCCGTGTTCGTGGTGATGATCGCAGGTGGGAGTATCGTTTTGCACAAGTGTATTTGCCAAAAATGCCTTTACTGCATCATCTGCATTGCCTGAATTTCCTCCGTAAAGCCGAATACCGACCTCACGCATCGCCATTTGTGCCCCGCCGCCGATACCGCCGCAGATAAGTACATCGACCTCGGCATTTTTCAAAAAGCCCGCAAGTGCGCCATGTCCCTGACCGTTTGTGCCTACGACCTCTTCTTTTATTATTTTATTGTTTTCGATATCGTAAAATTTGAATTCTTCCGTCTTGCCAAAATGCTGAAATATCTCACCGTTATCATAAGTTACCGCTATTCTCATATTATCATTTCCTTTCTGTTTGGCATTTGTTGATAAGTCTGCAATTCGTTAACTATAATTATTATACATCCGATTTTGATATATATCAACTGTAAACTTTTATGGTATTAATTATTTTATCTATAGCAAAATATAAAACATATTCTTTGTCAAATTTTTATCCATGCATGCAAATATTCTGTATGAAAGACGGCAATTCTTTGTATGAAGCATAGGCAGAATTATATTGATTTTATTTATGAAAAGGTTTATAATAAAAATAACAGATGTTGTCAATATAAAGGAGAGTAAAATGCAAATAAATATCAACGAACCGCTTGCTAATCCAAAACTTGAAGAAATGTTCAAAAAACGCGCCGCATTAAGCCCGGGGGATGAAAAAGCCACGCTTTCGCTTATGAACGAAATGGCGGAGGAGATAGTGATGAATGCGCACTTTCTTTCGCCCGTAGAGTTTGAAGAGGATAACATAGAAACAGACGAAAACGGAAATGTTGTTTTCGGCAAGGGTACTGTCATAAATTTTGCACAGCTGAAAGGACCCGACGGGAATATGTATTTCCCTGCGTTTACAAGCCGGGACGAACTGCGCAAATGGAACGATGCCGAAGACGTTAAAACGATGATACTTTCTTTTGATGATTATCATGCTATGGTCATGAAAAACAGAAACGGCTTTGTTATCGACCCGTTCGGCGGAAACCTTGTACTCGATAATGCGACCATCAGGCGTTTTAAAGAGAAAAAGGATATGAATACCACAGGCCATACCGAGCGTGTCATAACGGAAAGCACACCCGTAAAAATAGGGGAGCCTGAAAATTATCCGACGGAGATGGCAGAAGCGATAAAGGCATATGCCGAGACCGACAAAAACATAAAAGCAATATGGCTGAAACTAATGAAGTACGCAGATGAAGACAGCTTTTTGCTTGCTGTGGATTTCAAAGGAAATAGGGAAGAGGTTTTTGCAAATATAGCAAAAGCCGCAACTCCGCACCTGCCGGAAGGATATTTTTTGGATATGGTGTCAAGATATAAACCTGGCATAGGTACAACAGCCGCAAAAGGAAAGCCTCTGTATAAGAAAAAGGGATTTTTCGGGCTGTTTTAAATAGTTTTTAGCAAAAAGAACAAGGCTGCCGCATATAACTGCGGTAGCCTTTTATAGCGTTTTTATTCATTTATCCACTTGAGATAAGCGTTGATATAAAGATCGAGATTGCCGTCCATAACGGGCTGAACATTCGCTGTTTCCGCGCCTGTTCTGTGGTCTTTTATCATATTGTATGGGTGGAAGACATAACTGCGTATCTGGCTGCCCCAGGCGATGTCCTTTACCTCGCCTCGGATGCCTTCAAGCATTTCACCCTGTTCCTTTAACTTCAGCTCGTAGAGCTTTGCTTTCAGCATTTTCATTGCCATATCCCTGTTCTGGAATTGGCTTCTTTCGTTCTGACACGCCGCAACAAGGCCTGTTGGCTTATGTATAAGACGTACAGCCGACGATGTCTTGTTTATGTGCTGACCGCCTGCGCCGCTTGAACGATAAACCTGCATTTCGATGTCATCGGGGTTTATCTCGACATCTATACTGTCGTCAAGCTCGGGCATTACATCACAGCTTGCAAACGAGGTGTGGCGTCTGCCGCTGCTGTCAAAGGGCGATATGCGCACAAGACGGTGGATGCCTTTTTCGCTTTTGAGGTAGCCGAAAGCATTTTCGCCGCGTACCATGAAAGTTGCGGACTTTATACCTGCTTCGTCTCCCTCCTGGTAGTCCAGAAGCTCAAAACCAAACCCCTGTTTTTCTACCCAGCGTGAGTACATACGGTAAAGCATGCCCACCCAGTCGCAGGCTTCCGTACCGCCTGCACCCGAGTGCAGCGTTACAATGGCATTATTCTTGTCGTAAGGACCTGTCAGCAGGGTGGATATGCGCAGATGTTCGTAGTCCTCAAGGAATTTATCGCGCATTTCCTTTACCTCGGGTACAACTGACTCGTCATCCATTTCGTTGCCCATTTCAATCAGTGTATAAATATCGTCATAGGCGGTTTTGAGGGCATCGTAGCTCTCTATCTTGCTTTTGAGCTGCTTTGTCTGCTGTAAGATGCCCTGTGCCTTGTCCATATCGTTCCAGAAATCAGGGTCGCCCGCTATTTCTTCAAGCTCTTCCACTTTTGCCGCTGCACCTGCAATATCAAGGGAGTCACCCATTTCTTCTAAATTTTTTTGATATGCATTAAGCTCAACACCTATCTGTTCAAGCTCAAGTATCATATTATCAAATCCTTTTTGTTTTTTTGTATGGGACTCTGTCCCCTACGACCCCTGACCGCTTTTTGAAAAAGCGGGGGAAAACATTGTCGGCGAAACTCATTCTTTTTTATTTTTTCGCTGTATGGTTATGTTTTTTCGCGCATATACATGCGCTCATTGGGTCGTATTATTTTTTATTGTAACATTATTGGAAAAGCAGAATGCTTTTTCCAAAAGAGGCGTTATGCCTCTCTGCCGCAGCAGTTCTTATATTTCTTGCCGCTTCCGCAGGGGCAGGGGTCATTTCTGCCTATCTTGGGCTCCTTGCGCTTTTTGGGACCGCTTGATGCGCTGTCGTCACGGTTTGTGGCAACGGGCTTTGCTACCTGCTCGCGCTCTACCGTTACGGCAGGTCTTACATGGAAGAGACCTCGCACGGTTTCTATCTGTATGTTGTTTGACATCTCTTCAAACATATCAAAGCTAAGGAACTTGTATTCTACCAAAGGATCACGCTGACCGTAGGAGCGTAAGGATATGCCCTGACGCATCTGATCCATATCGTCGATATGATCCATCCATCTGCTGTCTACCGCACGCAGCAGTATAACACGCTCGACTTCGCGAAGGAACTCTTTGCCGAATTCTTCTTCCTTTTGGTCATAGATAGCAGCGCATTCTTCATATATCTTTTCAACAAGTTTTTCCTTGTCAAAGTTGTTCTTTTCCTCATCTGTAAGTGCAACGGGCTTGATGCCGAATATCGGGAAAAGACCGTCGCTCAGACCTATAAGATCCCATTCATCGGGGCCGAGGTCGTCTGTGATATACTCATTGACTTTAAGCTCTATAACGCTCTTTATCATATTGTATATCTTGTCGCGCAGGTCGGCGCCGCTCAATACTTCGTAACGCTCCGCATAGATTATCTCGCGCTGTTCGTTCATTACCTGGTCATAGTCAAGCAAACGCTTTCTTATGCCGAAGTTGTTGCCCTCGACCTTTTTCTGTGCGTTTTCGATCGTTTTTGTAAGTATCTTTGCCTCGATGGGTTCGTCCTCGGGCAGACCGAGTGCAGCTATCATATTTGCTGTCTTTTCCGAACCGAAAAGGCGCATAAGGTCATCTTCAAGCGAAAGGAAGAAACGTGATTCGCCGGGGTCACCCTGACGTCCCGAACGGCCGCGCAGCTGGTTGTCGATACGTCTTGATTCGTGACGCTCTGTACCTATTATTTTAAGACCGCCAAGTTCCTTGACACCCTCGCCGAGCTTTATATCGGTACCACGGCCTGCCATATTGGTAGCTATGGTGACGGCGCCTTTCTGTCCTGCAAGTGCAACTATCTCGGCTTCTTTTGCATGGTATTTTGCGTTGAGCACCTGATGCTTGATACCCTCTTTTTTGAGCATTTTACTCAATGTTTCGGATTTGTCTATATTTACGGTACCGACAAGCACGGGCTGACCCTTTTCGTAAGATTCCTTTACATCTGCTACAACAGCGCGCAGTTTTGCAGCCTCTGTCTGATAAACAACGTCGGAGTGGTCAACACGTATAACGGGCTCGTTTGTGGGGATAACAACAACATCCATGCCGTAAATTGCACGGAATTCGCCTTCCTCTGTCTGTGCGGTACCCGTCATGCCCGCTTTCTTTTCATATTTATTAAAGAAGTTCTGGAAAGTAATGGTCGCAAGAGTTTTGCTCTCGTGCTTTACTTCCACCTTTTCCTTTGCTTCTATAGCCTGATGCAGACCGTCCGAGTAACGGCGACCGGGCATCATACGGCCTGTGAATTCGTCTACTATTATAATTTCCTGCTGGTCATAGTCAACAACATAGTCCTGGTCAACGTGCATACTGTAGTTGGCTTTGAGCGCATTGTTTATATGGTGGAGTATCTCCATATTTTCGGGGTCGGAAAGGTTGTCTATAGCGAAGAAACGCTCTGCCTTTTCAACACCCTCCTGTGTAAGGTTAACGGTCTTTGCCTTTTCGTCAACAACAAAGTCGCCTTCTTCTTTGAGCTCCTCGCGGATAAGGGGGTTAAGGGCTTCGTCCTCGTTGAGTATACGTCCCTGTTTAAGTGTTTTTGCAAAAGCGTCCGCAACGCTGTAAAGCTGTGTAGACTTGTTGCCCTGACCACTGATGATAAGGGGAGTACGCGCCTCATCTATAAGTATGGAGTCCACCTCGTCTATGATGGCGTAGGGGAGACCTCTCATAACCATCTCGTTTTCGTAAACTACCATGTTGTCACGCAGATAGTCGAAACCGAGTTCGTTGTTTGTGCCGTATGTTATATCGCAGGCATATGCAGCCTGTCTTTCTGCTTTGTCAAGGTCGTGAAGAATAACGCCTACCGTAAGACCGAGAAAACGATGTATCTCACCTTCGTGTGCGGCATCACGCTGTGCAAGGTAATCGTTTACCGTAACTATATGCACGCCTTTGCCCGCAAGAGCGTTAAGGTATGCGGGACAGGTGGAAACAAGGGTCTTACCTTCACCTGTTTTCATCTCTGCGATACGTCCCTGATGCAAAACGATACCGCCGATAAGCTGTACATCGTAATGGCGCATATTGAGTACACGCTTGCCTGCCTCACGTACAACGGCAAATGCTTCGGGCAGTATGTCGTCAAGCGTTTCGCCGTTTGCAAGTCTTTCCTTGAAATACGGAGTTTTGGCTTTAAGTTCTTCATCGGTGAGCTTCTCCATCTCGGGTTCGAGCTCGTTGATCTTCGCAACTATAGGACGGATACGCTTTATCTCCTTATCGCTGTAGCTGCCGAAAATTTTTTCTAAAAATCCCATTGTTACACCTCTAATCATTTTTCAGGAAAACCGTAAAAACACAAACTTTCCACAAACTTTCCATAATGTTTCAATAATGTTTCAATAATGAACATAAATAATCACTATATATTTTAACAGAAAGACCCCCTGTTATGCAAGTGTTATTTTTAATTTTTGGTAAAATTAAGGAAATCGTAATTATTTTATTGTCGAAAACAGGGAAAAACACGCATAAAAATATATGTAGAAAAAGAAAAACAAAAATAATTGATAATAATAAAAAAATTGGACTTTGCAAAAACTTTATCTTTACAAATTGACTATAAAAAGGTATAATAGTATTTTAGAATGGTATGTTATGTACATACAACTATGTTTAGGAGGTCAATATTGTGTACGATAAAGTAAGTTCCAATCTGAACTTTGTTGAAAGAGAAAAAGAGATACTTTCTTTCTGGAAAGAGAACGATATTTTCGGCAAGAGTGTCAAAGCACGCGAAGGCTGCCCTGTTTTTACGTTTTATGACGGACCGCCCACAGCAAACGGCAAGCCGCATATCGGTCATATACTTACAAGAGTTATAAAAGACCTTATCCCTCGCTACAAGACCATGAAAGGCTACAAGGTTTTGAGAAAAGCGGGCTGGGATACACATGGTCTGCCCGTTGAGCTGGAGATAGAAAAACAGCTTGGCATAAGCGGCAAGCCTCAGATAGAAAACTACGGTGTTGAGCCGTTTATCAAAAAGTGTAAGGACAGTGTTTTCACATACGAGAGCCTTTGGCGCGAAATGAGCGACCGTGTGGGATTCTGGGCTGATATGGATGATCCTTACGTTACCTATCACAACACTTATATAGAGTCCGTATGGTGGGCTATCAAGCAGATATGGGACAAGGGCCTTCTCTACAAAGGTCATAAGATAGTACCTTACTGCCCTCGCTGCGGTACCGCGCTTTCAAGCCACGAAGTTGCACAGGGCTACAAAAATGTTAAGGAAACATCCTGCATCGCGCGTTTTGCCGTTGTTGGCGAGGAAAACACATACTTCCTTGCATGGACGACAACACCATGGACACTTCCTTCAAATGTTGCGCTTTGTGTAAATAAGAAGGAAAGCTATGCAAAGGTAAAGGCAAATGACGGCAGAATATATATCATGGCTGAGGCATTGCTCGAAAGCGTACTCAAAGACGGCTATGAGATAATAGACAAAAAGTCGGGTCAGGATTGGGTAGGCACGGAATACGAGCCCCTTTTCCCGTATGCAAAGACCGACAAAAAAGGCTTTTATGTTGTTGAGGATGATTATGTTACTCTTACCGACGGTACGGGTATCGTTCATATCGCGCCTGCTTTCGGTGAGGACGACTCCCGTGTGGGCAGACGTTTCGACCTGCCTTTCGTTCAGCTTGTAAACGATCAGGGCTGCTTTACCGAGGAGGTAGAGGGTCTTGCGGGCACATTCGTAAAAGACGGCGACAAAGAGATACTTAAAAGACTTGAAGAAAGCGGCAAGCTTTTTGCGGCACTGCCTTTCGAGCATGATTATCCTTTCTGTTGGAGATGCGACACACCGCTTCTTTACTATGCACGCGACACCTGGTTCATCGAAATGACAAAGGTACGTGACAGACTGCTTAAAAACAACGATACCGTAAATTGGATGCCCGATAATATCAAGAACGGACGTTTCGGCAAGTTCCTTGAAAACGTTATCGACTGGGGTCTTTCAAGAGAGCGTTATTGGGGTACTCCGCTGCCTATCTGGGAATGTGAGTGCGGTCACAGAGAAGCTGTCGGCTCTATCGAGCAGCTGAAGCAGATGAGCGATGACTGCCCCGAAGATATAGAACTGCATAAGCCCTATATCGACAACGTACACCTCAACTGCCCCGAGTGCGGCAAGAAAATGCAGCGTGTTACGGAAGTTATCGACTGCTGGTTCGACAGTGGTTCCATGCCTTTTGCACAGTGGCATTATCCTTTTGAAAATAAAGAGATATTTGACGAGAACTATCCCGCAGACTTTATCTCCGAGGCTGTCGATCAGACACGCGGCTGGTTCTATACGCTTATGGCTATCTCAACTCTTATCTTCGACAAGAGCCCTTACAAGAATGTAATAGTTCTGGGTCTTGTTCAGGATAAGGACGGCAGAAAGATGAGCAAACATATCGGCAATGTTGTCGATCCGTGGGATGTACTCAACAAGCAGGGCGCAGATGCCGCAAGATGGTATTTCTACGCAAACAGCGCTCCGTGGCTCCCCAACCGTTTTGACGATAAGGCAGTTAGCGAATATCAGGGCAAATTTATGGGCACACTCTGGAATACCTACTATTTCTATGTGCTCTATGCAAATATAGACAATTTCGACCCCTCAAATTACAAGCTTGAATACGACAAGCTTTCCGTAATGGATAAGTGGGTGCTTTCAAAGCTCAACACACTTATCAAGACGGTCGATGACAATATGGAAAACTATAAGATAACCGAGTCCGCAAGGGCTATGGTGGATTTTGTGGACGAGCTTTCAAACTGGTATGTGCGCCGTTCACGCGAGCGTTTCTGGGGCAAGGATATGCCGCAGGACAAGATAAACGCTTATATGACCCTTTATACCGTGCTTGTGAATATGGCAAAGCTTTCCGCACCTTTCACACCTTTCATGGCAGAGGGTATCTATCAGAACCTTGTGAGAAATGTGGATAAGGCTGCGGAAGAGTCCGTACATCTTTGCAGCTTCCCCGAAGCGGACGAGAGCATGATAGACGAAAAGCTTGAGCATAATATGGAGCTTGTGCTTTCCGCTGTTGTTGCGGGCCGTGCCGCAAGAAACACATCGGGCATAAAGAACCGTCAGCCTGTCGGAAATATGTTCATCAAGGCAGACAAGAAACTTGACGATATGTATCTTGATATAATCCGCGATGAACTCAATGTCAAGACTATCGAGTTCAAGGATGATGTTTCGGGCTTTACAAGCTATACTTTCAAGCCGCAGTTAAGAACTTTGGGCAAAAAGTACGGCAAGCTTGTGCCAAAGATCGGCGAATACCTTAAATCGCAGGACGGCAATGAGCTTATGTCACAGCTTAAAAACAACGGTTCTATCAGATTTACCGTTGAGGGCGCAAATATCGACCTTGCGGAAGAAGACGTGCTTTACGAGACAGCGCAGAAAGAGGGTTATGTTGCCGAAAGCGACAAGACAACGACTGTTGTTCTCGATACCAGCCTTACACCCGAGCTTATCGAGGAGGGCTTCGTCCGCGAACTTATCTCCAAAATACAGAATATGCGCAAGGATGCAGATTTTGAAGTGCTTGACCGCATAAATGTATACTACAGCGGCAATGATAAGATAGCTAAGATATTTGAGGACAATAAAGACAGCATCTGTGCAGACGTTCTTGCAGACAGCGTATCCGAGGGCAAGGCTCCCGAATTCAGCAAAGAATGGAGCATAAACGGCGAAAATGTGACACTCGGCGTTGAGAAAAGATAATTATAGTGAACGTCAAAAATATTTGGACGTTCACTATAGGATGGGGCTCATAAATAATCCGCCTTAAGCAAGCTTAAGTCCGATTATTTAATTCGCTTACTATAAAATA
>ODAI010923016.1_pt1 | contig 11265 bp, 15 predicted proteins | sample 1539321 | NCBI WGS metagenome assembly ODAI01 (sample SAMN02144231, study PRJEB22623) | gut metagenome | biome: sheep rumen | host: Ovis aries | place: New Zealand
CAGTTTGTCGAAGGGACAACTCACCAACATGTTGAAATTTGTGTTTACCAGCAGTTTATTCTCTTTTGCTATCAGATCCAACACTATCTCAATGTCCGCCTTGGCAATTTTGTTGGAAGGATCTGGCATAGACCCATGTCTCTTTGCCTTGCTCTGTAGTTTCCTTAGCAGTTTTCTCTGCTGTGGAATCTGCACAACTTGGTTGTATACGATGCAGTCCACATCAGGTACTGAGGTAAGGAAAGCGAATAAGTCTGTTGCTATACGATAACCGTTGACTGTCGTGGAGAGATACGGTCTGACAAAAGTAGGAAGATTGATTACATCTACATCGACCAAGTTTACCGATTTCACCACGCGGTCGCCTAGATTCAGGTATTCATCCGTACTTTTGAAGTTCTTCATTGAAAACGGGCCTTTCTTGAATTGGAATGCCATGAAGCGGTGCAGGTACTCATCCACCTCCTTGCAATCAAGTTTGCGGTGTTTGACACCCCTTTCCGAAAGGATATCCATCACTTTGCTTACCTTTACATGGAAGTCCATCCACATCTTCGGGTCATATTTTATGAAGGCACTCTTGATAGCTTCCTGAGTAATGATAAGGTATGTCGTGATATCTGTATATGGCCTGCCCTCATAATATTTGAAATAGCTTTGTGACAGGAAGGGCATCTTGTCAGAAATCTCGTGGTGATAATACTGCTTGCAGAAGATGTCTTGTTTCTGGAGCGCATACCCTTCGCCGAGCGTCTGAACGATATTGTTAAGTACGTCTGTGTACGCAAAATACAGATCAGCATCCGTACAATATTGCTGCACGGGGTTCTCTACCTCAATGATTACGGAGCAGTCCCCCTTTGCGGAAAACAGTACCGTGTTAAGGTGTTGCCCTTGCTCGTCCTTCACATCCTGCAGCTGGGCGAATAAACCATTCAAAGGTTTCTTTTTCCAAAACATCCTTTTTCTGTTTAGTGAATGTACAAATCCTTGTAAACGAAAACTCCCCGATACCGTTTCTTCGCGTGTAACCCGCTTCTCTGCTTGATGTAAATGGTTATCAGGCTTGTGATCGCAATGATAATCATTGCTATGAAGCCAACTAGCTTGCCCATTATAATTGAGAAGACGATGAATCCCACGAAAGAAAGACCGATTGCTCCAGCGGCGAAAGTCAGGAATCTACCTCTTATACCCATAAATTCAAGTGGCTTCTGCAGTCCTTTAAATACAGGGTAGCCAACGTAGTTAATTTCCATAATTGAAAAATCTAAGGGGGGCTGCTCCATTAGGAGCGCTTTCCCCTTGGTCATGGATTTTATCTACCTTACTTGAAGAACAAAGGCAGAGCTTCAGACATTGCTATGAATGCCACACAGCCGCCGATGGTCATCATGATGGTCTTCTTGACATCCTGGTCGCCATTTTGCATCTTGAAGTACACATTAAATGCACCCACGAGCACTATGACGGCAGCAATGGCCTTCATAAGGTTTGAAACAGGTGTTTGGTACGACGATATCTCTGTCGTTGCCTTGGAGAAACCTCCTGCTCCTGTACTGGATGCCCAGATATTGGCGCAAGATAAAATACCTACGATGAACATTGCTACCTTCTGGTAGACGTGAGTGGCTGTGATGAAATGGATTACAGTTAATGCCATCTTGCCGATGTCGGCAATAAAAGATTTGATTTTTCTGAAGATTCGAAACATGATTTTCCGTTTAGTTGGAAAACTTTCTTGTTGCAAAATAAAGCTAATATGTGAAAGTAGCATAGACCCCATAGGAAAGTCTTTTTCATCGGTTGACAAAACCGATGTTCAACCTGCTACCGAAATCGAATCTTAAAACGTGAAAGTTCACGAATCCTCAAAATAAAGCTACAAGTATATTTTAGAGATCTCTTGGTCTTTTGATTTATGCGGCCATGTCATGCTCGCTCCAGTCTTGGATCATGCCTCCAAGAGGACTGTCCTGTCCCAGTTCTGCAAGGTCTTCCATCATTGGAATCAGGTTGTCAGTTTCTATGCCATTGGTCATGGCCGTCTCCCTCTCAACTCGATGAGTGTTCCCCGATGTTCTCTCCCAGTTCCTTGATACCTTTCCGATCTCCGTGGGTTTGAAAGCCATTGCTTCCTCACTGATGTCTATCTCTTCCTCCTCAATTCTTGGAGAGAGGTCAACTGTTCCCTTTGCTAGAAACATATCATACATGATCATTCCGGCGTATATTAGAATATATACCACACAGAGAAATGTCATTACTGTTGAAAATGTCATACTATTTATTTTTTTTGTTTGTTCAATAAAGTCCACAGGCCCTGTTATGTCAAGGGACTGCGGACGGGATTGGATTAATGAGATGTTATCCTGAAAATATATGGAAACGGCGTGACCATCTTATATATTGCTGGTGCCAAGGTTCTGGAAAATACCTATCGAAATGCAACATATAATGCGTCACGCCGTTGTAATGTCATTGACGGCCTAAAGGATGCCGATTTATCATCCTATAGGCAGACAAATTCCACGAAACGTGAGTGTTATGTCAGTTCCATTCCGATGTATTGTGAAATTTTCCAGATTTCGGCACATCAGGATCCTCAAACGCTCCAATGCTCCTCCGTTATGTCAACCAACACTTGGAAGGCCGGAGTTGCGCTGCAAAGGTAGCAAAAAATCATCACACTCCAACTTTTTATGTAACTTTTTTAGTTTTTTGTTCAAAAATTATTGTGTTGCCATATAAATATATCAGGTTTTAAGTATTTTATCTATGATAATCTGTCGTTTATTTTCCAGGTCTTTTGACAGTACCGTATTTCATGCATCATGGTGAAATAAGCAGACGGCCATGTCTAGCCGTCTGCTTACATGCTTGAATTACCCCCGTGTCACATTCCATGCGCGGTTGCTTCCGTACCAGTGGCCGTCTCGTTCCTCAGCTCTTGTCTCGAAGCTTACATTAACCACCTCATCCTTCTGGATGTTGAATTCGTTGATTTTGTTCTCTCCGAAAACCTCGAAGAGAAGCCTTTTCGGATATTTCTCATCCGTTTCAAGTACATACTGCTGGCTTTTCCAGTCACCTTTTGCAGACTTCCCCGATCTCATCGGTAGAACTGCGATAATCTTGCCTTTTAATTCCATGAATAATAAAATTTTAATATGACAACTCGTCTGTTTCCCATTGTTCGATGTTTATACCTACGGAAACAGCGTATGATTCGATATGTGTAGCCCTACGCATGAAAACGGAGTAGTAAGCTGTTCTGCTCCCCTTTATTGTGATATACCCATGCTGAGCTAACATCTTCAAGACTCTAGTCCGTGCTTTGTCGTGCCCTATGCGCCTGTCCGTTTTCTGCTCCAGGCCGAAGACGACTCTGCTTTTTTCAATTCTTAGGGTCTTTTTCAGTCCTTCAGAGCGGTGCTTGGCAACCTCTTCCTTTTCCAATTTGAGCTTCAGCTTTTTGCAGATTCTCATTACGGTTTTTTCTGACACCTGTGCTTCCTGGGCAATTTTCTTGTATGGGTATCTCCCGAACATATCTTCAACAATAGACCATACATGGAATTTGTCACTTCCCTTGAAAGCTTTAGTCAGTCTCATTTCCTTTGCTTTTCTAATGACGGAACGTTTGCATATTCCTAGTCTCTGAGCCAGTATCTGGTTGCTCATGATAGGGTAGTAGCATACCAGATCCTCAATCATCTCGTCCGTCCATGTAATTTTGGGTCTAGCCATCAGTCTAATCGTTCTCTATCCGGGTATTACATATAAAATTCCTGCAAACGCGGTCATGTCCGTTCCCTTTCTTCTCACAGTCTTCAATTTGGCAGAAACGGCATCCGAGATGATATTTGATGGTGCATATCGCACTGAAATAGCAGCTGAAGCAGTATAAACTCAGTTCCTTGTTGTTCTCGAAATTTCTGATGGCAATATCCTCTCTGGCTTTGCTGAGAAGCTCCCTGATAAACGCCCTCGTGCCACCGCCTCGCAGGTGTGGAGCACTTGCAAAGTTGTGATGCCATAAGAATCTGTTTTCATTTAGGTATTCCTCTGCAGACTTTTTCTTCTTTTCTAGGAAGTCCTCTATATGTCGACTATGATAGTAATAGGTCATCTGGTATCTGAAATACGCAAGCATCCTAAATAGCACATGGCACATGAGAAGTAGTACCACGATCTTTAATACGAAGAACAGTATATCCATAATGATAGTGTTTACTAATATTATGCACTCCTTTCTCACGCGAGTAAGAGGGGAGGATGAGGGATTACAGAGCCGAATGGAATTTGACTTTCTGTTCTGTCCATGCCATCACCTCGTCTAGAGGAAAGTCTAGAGAGTCCCAGCCATGGAACTTTTGTTCCTTAGCATCAAAGAAACCATTAAATAGGCAGCCATCTATGGTAATGAAGATCACCTCAGGTTTCTCCATCCCACAAATCACGTCTGGTAGTTCCTTGGTATTGTGCCAGTCCTTTAGAAGTCTTCCCCTTTTCAGAAGCATGTCCCCATAGATGACTGCTATCACGGCTGTCGTCACTTGGATGGCAAATACAATAAAGAACCACATGTCAGCGAACGTGCTGCCATCCGTGGATGACTTGATTACAATGCATGTGACGTAATTAGCAAAAGCGCAACAGGATATGCAGCATAAGAATGCCAGCCCAGCTTTTGCTAAGAGATGTTTTTTCTTGTTCATATTCAAGCACCTTAATTCGATTGATATAATTTTCCAGATTATATTTGATAGTGTTGCCGGCACTGGCCGTGCCAGCAACACCTGAAGTTATAGCAGGCTCTTCTTCTCGGTGAGATATTCCCTAAGCATATCCTTATTCTCCTCGATGAATGCCCGCAGTATCGAGTTTATGACGTTGCATGTTGACATCTTGTTAATGTCACACTGTCTGAGCGTGTTTACGATGTCAATGTCAATAGGGTAGCCCCTTCTGTCTGTTTTCTTCGAGCGGTACTCATAGAACTTGCTGCATCGGAGGAACATGTTCCATGAACTGCATTCCCCTGCGCCCGTCATCACATTGAGGCCTTGTTGTCTTCCCTTCATGTCCTTATCTGAAACAGGTTCCTGTTTCTTGGTTGAAACCGTTTCTTGGCCTTTAATCTCATGAACCAGCCCGTCAATGGGTGGGAGCATAAGCAGGTCGTCCTCTGTCATTTCATGGTTTCTTTTCATTGTTCTCGTCGTTAAAGATTCTGTCACAGATAAATTTGAATGTCGGAAAGACAATATCGCGCTGGTTGCTCATCACCTCAATGGTGTTGTACCTCTGCATGTCCGCTTTTACCTCAATGCGAGGAGTTACCATCCCATAGACAGACAACCTTTTGTCAGTGTTTGACCAAAGCACCAGCTCCTGTTTCTTCCCGTACCTCTTGTCGTGTCTGTTGACAACGAAGAAAATCTTGGTCTTCATGGAAGGGATATTCTGTTTCAGGCGTTCCAGAAAGAGAATAAAAGTAGCAGTGGAGTTGACTGATGTTGTCTCATACTGGAAAGGACATACCACATAGTCTGCTTGTGAGAATATATGTATCAGTCCCTGCTGAGCTAGGTTTCCCGGGGCATCAATCAAGATGACCCCTTTCATCCCTTTAAGCTTTTGCATGAGATTAAACACATTCTCGTCATTAGCGATATTAAAAGCCTGCACATTATAAGGGAACCTAGCGTCAGGGTATTTCCTTTCATCCGCTTTCCTTTTCTCAGAGATTGTCTGCTGGTTGTCGCAGTCTATTACCAAAGTCTTCTTACCCATTGAGGCGATGTAGTTCGCGAACAAAGTGCAGAGAGTAGTCTTTCCGACCCCTCCTTTTTGGTTTCCGAATACGATAATCATAGCGTTCTTTTGTGAGGTCGTGAATTACTTGGAACATTATGATCCTTGTTTGTCAAAGCCAGTAAGCCCCGACGGGACATAACAAGCGCAGCCATGGCCCAAAGAGCCACCAGTGAAATAATAAGATTACTTTTCTTCATATGTGCTTCATTAAAAACGATACTTATTTTTTTGTTGCAATCAAACGATGGCTAGAACAAACTCCTTTTTGGTAGGCCAATTATTGCTGGAGTCGGGCCCCAAAATAAGTATTCGTTGGCGATGTACTTATCATCACTCATCACTGATGACCAACAATGATGCCGCAAAAGTAATCAAAAAAATTAAATCGACAAAATTATATTAAACATTTTATGTAAAAATGTAAATAAATGAAGTATAACACACAAAAACCTTAAAAGTATATATGTAAAATGCCTAAAGGCGTATTCAATGAATGAAAAAATGTCCTCGAAAGATTTTTCGAGGACATATAGCATTAACTAGGCATGTGATGTCTGGATTCTATTTGATGCTCACGGAGTCTACAGCAACGGTATCTGTCTCGGCTATTCCATCTAACTTGTTTTCAAAGAAATCATAATCCTTGATACGTTTTGATTCCTCTTTAACATCTTTGTATTCGTCGATATTGATGTCCTTTACTTGATTGATGTCTCCCCATAAAGCAAACACATTGTCCTTCTCCATGGCTACCAAAGCCCTTTTCCCGTTCTTCAAGGTAACTACGGTGGCACCGTTGTTTTCCTTCTCCACTTTACCCATATTCTTAAACCTTGACTGCAGTTCATTGAAGACTTCACGAAGTTTATGCCTGAGTTTTCCAGTGTTGTCGAATTTGACCTTGAATGACTTTATACCAACATTAGTGAATGAAATACCAGTGGGAATTTTCTCGTCATGATACCAGTACCAGTCTCCAAAAGTATAATCAATCACCCTTTTAGATCTGTAGTTATGTTTAGCCATGTCACCGTTGAAGTTGACGATTATATCTGGCATTACGCCCATAATACTTTTCCAATAGGTCAAATCATTGTGGAATGTATACCAATACGGATCCATGCTTGAATGTTTATTGTCGCCACGCCAGCACGCATCGGTAGAAGCATAGTATTTCACTACTTGCAGCGGTGTGGACTTGAAGGAAAGGCTATCAACACCATTCTCGCTGATATTCAAAGCTGTAACCAGTTTCTTCATGTCAACGAAATCACTTTCCACAACTATATCACCCTCGCTGAACCCCACATGGACCATATCCGGTAGCTTCTCTACTTGTTTCCCCTCCAAGTCTATGATAGAGAACATGCTTGAACTTACTTTTACCACGGCATGAGTTCCATCCAGCATGTAAAAAGGATATGCCTCGTCATATGTATCAGAGCCGATGGTTTCATCTTTCATGTTGATGTATTTGCATTCCAGACTGCCGCCGTCTTTCTTGGTCATGGCAACCATGATGTCATCGCTGGCGAAATAGATAAGATCGTACTTAGCACGTATTACCGTCTCGCCTTTGATGTTCATCACTCCCCATCCGTCCCCATTATTATAGGTGAAATAGTCATTCCTTATCTGACCGACCTTCTTTATTTTTGTAGTTGGCTTGATGATTACTTCACCTTTGTCGTTGATGATGCCGCCGCATTTCTCATTTTTGGCTTCTAGGTAAACATCAAGGTAACCATTTTGGAAGCCTCCTCCGAAATCTTTGTATTTATTCATGGAAATAGAGAATAGAACTTTCCCGGAAGTATTGAGAACATCAAATTTCAGGTTAGCTGCGCTATCCTTTTTAGCCTCTTTCTCATATTTCTTATGGAGAGCAATGAACTTGCCGTCAGAACAAGAATACAATTTAAGATAGTCTGGATTGATAACTTTGTTGCCGTTATCGTCAATTACGCCTAGATACTTGTCGCTTCTGTAGATGGCATATCCCTCAGAATACCGTTCTACAGCGTCCACCTCTTTTCCGTCGACCTTATCCAACAGCTTAATTGTCTTTCCGTTTGTGTCAATCAAAGACACGCATTTTCCCTTTTCGGCTACAAGTGCCTTCCCGTCGATGAACATACTGGCAAAGGCGTATTCCGTACCGATTTTCTGCGGTTTCTCTTCCGCAGTGTATATTTCCCACAAGCCATCAGCATTGCGAACCATAAAGCGGTTGTCTCTGACCACTGTCGGCTTTTCTTTGAATTCCTCATTGAAAAGGACCTTGCCTGTGGGAGAAATCATTCCCCATAGACTGTTGTCAGATTCCTGGAAGGGAATGAATTGAACACTTTCTCCTTTCTCCTTACTGCAAGACATGCAAAGCAGCAAGAAAGAACAAAACAAGATGTTAAGTAACTTTTTAGCCATAATAATTTAAGTTTAAAGATGAATACATGTTTAGTTGAACAGGATTTTGGAAGAACCTTTTTTGATGCAGCACACAAAAAGTGATTTGTTATAAAGCAAAAAGGTGACGACCACATTTCCGGAAGAAACATGGCTACAGTATTTGAAATCATTTCCCATTACAGGGATTCTTTCCAAGGTTTGTAGTTTTTCAGCAATCATTCCCTCTGTTATTTAGATTATTTCATTGCAAAAATACGCATAATTTAGGAAGTAAAGGATGTCTCCCACGGCGCTTGAACCATCGCAACGATCGAATTTAACCCCACAGGTTAAAGGTTAACCGCATTGCACGGTTTCTAATCCTCTTTTCCAACTCTAATGACATTTCCGCAATAGGGGCACTTGAAACTGTTTCCTACATGCTCCATATCACGATATCCATCCATGAGAGCCGCCATGGGAACCTTCAGGGCTTCGGCAAATTTAGAGAGGCTGGCGAGGGTGATGTTCTTCCTTTCGTTCACTATTTCGCTTACATATTGAGGTGAGACATCCATCTTTTCAGCCAACGTTTGAGTGCTAATCCCACGTTCTTTCATGATCTTGTCAATTCTCAGCATACTAACCTTCGTTTTAAGTTTGTAATTCAGTTAACGCTGCAAAGGAAGCTCAGATTTGTGCAGTCTATCTTCATCAATGGCAAAAATCGCGTAAAAACAATAGATAATTTTCTGAATAATTGACTTTTAATCCTTTTTTTTGATTGAAAAGACGTTATTTTTCCAATTCGGCTATGTCATTCCCTTTTTTTTCGTAACTTTGCGCTTAATATATAAATATGTGACTTATGCCGAATAAAGACCTAAATCGCCTCAAAGTTGTACTAGCCGACAAGAAGCGCACAAACAAGTGGCTGGCAGAACAACTGGGCAAAGATCCTGCGACAATCTCCAAGTGGTGTACCAATAATGCACAACCCAATCTGGAGAACCTGATCGACATAGCCAGATGTCTAGAAGTTGACATCAATGAACTTATCCGTAAGTAATCATGTAAACAACCTAACTCATGCCCACAAACAAGAATGCCTCTATCCGTTACCAAGCACTTGACAAATGCTTCCGTGACCAACGACATCGCTACTACATCGAAGACCTTCTGCAGAAATGTGAGGAAGCCTTATATTATTACAATGGGGTAGGTGGTGTAAGTAAGCGTCAGCTCTTTGAAGACATTAAGTTCATGGAGAGTGAAACGGGATGGAGTATTCCCCTTGAAAGGAAGAAAGATGGCAAGAGAGTTTATTATCGATATGAGACCCCTGGCTTTTCTATTAACGAACAACCTCTTACGGACGAGGAAGCTCAACAATTAAAAGCATTAGTCATTACGTTAGGAAGATTTCGTGGATTGCCTAGCAATGAGTGGGTAGAAGAAATAATTTCCAATCTAGAATGGCGATTTAATTTGAAGGGTAATAGTGAGAATGTCATAGGCTTTGAGCAAAACCTTGGATTGAAAGGCTTGTACTTCCTTGCGCCCATCATAGAGGCTACAGCAAATCACCAAGTTTTGAAAGTGACATATAAGAATCACAAGTCTGGTAGCGAGGCAAAGGAGCTGAGCATACATCCATACTATGTTAAGCAGTATAATAACCGTTGGTTCTTGCTTGCCTTGGATAATGAAAGGCATTTTATCACAAATCTTGCTTTAGATAGAATTATGTCCATTCAGGTGACTGATAAAATAGCCTTTATTGACAATACGACTATAGACTTTGAGCATTATTTCGATGATGTTGTTGGTGTTACAATTCCTCCAAAAGGGGTTTCAAAAGAATTGATACAATTGCGGTTTTCAGAAAAGCAATACCCTTATGTAGTTTCAAAGCCTATACATCATTCTCAGAAGGTCGTGCAAGGGAAAGAACGAGTCATATCTATCGAGGTGATACCCAATTACGAATTGGACCAGCAGATTCTTTCTTTTGGTCTAGATGTGGAAGTCCTAAGTCCGGCAAATTACAGGAGCCATATCAAAGAGAATTTGGAAAATAGTTTAAAAAAATATCTTGAAATGCAGATAGACTGCACCATAGAATAATATATTTGTACACAATTTTAAATAATATGTATAGCAATAGTCCATATACAGCAGCCATCACAGGAGGCGGATTTCTCTTCTCAGAGACGAATGCGCTTCTGCCGATGCTTCAGTCAACAGACAGGGAGGCTCTTCTCAAAGATGAGAGGTTGAACAACCGTCTGCTGAAGATTAACGCTGAAACATCAAGATACAGAGCAATCGTAGAGATTGCACGTCGATATGATGCGATGCCGACTTCTTTCTGGATTGATTATCAATCCATGTCAGAGGAAGACCAGTTGGTGGCTTTATTCTTCGTCATCCTGAAGACCTATAAAATCTGCTTCGACTTTCATGTCAATGTAACTATGCGTAAATGGAATAGCATCAGCAAGTCATTAGTCTATGATGACATCGATATGGAATTCAACGAAGTGTCCGCCCGTGACGAATTTGTTGACTCTTGGAGCGACAAGACGAAACGCAAGGTGGCCAGTGCATACTTGACCATCCTTCGCAAAGTGGGCATCCTTGACAAGGAAGACCAGCTCCATCCTCTTACTGCAAGTAACTTTGATTACTATATCATCAACGGCGAACAGTGGTTTCTCGAAGCTTGTCTGTTGCAGCCGTATCAGATAGAAAACATTAAAAAGCGACTCGTATGACCATCAAGGAACTCGATGATAAACTGAACAGCCCAGGTTTTCAAGACCCAGAGAATGGCGACCTGTTTTATAACTTCTTCATCTACCAGTACCCGGCAGAGAAGGAGTATGACATCCGTCGCCAGATACAGGAGTTTAAGGCCAACCTGATACGTCCCATCAACTATGTGGACGTGCTCTGCCTGAATCTCTTTGAGGAATTCTGCAATTTCCTCGACCAGAAGAAATTCCTGAAGCACCCCAGTATGCTGAAGTATCAGTTGGAAAAGGAACAAGC
>ODAI010986831.1_pt1 | contig 11265 bp, 5 predicted proteins | sample 1539321 | NCBI WGS metagenome assembly ODAI01 (sample SAMN02144231, study PRJEB22623) | gut metagenome | biome: sheep rumen | host: Ovis aries | place: New Zealand
GCCCGTCTGTCAGAGTGTACGGTGATGAGTTCGATGGATGCTCCAGTATTCATTGGAACAGGTGTTATCTGTGAGAACTCGATTATCTGTGACGGTTGTTCGATCAACAACTCCGTGAAGATGCAGGACTGTTTTGTGGGTGAGGCCTGTCAGATTACCAACGGCTTTACGGCAGAGGCCAGTCTGTTCTTTGCCAATTCATTTATGGCTAACGGTGAGGCTTGTGCAGCCTTCTGTGGTCCCTTCTCAGCCTCGCACCATAAGAGTTCGTTGTTGATTGGTGGTGAGTTCTCGTTCTATAATGCAGGCTCCAATACCAACTTCTCGAACCACGCCTACAAGATGGGACCCATGCACTGGGGTACGCTGGAGCGAGGAACAAAGACAGCCTCAGGCGCCTATATCCTGATGCCTGCCACGATTGGTGCCTTCAGTGTCTGCTTCGGTAAACTGATGCACCATCCTGATACCCGTAACCTGCCTTTCTCCTATCTGATTGCCTATGGCGACGAGATGGTGCTTGTGCCAGGTCGTAATATTACGACAGTGGGACTCTATCGTGATATCAAAAAATGGCCAAAGCGTGACAAGCGTTCACGCCAGTCGCGTAAGAGTATTATCAACTTCGACTGGCTGTCGCCATTCACGGTGGGAGAGATTATCCAAGGAATCCAGATCCTGAAGGACCTGCGTCATGCCTCAGGTGACAATGTGTCGAACTATAACTTCCATGAATATGTCATTGCCTGCAGTTCGTTGAAGAAGGGTCTGAAGTACTACGACATTGCCCTGCGTATCTATATGGGTGCTGTGCTGAAACGTGCCCAGAAGGAGGGGTATATCGGTAAGCCCGTCAGTGCTGTCGGTAAGGGTAAATGGGTGGATCTGAGTGGTCTGCTGCTGCCTGAGAGTGAGGAGAAGCGACTGATCAATGATATCAAGAGTGGTGCAATCGACAATATCCAACAGGTGCTTGACCGTTTCTCGGAGATTAACAATAACTACTCTGACTACCGTTGGGCGTGGAGTTATCAGATGATTCTCGACTACTATAAGCTTGATGGTCTTGATGCGGCAGCCTGTGAGCGGATCCATGAGGATTATGTGAAGGCCCGTCGCGCCTGGATTGCTGAGATCCGCAAGGATGCTGAGAAGGAGTTCTCCATGGGTGATGTCGAGCGCGAGGTCTTTGATGACTTTGTAGAGAAGCTCGATCATGAGATTGATTATGAGAATTGATAATCGTGGAATGTTATTTAGGAATAACAAAATGAAGAAGATTTGTCTTTTGCTTTTTTGCCTTTTCGCCATTTTACCTTTATCGGCACGTGACTATGAGACAGTGCCGGGGGATATGATGCAGACAAGAATCTATACCTTGGAGAATGGCTTGAAGGTGTATCTATCGGTGAATAACGAGAAACCGAGGATTCAAACATATATAGCTGTGCGTACAGGTTCGAAGAATGACCCTGCCGAGACCACCGGACTGGCTCATTACTTGGAGCACCTGATGTTTAAGGGCACCAAGCAGTTTGGTACTAACAATGCTGAGGCTGAGGCTCCGCTTCTGGCAGAGATCGAACTGCGTTATGAGGCCTATCGCAGACTCACAGACCCAGAAGCGCGCAGACAGGCTTATCATGAGATTGACTCCGTGAGTCAGCTTGCTGCCAAGTATTTCATTCCCAATGAGTATGACAAACTGATGGCTGCCATTGGTGCCGAGGGTACGAATGCCTATACCTCAAACGATGTGACCTGCTATACGGAGGACATTCCCAGCAATGAGATTGAGAACTGGGCGAAGATACAGAGTGACCGTTTCCAGAATATGGTCATCCGTGGATTTCATACCGAGCTTGAAGCTGTGTATGAAGAGTATAACATCGGACTGTCGAGTGATATGCGCAAGCTCTATGCAACCACCTGTAAGATGCTCTATCCGAATCATCCCTATGGACTACAGACAACCATTGGCACCCAGGAACATCTGAAGAATCCCTCGATAACGAATATCAAGAACTACTTTAGCAAGTGGTATCGTCCCAATAATGTAGCCATCTGTATGGCAGGTGACCTGGATCCTGACAAGACTATTGCCATCATCGAGAAGTACTTTGGCAGTTGGACACCTGGAGCTGATGTTAAACAGCCCACTTTCGCCCCGCTGCCACCATTGACGGCACCTAAGGATACGACTATAGTTGGGCAAGAGGCTGAGCAGATATGGGTGGCTTGGCGTGCCAAACAGGCTAATTCGCTGCAGGCTGATACCCTCCAACTGATGGAGAACGTGCTGAGCAATGGCAGGGCTGGACTCTTCGACCTCGATCTGAACCAGACGATGAAAGTACAGCGTGCAGCAGGTGGTAGCGAGCTGCTGCATGACCATGGTGGGTTCTTCTTGATGGGGACTCCCAAACAAGGTCAGACCCTTGAAGAGGTGAGGGGCCTGATGCTCGCTGAGATTGATAAGTTGAAGAAGGGCGACTTCCCTGATAACCTGTTGCCCAGTATCATCAACAACATGAAACGCTCGCACTATTCCCTGTTGGAGAGCAATCGCGGGCGTGCAGGCATGTTTGTTGGGGCCTTTATTGATGAAGTGGACTGGAAACAAGAGGTGGAAAGTATCGACCGCATCTCTAAGATCACAAAGCAGGAGCTGGTGGCCTTTGCCAACCAGTTCTTCACCGATGGCTATGTTTCCATCTTCAAGAAGCAGGGTATTGACAGTCTGCAGAAGAAGATCGACAAGCCTGCCATCACCCCTATTCAGGCTAATCGTGACCAGAAGAGTGCCTTTGTGCAGGCTATTCAGGATGCGAAGGTAGAGCCTATCCTGCCTCATTTCGTAGACTTGAAAAAGGATCTCGCCATCCTGAAAACCAAAAAAGATCTGCCGCTCTATTATGTGAAGAACAAGGAGAACGGCCTTTTCAATCTGGTGTTCTACTATGATTTCGGACAGTGTGCAGACAACCGCTACGATATCGCAGCTGATTATATCAAATATCTGGGCACAGACAAGATGACGGCTGCTGACTTCCGTCAGAAGTTCTATGAGCTGGCTTGCGACTGGAGTGTGAATGTCGGTTCTGAGAATATCACCGTCAGCCTGTCGGGCCTGCATGAGAACATGCCTCAGGCACTTGCTCTTTTAGAGGATCTGCTGCAACTTGCCAAGGCTGACAGGGAAGCTTACGACCAGATGGTGGAGCTGATTCTGAAAGGCCGTGATGATGCGAAGAAGAGTCAGGGCACTTGTTTCTCCTATTTGTATGCCTATGCCATCGCGGGTGAGCGCAACAGTTATCGTGACGTGATGAGTGAACAGGCGTTGAAAGAGGCTGATCCCCAGCTGTTCACCAATTTGTTGAAAGGGCTTGCCAACTATGCACACCAGGTGATCTACTATGGCCCGATGGAAGAAAAGGAGATTGCACGACTTATCGACCTGACGCATGTCTCTGCCAAGCAGTTGGCTGCAGTACCAGAGAACAAACCCTATCTTGAGATTCCTGCGACAGATAACGAGGTGCTGATAGCCCCCTACGATGCCAAGAATATATATATGCGTATGTACCACAACGAAGGACGCACGTGGAATCCAGAGGAGGCTGCTATTCAGGAGGTGTTCAATGAATATTTTGGTGGCGGCATGAATGGCATTGTGTTCCAGGAGATGCGCGAGGCACGCGGCTTGGCCTATAACGCCTATGCCTACTATTACCATCCTTCGAGGAAGGATCGCAAGGAGTTCGTGATGACACATATCATCACACAAAATGACAAGATGGCGGACTGTATCACCCATTTCAATGAGATCCTCAATGAGATGCCTGTCAGCGAGACTGCCTTCCAGATAGCCAAAGAGGCCGTTGCCAAGCGCTTGGCTAGTGCTCGTACCACGAAAATGGGCATCTTCTACGCCTATCTGAATGCTCTCAGAATGGGACTTGATACCAGTCTCAACGAATTGATATACCAGCATTTGGATAAGGTTCGCCTACAGGATATTGTTGACTTTGAGAAGCAGATGATGGCCAACAAGGCTTATCGCTATATTATCCTCGGTGATGAGAAGAATCTCGATATGAAGGCACTTGAGAAGATCGGTCCCGTCAAGCGACTGACAACAGAAGAAGTGTTTGGGTGGTAAAAAACATTAGAATACCATATTAATTAAAAACAATTTACTTTATGGCAAAAACAGTAGAATTTAAGTATGCCCCCATGTTTCAGGTGGGCGAAGACAAGACGGAGTATCGTCTGTTGAGTAAGGAAGGCGTAACTACCGCCGAGTTTGAGGGAAAGACAATCGTGAAGGTCTCCAAAGAGGCTTTGACCCTTTTGGCCCAGCAGGCCTTCCATGATGTGGAGTTCATGTTGCGTCGTGAGCATAACCTTCAGGTGGCTCAGATTCTCAATGACCCTGATGCTTCAGAGAATGATAAGTATGTAGCCCTGCAGTTCCTGCGCAATGCAGAGGTGGCTGCCCGTGGTGTCCTGCCCTTCTGTCAGGATACGGGACCTGCCATCATTCATGGTGAGAAGGGCCAGCAGATCTGGACTGGTTTCGAGGACGAGGAAGCGCTGAGCCTGGGTGTTTTCAATACCTTCACACAGGATAACCTGCGCTACTCGCAAAACGCTCCGCTGAATATGTATGACGAGGTGAACACCCGTTGTAACCTCCCTGCACAGATTGACATTGAAGCTACAGAGGGTGCAGAGTATAAGTTCGTGATGGTGGCAAAGGGTGGTGGTTCAGCCAACAAGACCTACTTCTACCCAATGACCAAGGCTACCATCCAGAATGAGGGCACACTCATCCCCTTCCTCGTAGAGAAGATGAAGAGCTTAGGTACAGCCGCATGTCCTCCATATCATATCGCATTCGTGATTGGTGGTACTTCAGCAGAGAAGAATCTGCTCACAGTCAAACTGGCTTCCATCAAGTACTATGATGGTCTGCCTACTACTGGTGATGAGACTGGTCGTGCTTTCCGTGATGTAGACCTTGAGCAGAAACTTCTGAAAGAAGCTCATAAGATTGGTCTGGGTGCTCAGTTTGGTGGTAAGTATCTGGCTCATGATATCCGTGTGGTTCGTCTGCCTCGTCATGGTGCCTCTTGCCCGATTGGCATGGGTGTCAGCTGTTCTGCTGACAGAAATATCAAGGCAAAGATCAATGCCGATGGTATCTGGCTTGAGAAGATGGACTCTAATCCCTCAGAACTGATTCCTGCAGAATATGCGAAGGCAGGTGAGGGACAGAATACCATCGTGATAGACCTGAACGAGGGTATTGATGCTGTTCGTGCAGAACTGTCAAAGTATCCGGTATCTACCCGTGTGAATTTGAAGGGAACCATCATTGTAGCCCGTGATATCGCTCACGCTAAGCTGAAGGCACGTCTGGATGCAGGTGAGGGATTGCCCGACTATTTCAAGAAGTATCCTGTGCTTTATGCTGGACCAGCCAAGACACCAGAGGGCTATCCATGTGGATCGATGGGACCTACCACAGCCAATCGTATGGATCCTTACGTAGATGAGTTCCAGGCTAACGGTGCATCACTCGTGATGATTGCCAAGGGTAACCGTTCCGACGTGGTGACAGAGGCATGTAAGAAGTATGGCGGCTTCTATCTGGGTTCCATTGGTGGTGTAGCAGCAGTGCTCTCTCAGAGTTCTATCAAGAGCATTGAGTGCGTAGAGTATCCAGAGCTCGGTATGGAGGCTGTGTGGAAGATTGAGGTTGAGGACTTCCCTGCATTCATCCTTGTTGATGATAAGGGTAATGACTTCTTCAAGACGTTGAAACCGTGGTGCCCGAAGAAGTGAATAAAAGGCTATTGATATGGGTGATGCTGTGCCTGGCTGTGTGTACAGCCAGGGCGCAGCGTTATTCCTGTACGCATTTTGAGGGGAAGACGCGTGGCGAGAATTATGCTCTGGCGGAACCCTTTCCCTTCGAAAGAGATAAGGTGTATCGGCAGCCTGTGGTACTCATCAGTTTCGAGGACTGTGACTTCAAGATGGAAGATCCTGCCCATTATTATGACCGTGTCTTTAATGAGAAAGGTTATAACGAGGGAGCAGGTCCAGGTTGTGTGGCGGATTATTTCCGCGATCAGTCGGGTGGGCTGGTGAACCTCCAGTTTGATATCTATGGCCCTATCAAGGTCGACTTCAATGCTGGTGGTCATGGTTCCCGTTTTCATGGCTCAGAAATCGTACGTGACGCTTGTAAGAAACTGTCTAACAGCGGCGTGACGACCGATTTCCATATTTACGACTGGGATAACGATGATCTAGCCAATCAGATCATCTTTGTGGCCGCAGGACCCTCAGGCAATTTTAAGTCAGGTTATATCTGGCCTAATACAGGTACGGTCACATGTTTGATGCCAGGCGGCATCTATTCCCGTTTTGCTTCTGTCTCTTGCGAGTTGTGGAAAGATGGCGGCATGTGTGGTATCGGCATCCTTGTCCATGAATTCTGTCATACGTTGGGTCTGCCCGATATCTATCCGTTGGCGCCTGCCACCACTTTCTCGGCAGTGGATGAGTGGGACTTGATGGATGGTGGAGACTATACCGGTAAAGGCTGGTGCCCTGTCAATCTTACGGCCATGGAGAAATTGTACTTGGGTTGGAAGCAACCCAAGGAACTGACTGCCGCCACCACGGTTACGGGCATGAAACCCGCGAGTCAGGGAGGCGATGTCTATCTGGTACGTAACTCGGGTTATGACGACGAATATTATCTGTTGGAGAATCGTCAGCAGGAAGGTTGGGACTATGGCTGTCCAGGCAATGGTCTGCTCATTACTCATGTCGATTACCTCAAGAGTTCCTGGGCCAATAATGAGGTCAATGTCAGCGACGCCCATTATCGCTTCGACCTCTTCCATGCCGATGGTAAGGATTATCGTGCCTGGGATCCTTCCGATACAGGTCAGGCCTCGGATAAATATACGATGAAGGATGGGTTGCGTTGCCGTTATCTTAGTACTTCGAGCTATCCCTTTATCGACCCAGAGACCCAGGTGATGAACGATATCCTGAACGATGGATCCTCGCCTGCCTCTACCGTCTTTAAGAAGAATGCCGAGGGCAAGTACTTTATGAGCATGGCCATCTCGAATATCCGGATGGACAGTGATGGTACCATCTCCTTTGACTTTATGAAGGAGTCCACAAACCTCACCCCGGCCCTCTCGCAAGGAGAAGGGGAAGGAGCGTGGTACGATCTGCAAGGGCGTCGTTTGCAAGGCAAACCAACGCAACGAGGCCTTTATATCCGAAATGGCAAAAAAGAAATCATCCGCTGATGTGCGGATGATTTCTTTTTAATTGCGGAAGACCAACCCATCTCCGAACTCATCGATGATGATCGGTTTGTTGCGATCGACTTCATCGGCAAGGAGCTTCTTGGAGAGGTCATTGAGTACGAACTGTTGGATGGCACGCTTTACAGGCCTTGCGCCATAGTCGGGATCGTAGCCCTCCTCTGCGAGGAAGCTGATGGCCTGAGGTGTGCACTGCAATGTGATACCCTGAGGTTCAAGCATATCTGTTACCCTCTTCATTTGCAGGCGCACCACGTCGCTAATCTGTTCCTTCGTGAGTGGCGTGAAGGTGATAATCTCATCGATACGGTTCAGGAACTCAGGTCGCATGGTCGCACGAAGCTGCTCACGCGTGGCATTCGAGGTCATGATGATGATGGTGTTCTTGAAGTTGGCCGTCCGTCCCTTGTTGTCCGTCAGACGTCCGTCGTCAAGCACTTGCAGCAGGATGTTGAACACATCTGGATGGGCCTTCTCTATCTCGTCGAAGAGCACCACCGAGTAAGGTTTCCTGCGCACGGCTTCCGTCAACTGTCCGCCCTCGTCATAACCTACGTATCCTGGAGGCGCACCGATCAGTCGGCTCACGCTGTATTTCTCCTGATACTCACTCATATCTATACGTGTCATCATCGTCTCGTCGTTGAAGAGGTAGTCTGCCAGTGTCTTGGCGAGTTCCGTCTTACCTACACCAGTGGTTCCTAAGAAAATAAACGAGGCGATAGGACGCTTGGGATCCTGCAGGCCTGCACGCGAGCGGCGCACGGCGTCTGAGACGGCTGTGATCGCCTCGTCCTGACCTATCACGCGCTTGTGGAGTTCCTCCTCCAGGTGGAGCAGCTTCTCACGCTCGCTCTGCATCATCTTAGTTACGGGGATACCAGTCCAGCGCGATACTACTTCGGCAATATCATCTGCTGTCACCTCCTCGCGCACCAGCGAGTTGCCATTCTGGGCTGAGGCCAGTTGCTGTTGGATAGCTTTGATGTTGTCATCGAGTGCCTTCAGCCTTGAGTAGCGTATCTCGGCCACTTTGCCATAGTCGCCCTCGCGCTCGGCACGTTCAGCCTCCAGCTTCAGGTTCTCCATCTCCTGTTTGTCCTGCTGAATCCTGTTGATAAGCTGTCGCTCACCTTCCCACTTGGCACGGAACTGTGTCTCCTGCTCACGCAGCTCAGCGATATCGCGGTCGAGTTGTGCAATCTTGGACTCGTCACCCTCCCGCTTGATGGCTTCTCGCTCTATCTCCAGCTGAGCCAGTCGGCGCGTAATCTCGTCCAGCTCCTCCGGCACAGAGTCGCGCTCCATCCTCAGTTTGGCGGCAGCCTCGTCCATCAGGTCGATTGCCTTGTCAGGCAGGAAACGCTCGGAGATATAGCGCTCTGAGAGTTGGACGGCAGCGATACAGGCATCATCCTGAATACGTACCTTGTGGTGGTTTTCGTAGCGCTCCTTCAGTCCTCTCAGGATTGAGATGGCCGAGAGTTCATCAGGCTCATCCACCATCACCGTCTGGAAACGACGCTCCAGGGCTTTGTCCTTCTCGAAGTACTTCTGATACTCGTTGAGGGTCGTGGCACCGATAGCCCTGAGCTCACCACGTGCGAGGGCCGGCTTCAGTATGTTGGCGGCATCCATTGCTCCCTCGCCGCCTCCAGCACCTACCAGCGTGTGTATCTCATCAATGAAGAGAATGATGCGGCCTTCTGCCTTTGTCACCTCGTTGATGACGCTCTTCAGTCGTTCCTCAAATTCACCTTTATATTTGGCACCAGCCACCAGTGCACCCATGTCGAGCGAATAGAGCTGCTTGTCCTTCAGGTTTTCTGGCACATCGCCACGTACGATACGACCAGCAAGGCCTTCTACGATTGCCGTCTTTCCGGTACCAGGCTCACCTATCAGAATAGGGTTGTTCTTCGTGCGTCGTGAAAGTATCTGCAACAACCGGCGAATCTCGTCATCACGGCCGATCACTGGGTCGAGTTTGCCCTGACGGGCGAGATCCACCAGATTCTTGGCATATTTCTCCAGGCTCTGATAGTTCTCATCGGCACTTTGCGATCTCACCTTCTGTCCCTGTCTGAGGGCTTCTACCGCCTGCTGCATCTCCTTCTCCGTGCAGCCGGCATCCTTCATGATGCGCGAGGCTGTAGAGTTGACGTTGAGCAGCGCCTGTAACACAGACTCACAAGCCACGAACTCGTCGCCCATCTTCTGCGATAGTTCTTGTGCGCGTACCAGTACATTGTTACTGTCATTAGAGAGATAGGGTTGCCCGCCCTGCACGCGCGGCAGGTGCTTGATTTCCTGCTCTGTGAGCATTTCTATCTGCTGGGCGTTCACCCCGAGTTTCTGGAAGACGAAGTTGGTAACGTCTTTCGCCTTCTCCATCACACCTTTTAGGATGTGTACAGGCTCTATCACCTGCTGACCGTTCATCTGGGCCGTATTGACGGCTGTCTGAACAGCCTCTTGTGCTTTGATTGTAAATTTGTCGAGTGTCATATTTAAATCCTCCTATATTATGTGCTTCTGTCTAAAAGAGAACAATCTCTGTGCCGAGGGAATAAATGCTGACAATTTGGCATTGATTTATGTCTTTTTGTCGTGTGATGAGCAAAATACCTTCACCAAACGGTGGGAGATTCATTTTTTTATTGTAATTTTGCACGCAAAATTTTAAATAACAGAAATAATGAAGAAACTTTGTATGATTCTTATGGTCGTTTTGGCCATTGCATCCTGTACCTCCAAGGGAGGTCAGCAGTCTGCTGCCCAGGCTCATGCCGATAGTCTTGCAGCCGATTCTGCCAATGTCATTACCGATAGTCTGAACTATGTCCGCCAGACCATTATCAATGCGATGGCTGCCACCTATCCTGAGTTCACCCTCATTGCCATGGCCATCAGGCAGGATTCCACCATCTATAAAGGCAGTTTGAGTTTCACCTTCCTTCGCAATGGTGAAGAAGTCTACTCTGAGCAGGAGTTCGAGACCAACGAGCGTGGCATCATCAATAAGTTGCACAACACCAAATACGCGCTCTATAAAGACCTGAAAGAAGCTGAGCAGAAGAAGTAATAAAGCAATAAGAAAGCCCCAGCCAACCGGCTGGGGCTTCTTATTTTTATTTGCGGATCAGTGTCGATCCCAACTTTCCTAATTGGACGGCATACACACCTTGCTGTAATCCCTCCAGACTGATGGCACCACCCTGCACCGTCGTCTGCTTCACGGGCACGCCCTGCAGGTTGTAGATAGTGGCCTCCGTGCCTTCCTCAGCGCCGTCGGTATAGACGATGTCGCCACTCACGCGGAAGTTCACGTCCTTAGGCTGCTCCTTGCTCAGCGTGGGGATGCTCGTGTCGATGCCCAGCACATAGAGGATGCCCTTATAGGCATTGATCTTGCCTTCGCCGAATCGTTCAGGACTCTTCTCCGTAAGCTCGTCTTTGTCTGCCGAGTGCTTGATGATGTCCTTGATGTCAGCAGAAGTCAGCGTCTTCCCCTTGTCCATAGCAGCCTGCATCCACAGGGCCACGACACCAGCAGCGGCAGGCGTAGCCATCGAGGTGCCGCTCATAGAAATATACGAATAGTCGCGATCGCCCTTCTGTCCTGTGAACTGGTTGGCATATCCCTTTTTCTCATACGGAGGAACAATATCTATTTCAGGATCAAAGCTGTTACCTGCAGCCACCACCACGACGCCAGGTGAGCATACGTCGGGGTGCTTGTGCCCTGCCAGGTCGGTGCCGTAGCTGCTGAACCATGCGAAATCTCCAACGGGGAATGCTCCTAGCTCAGTAGGCTCCTTGTCGTCGATGGTCTTCACCAGATTGTTGGCAGCATAAGCACCAATGGATACAGGCTCGCCCGAGGTGTTCCAATCGCCTA
>ODAI011690548.1_pt1 | contig 11265 bp, 7 predicted proteins | sample 1539321 | NCBI WGS metagenome assembly ODAI01 (sample SAMN02144231, study PRJEB22623) | gut metagenome | biome: sheep rumen | host: Ovis aries | place: New Zealand
ACACTGGCACTCGGTATCTTCCTTTCAATGTTCACGGCACTGTTAGTGACCAGATTCATCATCAGGATCTTCTTTGCACTGGGACTTGAGGATGTTAAGTTCTATGGCGTTGCCAAGGAAAGAAAACCCATCGATTTCCTTTCAAAGAGATTTGTATTCATCGCGATCTCTCTTGTTGTGATCATAGGCGGATTTGTTGTAATGGGCATCAATTCCTCGAACGGCAAGAATGCTCTTAACTACAGTCTTGAGTTCGTCGGCGGTACATCCACTACCGTAGACTTCCCTCAGGAATATACACTTGAACAGATCGACTCGCAGATCGTTCCTTTTGTTGAGGATATCACCGGCGACGGTAATGTTCAGTCTACCAAGGTAGCCGGTTCCAATCAGGTCATCTTCAAGACACGTACGCTCAATGTCAGCGAGAGAGAAGCATTTGTTACCGCCATGGTAGATAACTTCTCCGTTGAGGAAGCATCCATCACTGCAGAGAGTATCAGTTCTACCATTTCAAACGAGATGAGAAGTGATGCGGTCATCGCCATCATCGTGGCAACGGTATTCATGCTGATCTATATCTGGATCAGATTCAGCGATGTCAGGTTCGGTGCAAGTTCCGTGCTCGCACTTCTGCATGATGTACTTGTAGTGCTCGCGTTTTATGCGGTAGCCAGAGTCAGCGTAGGTAACACGTTCATCGCCTGCATGCTGACGATAGTCGGTTACTCGATCAACGCTACGATCGTTATCTTCGACCGTATCAGAGAGAAGATCAAGACCATGCACGATTCCAAGGACCCTGCAGAACTGAAGGATATGGTGAATGAAGCCGTGACACAGACGCTGTCCAGATCCATATTTACTTCCCTTACAACGTTCATCATGGTTGCCTGCCTGTATGTACTGGGCGTGACCAGTATCCGGGATTTCGCACTGCCTTTGATGGTAGGTATCGTATGCGGTGCTTATTCTTCCGTATGTATTACGGGTGCATTGTGGTATGTGCTTAGACAGAAGTTCCCGCCTAAGACGGCGAAATAGAATGGCATAGTGATGGAAAAGTGGATGGTGGCTGCGAAGAAAGCGGATTTCGGAAAATGGGCGGAAGAGTTCGGGATTGATCCGGTGGTGGCCCGGATCCTGCGCAACCGGGATCTGACGGACGAGGAACAGGTGCGGAGATTTCTGCGGGGAACCCTGGCGGACTGTCATTCTCCCTGGCTTCTGAGAGATATGGATAAGGCGGTGGAGATAGTAGATAACGCCATAAAACAGGGGCAGAAGATCCGCGTGATCGGGGATTATGATGTGGACGGGATCTGTTCGTCCTACATCCTGACAAAAGGTTTTGCCTATTTGGGGGCAGATGTGGATACGGCAATTCCTCATCGGATTCATGACGGTTACGGTCTGAATGACCATCTGATCGAGTTGGCCAAAGAGGATGGAGTGAAACTGATCGTCACCTGTGATAACGGGATCGCAGCGGCAAAGCAGATCGAGTTGGCGGTTTCGCTGGGAATCGATGTGGTGGTGACCGATCATCATGAGGTTCCCTATGAAGTGCAGGAGGACGCAGAAACCGGTGAACCGGTGCGGGTGGAGGTATTGCCGCCGGCGTCGGCTGTGGTGGATCCGAAGCAACAGGGATGTGACTATCCGTTTCAAGGCATCTGCGGCGGTATGGTGGCGTATAAGATGATGCAGGCATTGTTGGAGCGCAGCGGAATGTCAGAGCGCGTCGAAATGCCGGAGCGTGCGGAGGGACAAGACGCAGATGGCCCCCGGGCCTTGCTGGAAGAATTGTTGGAGTTTGCGGCGTTTTCTACCGTGTGTGATGTCATGGAGCTGATGGATGAGAACCGAATTGTTGTCAAGGAAGGACTGAAAAGGATGCAGCGCAGCCGGAATCTGGGGCTGCAGGCGCTGATGGAGGTAAACGGTCTGGAACCCGTCAAAATTTCCGCATATCATCTCGGATTTGTGCTGGGCCCCTGTCTGAATGCTACGGGAAGGCTGGATACGGCCAAGAGGGCGCTGGAGCTGCTGCAGAGTACAACGAAGCAGGAGGCGATGCAGGCGGCCGCGGAATTAAAGGAACTGAACGACAGCAGAAAAAATCTGACTTCGGAGGGCGTGGAGCAGGCGGAAACCTATATAAGGGAGCATCAGATGGAGCAGGATAAGGTGCTGGTGATCTATCTGCCCAAGGTACATGAAAGCCTGGCAGGGATCATTGCCGGGCGGATCAGAGAGCATTATAATAAGCCGACCATTGTTCTGACCAAGGGCGAGGAGGGCGTGAAGGGATCCGGCCGTTCCATCGAGACCTATCACATGTATGACGCGCTGACCCGGGTGAAGGAATTGTTCACAAAATACGGCGGCCATAAAATGGCGGCGGGGCTTTCTCTGGAGGAGCGGAATGTGGATGTGCTGCGGGAGCGGCTCAACGAAGACTGCACCCTCACGGAGGAGGATTTCATCCCCGTCGTGCATATTGATGTGCCGATGCCTGTGGAGTATGCCACGGAGGCGCTGGCGGACCAGCTGGAGATCCTGGAGCCGTTCGGGGTGGGCAATCCCAAGCCCCTATTTGCCCAGAAAAACCTGAAGTTTGTGTCTGCGGCCCGTATGGGCGGAAGCGGAAATTTTGCCAGGTTTACGGTGGTGACGCCGGGACATAAGAGAGAGCAGATGGTGCTGTTTCGGAAACTGGACGAATTTGAGGCATTACTGCAACAAAAATACGGAGAAGAATGCATAAAAAAACTATATGCAGGACAGGGAGATTACTTCGTATCGGTGGTCTATCAGCTGGGAATGAATACATATAAGGGGAAAACGGAAAAACAATTCATTATTCAAAATTTTGCATAATTTTTTTGCTTTTTTATAATTTGGACACATTTTGGACACATTTATGTTATAGAATACATTTCAAGATAGTTGAGAAATTCACTATCTCCCCCTCATAAGAAAACGGAAGAGTACCCCGGTTATGCCGGGGCTTTTCTGTTTCAGACTTTTCTGTTTTATAAAAAAAGAGTGGTAGAAACAGTGAAATTGGAGTAAAATAGAAATGTTACAGAGCAGTTTAAAATGGGGGAACAGAAATGCATTTATCAGAGTTGCTGCATGGTTTGGAATATGAATGGATACAGGGGAGCCTGGAGAAGGAAGTACATTCGGTGGTTTATGATTCCCGAAAGGTGGAGGACGGATGTCTGTTCCTGTGTATCAAGGGAGCAAATTTTGACGGACATACGTTTGCTGCGGAGGCCGTAGAGCAGGGAGCGGGAGTGTTGGTCGTTTCCGATCCGGTGAGCGGGATCGGGGAAAAGGATGTGACGGTGATCCGGGTGGCGGATACCCGCTATGCCATGGCTTTTATCTCTGCTGCATGGTTCGGCCATCCGGCCAAGAAGCTGAAGACCATCGGGATCACGGGGACGAAGGGAAAGACGACGTCGACCTATCTGGTGAAATCTATTCTGGAGAATGCAGGATATAAGGTGGGGCTGATCGGAACCATCGAGATCATCATCGGGGAGCAGCATATTCATGCGTCGAATACTACGCCGGAGTCCTATCTGCTGCAGGAGTATTTTGCCCGGATGGTGGAGGCGGGGCTGGATGCCGTGGTGATGGAGGTTTCCTCTCAGGCGCTGATGCTGCATCGTTCCCAGGGATTTGTGTTTGATTACGGAATTTTCACCAATCTGGAGCCGGACCATATAGGTCCCAATGAACATAAGGATTTTGAGGATTATCTGCACTGTAAGTCCCTATTGTTCAGGCAGTGCAGAGTAGGTATCGGAAACGGGGATGACAGTCATTTTGCCCAGGTGATGGCAGGACACACCTGCAGTCTGGAGAGTTTCGGACTGGGGGCGCATTGCGATATCCGTGCGGACCGCATGGAACTGGTACATAAGCCCGGGGAGCTGGGAGTGAAGTTCCGGGTGGCGTTTTCTGAGGAGGCGCAGGCACAGCAGGTGCACGGCAGCCTGGGAGAGAGCTTCGAGGTGGAGGTGCCCACGCCGGGGCGGTTCAGTGTGTACAATGCGCTGACAGCCATTGCAATCTGCAGACATTTTCAGGTGTCCGCAGAGAATATCCGGAAAGCGCTGTTGAGCGCCCATGTGAAAGGGCGTATTGAGATGGTGAAGGTTTCGGATCAGTTTACACTGTTGATCGATTATGCGCACAATGCCATGGCTTTGGAGAGCCTGTTGACTACGCTGAAGGAATATGAGCCGCACAGGCTGGTGTGTCTGTTTGGATGCGGCGGCAACCGGGCAAAGTCCAGGCGGTTTGAGATGGGGGAGGTCAGCGGAAAGCTTTCCGATCTGACGATCATTACCTCCGATAACCCCAGATTTGAGGAGCCTTTGGATATCATTGCGGATATCCGCACCGGTATCGAGAAGACGGACGGAAAATTTGTGGAGATCTGCGACCGCAAGGAAGCCATCCGTTACGCCATCGAGCACGGGGAGCCGGGAGATATCGTGGTGCTTGCCGGCAAGGGGCATGAGGATTACCAGGAGATCAAAGGTGTGAAATATCCCATGGATGAGCGGGATCTGATCCGCGATATTTTACAGGAGATGGGGAAATAGAGAGTGGGAGAACAGTACGCGGATGTCATAGTGGACATCTCTCATGAAAAATTGGATAGACCCTTTCAGTACCGGGTGCCGGAGAGCTTGCGGGGAATGCTGGAGCCGGGGGTGTGCGTGCAGGTGCCTTTCGGGAACGGAAACCGTCTGATCAAAGGATATGTGACGGAACTGGGGGAGACCTGCAAATTTGATCCGACCCGCATGAAGGATATTGCAGGCCTGGCGAAAAAGGACGTGGATGCCACGGATAAGATGGTGGCGTTGGCAGCCTGGATCCGGAAAAATTACGGCTCCACCATGATCCAGGCGTTAAAGACGGTGCTTCCTGCAAAGCAGTCCGTGAAAAAGCTGGAGAAGCGCTATGTGGAAAGTGAGATGAACAGAGAGGAGCTGACAGCGCTTCTGGGTGAGAGCATGCGGAAGAAACAGACCGCAAAGGTCCGGGTGCTGCAGGCTTTGCTGGAACAGGAAACGGATATCCCCTATGAGTGGATCACGGGGAAATTAAATGTCTCTGCGGCGACCATCAACAGTCTGGTGAAGGCCGGTGCAATCAGGGTCCGGACCACGGAGGGCTTCCGCAATCCGGTGAAGCCGGTCGTGCGGGCGAACGCCGGGGAGAGCGGAGCGGGGCCAAAGCGGCTCAGCGACGGCCAGCGGCACATTGTGGAAACGGTGCTGCAGGACATGGAGGAAGGAAGGAAGAAGACCTATCTGCTGCATGGGATCACCGGGAGCGGCAAGACAGAGGTTTATATAGAGTTGGTGGAAAGTGTGATCGAAAGAGGCAGGCAGGCTGTGGTGCTGATCCCGGAGATCGCGCTGACTTATCAGACATTGATGCGTTTTTACAGGCGGTTCGGCGATCGGGTGAGTGTGATGAATTCCACGCTGTCACCCGGGGAAAAATATGATCAGTGCAGGCGTGCCATGGAGGGCGAGATCGATGTGATCATCGGTCCGCGCTCGGCGCTGTTCACGCCATTTCCCAATATCGGGCTGATCATCATGGACGAAGAGCATGAGGGAAGCTATAAGAGCGAGGGAACGCCAAAATATCACGCCAGAGAGACCGCCATGGAGGTGGCCAGGCTGCATGGTGCCAGTGTGGTGCTGGGATCCGCAACGCCGTCCATGGAGGCGTATTACCGGGCCGAACAGGGCGAGTATGAGCTGTTTTCCCTGAAGGAGAGGCTTACGGGCGGCAGTCTGCCCACGGTTTATACGGTGGATCTGCGGGAAGAATTAAAGCAGGGAAACCGTTCCATCTTCAGCAAAAAGCTGCAGGAGCTGCTGGCGGACAGATTGCAGAAGGGGCAGCAGAGCATGTTGTTTTTAAACCGCAGAGGATATGCGGGATTTGTGTCCTGCAGGGCTTGCGGGCAGGTGATGAAATGTCCTCATTGCGACGTGTCCCTGTCGGAGCATCGGGACGGCAGACTGATGTGCCATTACTGCGGCTACAGCGAGCCGAAGCCGAAGCTGTGCCCGAAATGCGGTTCAAAATATATTTTGGGCTTTAAGGCCGGGACACAGCAGATCGAGGAGAAATTGAAAGAATTGTTTCCGGGCGTGCGGACACTCCGCATGGATGGCGATACCACGAAGACCAAGGACAGTTATGAGAAGATTTTATCTTCTTTTGCCAATGAGGAGGCGGATGTGCTGATCGGCACCCAGATGATCGTGAAGGGACATGATTTTCCCAAGGTGACTCTGGTAGGGGTGCTGGCGGCGGATCTGTCGCTGGCGGCCAATGACTACCGGGCGGGGGAGCGGACGTTCCAACTGCTGACCCAGGCGGTGGGGCGCGCAGGGCGGGGAGAACTGCCGGGAGAGGCGGTGATCCAGACCTATCAGCCGGAACATTATGCGGTGACCTTTGCGGCGGCGCAGGATTACGAGGGCTTTTACGAAGAGGAGATCCTGTACCGGGAGATGGGCGGCTATCCGCCGGCGGCGCATATGCTGGCGGTACAGATCTTTGCCAGGGAAGAGGAAGCCGGGGCGAATCTGGCGGGCCGGCTGGCGGATACGGTGAAGAAAGGCGGCCATCAGGTGCTGGGACCTGCGCCTGCCACCATCGGGAAGGTCAATGACATTTACCGATTTGTATTTTATGTGAAAAAGGCGGATTACGGACAGTTGGTGGAGATCAAGGACGGGCTGGAGAAGCTGATCTTTTCCCTGCAGCTGAGGCAGGAGCAGGTGCAGTTTGATTTTGATCCGATGATCTGTCTGTAGATCCTGCGGGTGATCCGTACGTACAGAAGAAAAGAGAAAAGTGAAGGAGAAGAAAAAGATGGCAATTCGGAATATCCGGGAGTTCGGAGATGAGGTTTTAAACAAAAAATGTAAGGAAGTCAAGGAGATGACGCCCCGCACAAAGGAACTGATCGAGGATATGCTGGAGACCATGTATGACGCGAATGGTGTCGGGTTGGCGGCGCCTCAGGTCGGGGTGTTAAAGAGGATCGTGGTCATCGACGTGACAGGGGAGGATCCCTATATCCTGATCAATCCCCGCATCGTGGAGACCAGCGGAGAGCAGACCGGGCAGGAAGGCTGTTTAAGTCTTCCCGGGAAGAGCGGTCAGGTGACGAGACCCAATTATGTGAAGGCGGTGGCGCTGGATGTGAATATGAAGCCCATTGAGATCGAGGGAACGGAGCTTTTGGCAAGGGCGATCTGTCATGAGCTGGATCATCTGGACGGACACCTGTACACGGAAAAGGTGGAGGGAGAACTCCAGGAGATGGTGTATGAGGAACCGGAGGACTGAGGAATGAAGATTGTATTTATGGGTACGCCGGATTTTGCGGTGGGAGCTTTGGAGGCGCTGATCAGGGCGGGACATGAGATCACGGCGGTGGTCACACAGCCGGATAAGGCGAAGGGCAGGAGTGGGAAGCTGATGCCTCCGCCTGTGAAAGAGTGCGCGCTGCAGCACGGGATTCCGGTAATGCAGCCGGTGAAGATCAAGACTCCGGAGGCAATCGCCAAACTGAAGCAATATGAGGCGGATCTCTTTGTCGTAGCTGCGTTCGGACAGATTTTGTCCCAGGAGATCCTGGACATGCCCAGGCTTGGCTGCCTGAATATCCATGCTTCGTTACTTCCCAGATATCGGGGGGCATCGCCGATCCAGCATGTGATCATTGACGGAGAGCAGGAGACCGGTGTGACGATCATGCAGATGAACGCAGGCCTGGATACGGGGGACATGCTGTATTGCAAGACGCTTCCCATCGCGGACGACGATACCTTTGAAACCCTGCATGATAAACTGATGGTTTTGGGCGGGGAGGCCATTGTGGAGGCGCTGCCGCTTCTGGAGGCGGGGAAACTTGTGCCTAAGAAGCAGGATGATGCGCTGAGTTGCTATGCGCCTTTGATCAAAAAAGAGATGGGACATCTGGATTTTGGGAAAAATGTCCATGTGCTGGATCATCTGATCCGGGGTGTAACACCCTGGCCCAGTGCATATACTTTCTATAAGGGGAAACAGATGAAAATCTGGCTTGCCGTGCCGGTGGAGCTTACGCACGAAATGCCTTTCGGAACGGTGCTGCAGGTGGAGAAGGACAGCTTTTGCATTGCCTGTGAGGGCGGCGCACTGAAGGTGCTGGAGCTGCAGCTGGAGGGCAAGAAGCGCATGAGTACTCATGATTTTCTGCTGGGCGTGAAGCTGCAGGCGGGCGAGATGCTCGGAGCGTAGCGGAAGGTGTTTGCCCGGGGCAATACGGAGGGAGTGAAGACAGATGTACTATTTTGATGTGACCTATATTCTCGTGCTGATTGGCATCGTGCTCTGCCTGGGAGCGAGTGCGCTGGTGAATGCCACCATGAAAAAATACAGAAAAGTTGCCGCGTCCACGGGAATGACCGGATCGGACGCCGCTTACCGCATCTTACAGCGGGAGGGACTGCGGGATGTGAATGTGGTCTGTCTGCAGTCCTCTGACGGAGATCATTATGATCCGAGGAATAAGCAGGTCTGCCTTTCCTATGAGAATTATTACGGGTCCACGGTGACGGCGGTGGCTGTGGCCGCGCATGAGTGCGGGCATGCCATCCAGCATGCGGAGAGCTATGCGCCGTTGAGCATCCGCTCGGCCCTGGTGCCGGTGGTCAATATTGCGAGCAATCTGGGAATGCCCATCATTTTATTGGGGGTGTTCTTAAGCTGGAATCAGTTTTTGATCCAGCTGGGGATCATCGCGTTTGCGTCAGCGGTGGTATTTCAGCTGGTGACGCTTCCGGTGGAATTTAATGCCTCTTACCGGGCGGTGGGCAAGATCAGTGAGTACGGACTCCTGACGGAACAGGAGAACAGGGGCACAAAGCGCGTGCTGACTGCGGCGGCGCTGACCTATGTGGCGGCGACGGCGTCATCGATCCTGCAGCTGCTGCGTCTGATCCTTATCTTTGGGGGCGGCGGGAGCGACAGGCGGAGAAGATGATCCGGATGTCCGGCAGGAAAAAGCAGAAAGGTGTTATATATTTTGGCGGAAAATACAAGGGAAATCGTATTGGATACACTGCTGGCGCTGGAACGACGGGAGGATTTCTCCCACCGGCTGGTCAAAGCGGTGTTGGATAAATATCAATATCTGGAGGAGCGGGATCGGGCGTTTATCAAACGTCTGACGGAGGGTGCCGTCGAGCGTCAGATTGAGCTGGACTATTATCTGGATCAGTGTTCCAGTGTGCCGGTGCGGAAAATGAAGCCGCTCATCCGGTGCCTGATGCGCATGAGTGTGTATCAGCTGCTCTATATGGACAATGTGCCGGACAGCGCGGTGTGCAACGAGGCATGCAAACTGGCACAGAAGCGGAAATTCGGCAATTTAAAGGGATTTGTAAACGGCGTGCTGCGGAGTGTGGCAAGGCAGAAGGAAAGTTTGAAGCTGCCGGATGCGCAAAAGGATGCGGTGGGCTGGCTGTCCGTGAAGTATTCCATGCCTGTCTGGATCGTGGAACTGTGGCTGGACGAATACGGCAGAGAGCAGACTGAGCGGATGCTGCAGAGCCTTTTGGAGATCCATCCCGTATCGGTGCGGTTTCGAAGGGATCTGCCGGAAGCGGAGCGGGAGGCTCTGATCCGGAAGCTGCAGGCGGAGGGCGTGAAACTGAGGCCCGGAAAGGGTCTGTCCGGTCTCTATCTGGCGGAAAACGGCGAACGCCTTTTTTCCATGCCGGAATTTGCTGCGGGAAAGTATCTGGTGCAGGATGCCAGTTCGGTGCTTGCCGTGGAGGCTGCGGGGATCCGGGCGGGGGATTTTGTGATGGACATCTGCGCTGCGCCGGGAGGCAAGAGCATACTGGCGGCGGAACTGGTTCAGGATACCGGTAAAGTGCTTGCCAGGGACGTATCCGAGGCGAAGACGGCGAGAATTGAGGAGAATTGTTCCCGGATGGGAATGCAAAATATGACAGTGGAAGTATGGGATGCCACGGTCACGGATGAGGCATACTGTGAGAAGGCGGATGTACTCCTGGCGGATGTGCCCTGTTCCGGACTTGGCGTGCTGGGCAAAAAGCGGGATATCAAGTACCGTATGACGCCGGAGCAGACCGCTCAGATCGTGAAACTGCAGCAGGAGATCATCGCAAACAGCTGGCAGTATGTGAAAAAGGGCGGCACGCTGCTTTACAGCACCTGCACCATACATACCAAAGAAAACGAGCAGATGGCGCGCTGGATCACAGAGCGTTTTCCCTTTGTCCTGGAGGCGGAGAGACAATTCCTGCCGGGAGTGGACGAAACGGATGGATTTTACTATGCAAAACTTAGACGGACAGATACAGAATAAAGATGTGCAAGATAGAGACAAATTGGATATCAAATCCCTGGATCTGCAGGAACTGACGGAGGAACTGGCCGCACAGGGCGAAAAGGCGTTCCGGGCAAAGCAGATGTATGAGTGGATGCACGGGAAGCTGGCACGGAGCTTTGACGAGATGACCAATCTTTCCAAGCCGTTTAGGGAGCAGTGCGCCGAACGGTATCAATACACGGCGCTGCGGATGCTGCGGATGCAGGAGTCGAAGCTGGACGGGACGAGAAAATTTCTCTTTGGGCTGGCGGACGGCAATCTGGTGGAGAGCGTGTGGATGCGCTATAAACACGGCAATTCCGTCTGTATTTCCTCCCAGGTGGGCTGCCGTATGGGCTGTCGGTTCTGTGCTTCCACCATCGACGGACTGGAGCGGAGTCTGGCTCCCTCCGAGATGTTGGACCAGATCTACGCGATCACGCGGATCACGGGCGAACGGGTATCCAATGTGGTGGTCATGGGGATTGGGGAGCCCATGGATAACTATGAGAATCTGATCAAATTTATCCGTTTGCTGACGGATGAGAACGGCCTGCATATCAGTCAGCGGAATGTGACGGTCTCCACCTGCGGGATCGTGCCCAGAATGCGGCAGCTTGCGGAGGAGAAACTGCAGATCACGCTGGCGCTTTCGCTGCATGCGACCACGGATGAGAAGCGGAAACGGCTGATGCCGATCGCAAACAAGTATTCCATACGGGAACTAATGGAGACCTGCAGGTATTATTTTGACTGTACCGGCAGGCGGATCACCTTTGAGTATTCGCTGGTGGGCGGTGTGAACGACACGGATG
>ODAI011725826.1_pt1 | contig 11265 bp, 9 predicted proteins | sample 1539321 | NCBI WGS metagenome assembly ODAI01 (sample SAMN02144231, study PRJEB22623) | gut metagenome | biome: sheep rumen | host: Ovis aries | place: New Zealand
GCAGGATACCAACATCACGGACCACGGCTTCTACCAGAACCTGAACCGCTTTGTGGATTCCGTCGATGCAAAGGATGACTACACCGTCACCGTTACGGCAAAAAGGCCTTATTACGGCCTTCTGTTCCAGATGACCTTCCCCATCGTCCCGGCAGGCTATGAAACCGTTGACAATCCTCCCGGAACCGGACCCTATGTCATCACGGAATTCCATGCCGGGGAAAGGATGTGGCTCTCCGCCAACACAAACTGGTGGAAGGCCCAGCCGCAGGTCCGCGAAATCCTCTTCATGTTCCAGAACACTTCCTCCGCCGTTGTGGAGAGCTATGAGTTCGCGCAGGTGGAAGCCATCTTTACCCGTTCCATCGCCGGCGCCCAGCATAAAACAAACGCGAATTCCCTTACCATGAGCTACCGCACCAATCAGCTGGAGTGCCTGTATATGAACAATAACGCGCGGGAGCTCACCCTGGAGGTCCGCCAGGCCATCCGCGCCCTGATTGATAAAAGCAAAATCATCTCCACCTCCTATATGGGGCTGGCGGTTCCCACAAATTTCCCCTTCTATCCGGGAACGTGGATGTATAATGACAGCCTTGATTCCTCCATCACCCACGATGTGGAGGAAGCGAAGCGCCTCCTTGCGGAAGCCGGCTGGGAGGATTCCGATGAAAACGGCGTCCTGGACCGGATCAACGGTGACGGCGAGCTGGAAAACCTTCACCTGCGTTTCTTCTATTACGAGGAACCCGACAACGATGTCCGCGAGGAAACTGCCAACATCATCTCCGCCGCCCTTGCGGAGGTTGGGATCGAATGCAAAATCACGGCCATGACCATGGCAGGCCTCCAGGAACGGCTCAGCAGCGGCAGTTTTGATCTGGCCCTGATCGCCTTTGCCATGGATCCTGCCCCGGATCCCGGGTTTATGCTGATGTCGGAAAACGTCAAAAGCGGAAACTATAACCGCTATAAAAGCAGCAGGATGGATGAGCTGTTCAAGAGCCTGCGCAAGCAGACCACCCAGGAAGAGTACCGCCAGAAGCTCATGGAGATTCAGAACCAGTTCCTGACGGACTGCCCCTTCGTCTGCCTCTACTGGCGCACCGGGAATGTGATTTCCCGTTATATGTACACAACCTGCCGGGATGTCCGCGAATACGAGCTGCTTCGCGGCATAGAATCCTTTACTACCCGCTGACCGCAGCACAGCGGTCTTGCCTGAAAACGATTGTCGAAGGGAGTTTCGCATGAACTGGATTGAATTGGTTGTCCACACCACCACCGTCGGATCGGACTGGGTTTCTGACTGCCTTATGGAGCTGGGAGCCACCGGCACCATGATTGAGGACAAGGCGGACATTCCGGATCCCTCCAAACCCCACGGAATCTGGGAAATCATTGATCCCAAGCTGCTGGATGATATGCCGGAGGATGTGCTGGTCCACGCCTGGTTTGTTCCCGATTCCTCCTTCCCGTCCATCCTCTCCGGCCTGCAGGGCCGCCTGGACGCCATGCGGCAGGAAAGGGCCGATTTCGGCTCGCTCCTTACGGATACAAGAACCGTGTCCGAGGATTCCTGGGCGGAGGTCTGGAAAAAGTATTACAAGCCCTTTTACGCCGGGGATCATCTGGTAATCAAGCCCACCTGGGAGGACTTCTCGCCCGCCCCCGGGGACCGTGTCATTGAAATTGACCCCGGTATGGCCTTCGGCAGCGGAACCCACGAAACCACCGGCATGTGTATTTCCCTGCTGGAGGAAACCGTCCGCGGCGGCGAGCGGATCATCGACGTGGGAACCGGCAGCGGCATTCTCGCCATCGCGGCCGCGCTGCTTGGCGCGGGCCATGTGCTGGCCGTGGATATCGACCCGGACGCCGTGCGCGTTGCCTCGGAGAACGTGGCGCATAATCATGTGGAAAATGTTGTAACGGTCCTGGAGGGAGACCTCCTGAAGGATGTCCCGGATACCTGTGAAATCTGTGTGGCGAATATTATCTCCGATATCATCATTTCCTTCGCCGCTCCCCTGAAGGAGCATATTCTTCCGGGCGGACTGTTCATTTGCTCCGGCATTGTCAACGTCCGGGCGGAGGAAGTCCGGCAGGCGCTTCTCGCCGCCGGCTTTGAAATCCTGAAAACAGAGCACAAAGGGGAATGGACCGCCTTCCTCTCCAGGAGGAACGACTGATGCACCGATTCTACGCTGATCCGGATTGCTCCGATGCGGAGCTTTTCCGCCTGGATGACGCGGATACGCGTCATGCCGTGAAGGTTCTCCGGCTGCAGCCGGGAGACCTTGTGGAAGTGATTTTCGGAGGCCGGCGCTACCTTGCGCAGATCCGGGAGCTTTCTCCCGCCGGCGTCTCCCTCTTTCCCACGGAAGAGCTTCCCTCCACCGAGCCCCGGCTTTCCCTGACGCTTTTCCAGGGCCTTCCGAAAAGCGATAAAATGGACTGGATCGTGCAGAAATCCGTGGAGCTTGGCGTCTCCCGGATCGTTCCCGTCCTGTTTTCCAGGTGCGTGGTTCATCCCGATGTCCGGGAATCCGGTAAAAAGCTGGATCGTTGGCGTAAAATTGCCCGGGAAGCCGGCAAGCAGTCCGGCAGGTGCGTCGTTCCGGAGATCCTTTCCCCCGTATCCTTTTCTTCCCTTCCCGGCCTTCTTTCAGGCTGTGAAAAGGTCGCTGTTCCGTGGGAAAACTGCCCGGAAGGCGGCCCCCTTTCGTTTTTCTCCCGTCATCCTTCCCTTTCTTCCCTCGGAATCGTAATCGGGCCCGAGGGCGGAATTTCCGGGGAAGAAGCTGACGCGCTTCTGTGCTCCGGCTGTGAAACGGTGACCCTCGGCCCGCGGATCCTCCGCACGGAGACTGCAGGCCTTGCCGCAGCAAGCGTCTTTTTCGGATTATACGGTGAAATGGAGTAACCTGTTATGCCCACCATTGCTTACCACACCCTCGGCTGCAAGGTCAATCAGTATGACACCCAGGCGATGGAGGAGCTGCTTTCCGCCGACGGTTTCACAAAGGTTCCTTTTCCGGAGGAAGCGGATGTTTACCTGATCAATACCTGTACCGTAACCGGCACCGGTGACCGCAAAAGCCTGCAGCTCGCCCGCCGGCTGAAGAGGGAGCATCCCGGAAGCACGCTTGTCCTCTGCGGATGCCTCGCCCAGCTTCGGGGGGAGCAGCTTCTTTCCGCCGGAGCGGACCTCGTTATCGGAACCCAGGGGCGCTCAGATATCGTTCCGCTGCTCCGCCGGGTGCTGTCCACCGGCGTCCCCTGCTGCGCCGTGGAGCCGCTGCCGGAAAAAATGCCTTATGAATCCCTTCATGTTACCGCCCATGACGACCATACCCGCGCTGTCCTGAAAATCCAGGAAGGCTGCCGCAACCGCTGCTCCTACTGCGTGATCCCTTCCGTCCGGGGCCCCATCCGCTCCCGCGATCCGGAGGATATCCGCGCAGAGGCAAAAGCGCTTGCGGCTGCCGGCTACCGGGAAATCGTCCTCACGGGCATTCACCTGTCTTCCTACGGGAAGGATTTTTCCTCTCCCGCATCCCTCCTCGATGTCCTGAAGATCCTTCAGGATACGGATGGCATCCTCCGGGTCCGCCTCGGTTCCCTTGAGCCCGGGATCGCCACGCAGCAATTCGCGGACTCCCTGCGTTCCCTGACGAAGATCTGCCCCCAGTTCCACCTGGCGCTCCAGTCCGGCAGCGACGGCGTCCTCCGGCGGATGCGCCGGCAGTACACCTCCGCCGGGTATATGGACGCCCTGTCCCGCCTGCGTTCCGTCTTTCCCCTTGCCGCCTTTACCACCGATGTGCTCACCGGTTTCCCCGGGGAAACGGAAGATGAGTTCCGGGAAACAAAGGATCTGATCCGGAAAGCCGGCTTTGCCAGGATTCACGTGTGCCCTTATTCTCCCCGTCCCGGCACGCCGGCTGCGGAGATGCCCGGCCAGATCCCCGAGGATGTGAAGCAGGGCCGCGCCAGGGAACTGATTGCCCTGGGCCGGGAGGTTGCCTCCTGTTATCAGCGTCAGTGGATTGGGCGCGAGACCTTCCTCCTTCCGGAGGAGAAAGTGGAAGGCTGCTGGGAGGGGTATTCCCCGGAATACCTTCGCGTCCGGCTGAATCCGGAAGCTGAATGTACCTCCGGAGTCCCGGTCCGGGTCCGGGTCCGCCAGGCGGGCCCCCGTGGGCTCAGCGGCGTGCTCCTGTGAATTTTCCTTCCCGGCGGATGGCAATTCAGCCTTCCCGTGTGTATAATATTCGTATCCTGCATCATATTTATCTGGAGGTATCGTGATGGAAAACTGCCTTTTCTGCAAGATTGTCAACGGTGATATTCCCTCTGACAAGGTATATGAGGATGACCGGGTTTTTGCTTTCCGGGATATCAACCCCCAGGCGCCCTTCCATGTGCTTGTCGTCCCGAAGAAGCATGTGGCCTCCGTCGCTGAAATCGACAAGCTGGAGGATTCCGAGGTCGCTGCCTGCCTTCGCGCAGTGGCGAAAATCGCTGCGGATGCCTCTCTTTCCGGCGGGTTCCGGGTCATTTCAAACTGCGGCCCCGACGCGTGCCAGTCTGTTCCCCATCTGCATTTCCATATTCTCGGCGGCCGCCAGATGGCGGATAAAATGGCCTGAGTCTTTTTCAGCGCTTCTCTGTGTCCTCTTCTCTGCCTGTTGTCCGCTTTTTTGAAAAAAAGTTGACTGTTATTCCGATTAGCGGTATAATAATTATACGGTTTTGCCGTCCGTCCGTGTGGCCGGCTGCTGGCAAGGCGTGAATGAGCGAGGGGAGGGATAAAAGTGTCCGAGGTTCGTATCCGCGAAAATGAGTCCCTGGAAAGTGCGCTCAAACGGTTTAAGCGGCAGTGCGCCCGCAGCGGCGTCCTTCAGGAAGTTCGTAAGCGCGAGCATTATGAGAAGCCCAGCGTCAAGCGCAAGAAAAAGGCTGAAGCCGCCCGTAAGCGCAAGTGGTAACTTGTTTTCCAGCTCCCTTCCCTGCCGGGAAGGGTTTTCTTTTTGCCCGGAGTTTCTTAAAAACTATTGAAATCAAGGATTTCATTTGTTATAATCGTTCCATATCATGATCTGATGAAAAGAGGAAGCAATGGTTTATACGTTCGGGTTGGATAAGCATGCGAATATTCGCTATCGCGATTCCGTGAATCGCCTTTCCCGTTATGAGCTGCTTTCCATGCTTCATTCCCTTTCCATCGATTGTGAAATTGTTCAGGAATCCATGGGCGGCGCGGATTTTCTTTCCTTCGAATGCCGTCCCCTTTCCGGGGCTGAGATCAGCTTCCTTTCCGGTCACTCTTCCGTCGCCTTTATGGCTGAAAAAAACGGGGATGCGCTCCTGCCCCTCCCCGTTGTCTGCCGGAACTACCTGGAGGAGGATCTTCCCGAAATCCTGAACTATAAAGGAAAAACCTCCGCTCCTTTCATCCGGCTGATGATCAACATGGCGCTTTCCCTGACGTCCTTTCCCCCGGAGGATCATCCCCTTACGGTGCTGGATCCTCTCTGCGGAAAGGGAACCGTCTGTTTCTGCGCCTTGCAGGCCGGAATGAACGCGGTCGGCCTGGATCAGGACCGCAAAGCGGTCCGGGAGGCTTCGGATTTCTTCTCAAGATACCTGAAGGTCCATCTCCTGAAGCACACCGTCCGCACCCTTTCGGAAACCGCCGGTAAATCCGCCCTTCCGGTTACCGAGTTCGTTTTTTCCGATTCAAAGGAGCATTTTCAGCAAAAGGATACCCGCTTCCTGCGCCTTGCCTCCGGCGATACGGCGGACGCGTTCGCCCTCTGCCGTCATCACCCGGCCCATCTGCTGGTTGCGGATCTTCCCTACGGGATCCAGCACGCGCCTTCCTTCGGCAGCAAGCCCGAGTCCTTTGTAAGCCTGCTCCGGCGCGCCCTTCCCCGCTGGAAGAAGGCCTTGCTGCCCGGAGGCGTCATGGCCCTCAGTTTCAACACGCTTACCCTTCCTGCCCGGCAGGTTTTCGATGCCGCGCGTGATGCCGGCCTTTCCCCCTGCGAGGAGGACCGTTTCATGCATCTCCGCCATGAGGTGGAGCAGGCGGTTGTCCGGGATGTCGTTTTTTTGAAGAATAACCCTTAAGGAGGTACTGTATTCATGACGGAAAAGGAACTGTCAGCAATGACCGTCATGCAGCTTCGCAAGCTTGCAAAGGAGCAGAATATCTCTCTCGGTTCCGGAATCGATAAAGCCGGAATCGTTCGTAAAATTCTGGAAAATGTCCCGGACGCCGGGGAAAAATCTTCCTCCGACGCGTCCGCCGAGGCCGAGCCCCGTTTCCAGGCCGCCTGGCATAATGCGGACGCTCCCCGTTTCAACGCGCGTCCCGCTTATCAGGCGTCCGGCAGCCCTGCCCGCCCGGCCTGGCAGAATACCACACCTTCCGGGCATCAGCTTCCCCCGCAGCAGCGGGTTCCGGCTGCCCGTCCCGGCGGCTTCACGCCCCGTTTCGGTCCGGCGGCTGCCCAGCAGCCTGCCGCTGAGGAGCCTGCGGCCCCCCACCGGGAAACGCCCCGTCCTCCTGTGGTAAATCCGCTGCCGGAGCATCGTTTCGGCGATTCTGTCCCTTCCTACACCCACAGGATCACCGCGAATTACACCCCTGCGTACAATGCCCAGGGCCGCAGTCCCGAGCCTTTTGCTCCCGCGGCTTCCCAGGATGTTGCCGCTTCAGCCCCGACGCTGGAGGAGCTGCTTGCTTCCGGCAATTACGAAGAAGGCAGCGGCATTCTGGAGCTTCATCCCGACGGATACGGCTTTCTGCGTGCGCCGTCTTTCCTCCCCTCCACGAAGGATATCTATGTCTCCATGGCGCAGATCCGTCGTTTCGGACTTCGCACCGGTGACTTCATCGAAGGAAAAATCCGTCCCCAGCGCGAGGGCGACAAGTATTCCGCCCTCCTCTATATCTCTTCCGTAAACGGCGTCCCGGAGGAAGAGGCCTTTACCCGGCCTGCCTTCGATGAACTGACTCCGGTTTATCCCGATCGCCGGATCTCCCTGGAGATCCCCGGGGATTCTTCCATGCCGGATATGCGCCTGATTGACCTGATCGCCCCCATCGGCTTCGGCCAGCGCGGGCTCGTCCTCTGTCCTCCCGATACCGGCAAAACGCAGCTGATGCGCAATTTTGCCCGCGTCATCAGCAGCAATTACCCGGATGCGGAAGTGCTGATGCTGCTCATCGATGTAAATCCCGAGGATGCCACCCTGATGCGTGAATCCATCCCCTGTCCGGTTCTCGCCTCCAGTTTCGACCAGGCACCGGAGGCGCACCTGCGCCTTGCGGAGATCGTCCTGGAGCGCGCCATGCGCCTTGTGGAGCAGAAAAAGGACGTCATCCTCCTGGTGGACAGCCTTACCCGTCTGGCGAAGATCTATACCACCGCTGCCGTGCAGCAGGGCCGCAGTCTTCCCGGCATGGTGAATCCCGCAAGTCTTTTCCGCGCCAAACGGATGTTCGGTGCCGCCCGCTCCTGCAAGGAGGGCGGAAGCCTTACCGTAATCGCGGCCATGGATATCGCAACCGGCTCCAAGGTGGATGATTCCGTTGTGGAGGAATTCAAGGGAACAGCCAATATGGAACTGACCCTGGATCTCGCGGTTGCCCGCGCCGGCATCACCCCCGCGCTCAATCTGCAGCACAGCTTTACCAAAAACGCCGATATCCTCCTGAATGACCGGCAGAAGGAAGGCCTGTCCCTGATCCGGACCCTTCTCGGATCCACCTCTTCCTCCGTCGCCATTCCCCAGCTTCTTTCCATGATGGAAAAAGCGGAGACCAACGAGGATCTCCTGCTGAAGATGAAAGACTGGTTCGCCCTGATGAACAGATAAGCATTCGAATCAGAAAAGGATGCGGCCTGCTGCCGCATCCTTCTTTTTTACTCAGCTTCTGTCGGGGCTGTCTCAGCCTTCTGGTTCCCGATGGAAACCAGCCCCCCGTTGCTGTCCAGCGTCACCATCCGGTATTCATCCGTCAGGCCGCACCGGTACTTGACAAGTACTTTGCTGTCCTCCAGGGCAATTTCGAAAGGCCCGAAAACATTCGGATCACTGATGTCCGATTTCCAGAGCACCCGGCCTCCGAGGGTAATTGCCACAGGATCCGGTCCGTCCGACCCGGCGATATACATGGTGCCGTTTTTGTCCACGGCAACCGCCGCGGCATCTCCCAGCGGGCAATTGGCGACGGACAGCGTCCATTTTTCCTTTCCGCTCAGCAGGTCCAGCATGGACAGTCCGTATCCCCCGTCGTACAGCATCACCTTCCAGTCGTCCTGCACGCCGCCGATGAATACCTTCAGTCTTTCAAGCTGCCCTTCCTCAACTTTTTCCTCATGGCCCCATACGGGGGTTCCGTCAATAAAGCAGCCGACCCGCAGCACTTCCCATTTCCTTTTGTTTTCCTGCACATGATCCCGTACTGCCACAACGGACATATTGTAATCCTTCCAGTCCAGCACGATTTCCCCGTTGCCCTTCAGTTCCTCCATGGTCATCTTTTTCTTGACGGCCGAGGACAGCGGAGGCTCGCATTCCGGCGCGGGAATAAGGTACCCGGATAGGACGTATCCTTCCTGCCCCTGGTATTCGCACTTGTAGAAGCGCGGATCCTTCGTAGGCACGCAGGAGTACACAATATCCCCCAGGGGAATCTGCGCCAGCCGGTCCGATGTCTTTTTCGGGGCCTCGCGGAGGGAGACCCATTCCTTGCACCAGACTACGCGCATCGCTCCGATGTAGCCGTCAGGCCTTTCCTCAGGAAGCCTGTCCGCCCCTGCCGGAGCCGTGATGACCAGAAGGACCGCAGCAAGAAACAGTGCAGCAATCTTTTTGCTCATCAGCATTCCTCCCTTGTATGCAATCTCGCTTTTTATTATACTTCCCCTCCGCTTACGCCGCAAGGCGCCGCTGGAGGATCTGTAAAAAAAATGCAGAAAATACAAAAAAAGAGAAGGCCGTACCAACGTACGCCCTTCGTCTTTTATTCCATATTGAAGCGCTTCTTGAAGCGATCAACACGTCCGCCAGTGTCAACCAGCTTTTGCTTACCGGTGTAGAAAGGATGGCACTTGGAGCAGATATCAACCTTCATCTCTTTCTTGGTAGAACCGGTTTCAAATGTTTCACCGCACACGCAGCGAACAATGCACTTGCCGTACTGGGGATGGATATTTTCCTTCATTGCTGTTTCACCTCTTTCGCGTATGCAATGGCGTATAACCGCAAAAAAGATAATAACATAACGCCGGTACTTTTGCAACATTTTTTTCGTCTTTCCCATGTGTATTGGGCCATTTTTCCTCCGGCCGTTTGTTTTTGACATCTTCCCGCCCTTTGATGTACAATTGCCTCTGTTAAAAGTGTTTAATTCCGGAGGTTGATTATGTCTGATAAATCCTGCCCCATCGGGGGAAAAAGAAAATTTGATGTCGGCGGCCAGGCCGTCCTGGAAGGCGTTATGATGCGCTCCCCGAACGCCACCGCCGTAACCGTCCGCCGGCCGGACGGAACGATGGTCACCAAGCTGACCCCCTTTGTCCCTATGAAGGAAAAGCATCCCTGGATGGGAAAGCCCTTCCTGCGCGGCATCGTCAATATGTGCACCATGCTGTATTACGGGATGAACACCCTCAGCGATGCCACGGCAATGCTCGGCATCCTGGATGAGGAGCCCACCAAGTTCGAAAAATGGCTTGCGAAGAAGCTGGGCAAGGGCGTGGATAAAATCGTGATGGGCGTTGCCATTGTCCTGGCGGTTGCCCTTTCCCTGGGCCTCTTTATGGCCCTTCCCGCCGGTCTTGAATCCGTGCTGAAAAGCTCCGGTATGGGCCCTGTGGGCTACACCCTCCTGGGCGGCCTCCTGAAGATTGCGCTCCTGATGGGCTATATGTTCCTCGTCAGCTTTGTTCCCGATATCCGCCGCACCTTCCAGTATCACGGCGCCGAGCACAAATCCGTCCATTGCCAGGAATCCGGCCTTCCCCTTACCCCGGAAAATGCGCAGACCTTTTCCCGCCTGCACCCCCGGTGCGGAACCGCTTTCCTGCTGATCGTTTTTTCCATCAGCATCCTGCTGTTCCTCGTGCTGAACCTGCTGGTTCCCATCAGCAATTTCTTCCTGCGTTTCCTCTTCCATCTGGCAATGCTGCCCGTTGTGGCCGGCGTAAGCTATGAAGTCCTCATGGGGCTGGCGCATTCCGATTCCCAGATCGCCCGCATCCTTCGCATTCCCGGCATGCAGCTGCAGCGCCTCACCACCCGTGAGCCCGATGCCTCCATGCTCGAATGCGCGATTGTTTCCGTCAATGTGGTCCTGAACGGCTTCCCGGAGGGAACGCCAAAGACCCCGGAAGGCTGGGGCATCTTTAAATCCTATGAGGAATCGGAGCCCGGGTACGTCCGTACGGCGGCCCTTCCCGAAGAGGGGCCCGCCCTTCCCGAAGCATGACCCCCTGTGCACTCCTCCGGCAAACGGCAGCCCGTTTCCGGCAGGCCGGAATCCCGGATCCGGAAACAGACAGTGCGCTGATCCTTTCCTTCCTCTGCCGCCGGCCTCCCCTGTCCCTTCGGCTGGACACGGATACGGTCCTGGATCCGGATACCCTGGAATCCTTCGCCGCGCTCGCCGATCGCCGCCTCACCCGTGAGCCTCTTCAGTATATTCTTGGAGAGGCCCCTTTTTGCGGCCGTTCCTTCAGGGTGGACAAACGTGTGCTGATTCCCCGTCCCGAAACGGAAGAGCTGTGCCGCTGGGCGCTGGACCTGCTTCCGTCCGGGGCAAACCTCCGTGTGCTGGACCTGTGCGCCGGAAGCGGCTGCATCGGGCTGACGATTGCCGCGGAGCGGCCTGGTTGTTCCGTAACCCTTTCCGATATCTCCGAAGATGCCCTCGCCGTTGCCCGGGGCAATGCGGCCTCGCTGGATGTCCGGGTATCCTTTTCCCAAAGTGATCTGATGTCGGAGTTTCCGAAGGATTCCTTCGATCTGGTTGTTTCCAATCCGCCGTATATTCCCGCCGGCGAGTGCCCTTCCCTCCAGCCGGAGGTCCTGCGGGAACCGGTCCTCGCCCTCAGCGGCGGCACCGACGGCCTGGACTGCTACCGGCGGATTGCTTCGGATGCGCCCCGTGTCCTGAAAGCCGGGGGAAAGCTGCTGATGGAGCTTGGTTTCGGGGAATCCGCCGCCGTCTCGGCCCTGCTCCGC
>ODAI013833310.1_pt1 | contig 11265 bp, 7 predicted proteins | sample 1539321 | NCBI WGS metagenome assembly ODAI01 (sample SAMN02144231, study PRJEB22623) | gut metagenome | biome: sheep rumen | host: Ovis aries | place: New Zealand
CACATTCCTTGACGATAACGACGAGCTGGGACCTGTCATCTGCCGCAAGGAAGACAGGGAGCGCAACAACAGCATCAGTTTCTCGAACAATGCTACCGAAGCCCGAAAGAACATGGTCTATCACTCGCTGGCCCGACAGAAAGCTGGCCGCAACATGGAGCCTTTCATCATCGACATTCAGCCCTCGGAGGAGCGCACCTTCAAGCTCTCAGCTCATGAAGGCGAGGAGTTCATCTACGTGATGAGTGGCGAAGTGGAGATAGAGTATGGCAAGGAGCGCTATGTGCTGAACGCAGGCGACAGCATCTTCTACGACTCCATCGTGGAGCACCACGTACACGGAGCCGACGGCAAGTCGGCCCAAATCTTAGCCGTGGTCTATATCCCTTTTTAATGCATACAGTAAATTGGTACAATTTTCGAGGTGCGAGGTACGAGATTAGTTCGAGCCTTAAGTATTGGCACAAGTTCTATTCTCGAACCTCGAATCTCGTACCTCGATATTTTTAAATATTTCTTAAGCTTATGAAAGAAGCCATCAATACAAACACCAATGCCCCACAGCCTGCACAGCTGGAGGGCATCACGCTTTCTGAACGCACACTGGGCGACTGGCTCGAGTACTGGGCCGAGAAGACGCCCGATAAAGAATACATTGTTTACTCTGACCGCGACCTACGCTTCACCTGGAGCGTGTTCAATCAGCGCGTCGATAATCTGGCCAAGGGATTGCTGTCCATTGGCGTGACCAAAGGTTCGAACGTGGGCATCTGGGCCACCAACGTGCCCGACTGGCTCACCTTTCTCTATGCCACGGCCAAGATTGGTGCCGTTCTGGTGACGGTGAACACCAACTACAAGCAGAGCGAGCTGGAGTTTCTCTGCAAAGACTCCGACATGCACACACTGTGCATCACCGACGGCACATGGGAGTGCGACTATGTAGAGATGACCTACAAGATGTTGCCCGAGCTGCGCAACTGTGAGCGCGGCCATCTGAACAGTGAGCGATTCCCATGCATGAAGAATGTAGTGTATATCGGCATGGAGAAGTATCGCGGCATGTTCAATACAGCCGAGCTGCTCCTGTTGGGACAGAACATTGACGACTCCACCCTAACCGAAGCCAAGAAGCAGGTGAACTGCCACGATGTGGTGAACATGCAGTACACTTCGGGCACCACGGGCTTCCCCAAGGGCGTGATGCTCACCCACTACAACATAGCCAACGACGGCTTCATCACCGGCGAGAATATGAAGTTCACGCAAGACGACAAGCTCTGCGTATGCGTGCCCCTGTTCCATTGCTTTGGTGTGGTGCTGGCCACGATGAACTGCCTCACCCACGGCTGCACAGAGGTGATGGTCGAGAAGTTCGACCCTCTTGTGGTGCTTGCCTCCGTTCACAAGGAGCGCTGCACCGCCCTCTACGGCGTGCCGACCATGTTTATTGCCGAGCTCAACCACCCCATGTTCAACATGTTCGACATGTCATCGCTCCGAACTGGCATCATGGCAGGATCGCTCTGCCCCATCGAACTAATGCGACAGGTGAGCGAAAAGATGTTCATGACCATCACCAGCGTGTATGGACTTACCGAAAGCTCTCCAGGCATGACCCAGTCGAACATCAACGACACCTTCGAGCAGCGCTGCACCACCGTGGGCCGCGACTTCCCCTTCGTCGAGGTGAAGGTGCTCGACCCTGAGACAGGCGAGGAGTGCCCCGTTGGCGTGCAGGGTGAGATGTGTTGCCGAGGCTTCAACGTGATGAAGGGATATTACAAGAATCCGAAGGCCACGGCTGAGGTCATAGACAAGAATGGATTCCTGCACTCAGGCGACTTGGGCGTGAAGGACGAGCAAGGCTTCTACCGCATCACGGGCCGCATCAAGGACATGATCATTCGCGGTGGCGAGAACGTCTATCCGCGCGAGATTGAGGAGTTTCTCTACCACATGCCCGGCATCAAGGACGTGCAGGTAGCCGCCGTTCCCTCTCACAAGTATGGCGAAGAAGTCGGAGCATTCATCATCCTGCAAGAAGGCGTGAAGATGGAGCCTGAGGACGTGCGCGACTTCTGCAAAGGCAAGATAGCCCGCTATAAGACACCCAAATACGTGTTTTTCATCGACCAGTTCCCCCTCACGGGCTCAGGAAAGATTCAGAAGTTCAAGCTGAAAGAGATGAGCCTGGAGTTGTGCAAGAAACAAGGAATCGAGGTCATATAAATAAAAAAGTCTCACCCGTTGGTGAGACTTTTTATGTCTTTGATACCGTTCAGAAACGCCTGTGCATCCATTCGTTTCTTTCCTGCCAGTTGCAACTCGTCAATCTGTAACCAACAGTCGTTGCATGCCACAAACAGTTTTCTGTTCCTGACAGCGAACTGCCCTACCCTGCCCTCAACGGGTTCCGATGTCTTTGTGGTCTTGAATATTTTCATGACCGTCTCCTTTCCTTCGTCATTCTTCAGAGTAGTCCATGCTCCAGGATAGGGACTGAGTCCGCGCACGAAGTCATACACCTGCTTGGCAGTCTGGTTCCAGTTCACCTCACAAGTTTCCTTGAATATCTTGGGAGCTGGCTTCAGTACAGAGTGCAGAGTGGAGAGTGGAGAGTTTGCTACCGCTGCAAGAGCATCGCTATGGCCAGAAGGAGCGATAAAGTCTTTTTGTTCAATGCTCTCAGGATGCCCGTCAGCTTCTATGATCTTGTCGAGTGTCTTCAGGCAAATCTCAGCACCGAGGTGCATCAGTCCGTCATAGACGTACTCCACGTCGGCATCATCGGGAATGTCGAAAGGCAACTGCATGATGATACGGCCCGTGTCAATGTCGTGGTCCAAGAAGAACGTAGTGACACCCGTCGTTGTCTCACCATTGATCACGGCCCAGTTGATGGGAGCAGCGCCACGATACTGTGGCAACAAGGCAGCATGCACGTTGAACGTACCGTATTCAGGCATCGCCCACACCACCTCGGGCAGCATGCGGAAAGCCACCACCACCTGAAGGTTAGCATTGTAGCTGCGCAACAGTTCCACGAACTCAGGGTCTTTCATCTTCTCAGGTTGCAAGACAGGCAGACCTTGTTCCAAGGCATATTGCTTCACAGCACTTGGCTGGAGCACACTTCCGTGCCGTCCCACGGGTTTGTCAGGTTGTGTCACCACCGCTACCACATGATAGCCATTGTCTATCAATGCCTTGAGGGTCTCCACCGCAAACTCGGGTGTACCCATGAAAACGATTCTTAAGTCTTGTTTCTCCATCTTTTGTCCTTGTTTTTCTCTTCCTTCCCTCAAGAGACTAATCCTCACTCATGTCAGCCACCATCTTACGGTATTGCGTAAAGAGGCGCTGACGGGAAATATAGCCTTCGAAACGGTTGTCTGCATCTACCACCGGCAACCAGTCGCTATGTGTGCGGTCAAAGGTGCGCATCACCTGTGTCATCGTAGCCTGACTGCTCAGAATGGCAGCAGGCTCCTGCATCAGTTGCGATGCCTTGAAATGATGATACAGTTCTATGCGGAACACCACATGACGAATCTTCGTGATGTCAATCTCGCCCAACAGCGTTCCTGCGGCATCGAGCACGGGCAGCACACTGCTTTTCGAAGTGCTGATCTTATGCACGATCTGTCCCAGTTCCAGGTCGGGAGCCACCGCCATATAGTTATGTTCCACCACCGAGTCGAGCTGCATCAGCGTCAGCACAGCCTGATCGGTGTGGTGTGTGATTAGTTTGCCTTCCTTGGCCAGACGTGCGCTGTAGATGCTGTGAGGCTCAAAGATGGAAATGGTGAGATAGCTGCTCACCGAAACAATCATCAACGGCAGGAACAAGCTGTAGCCTCCTGTGAGCTCAGCTATCAGGAAGATACCCGTGAGCGGAGCATGCATCACGCCCGACATCACGCCTGCCATACCCATCAAGGCGAAGTTCTTCTCCGGCACATACACCCACGAAGTGTGGAGGTTCCACATGCGAGAAAAGAAGAATCCTGCGAAACAGCCCACAAAGAGCGAAGGAGCGAACGTTCCGCCACAGCCGCCGCCACCATTCGTAGCCGATGTGGCAAACACCTTTGTGAGCAGCACCAGCGCTATGTAGGGTATGAGCATGTAGGCTTCGCCTGAGAAGTGCGAGTTGTTCAATATCTGCTCCCAGTCGGCTTCATTGGTTCCGTTCAGCAGCAGGTTGATGCTGTTGTAGCCCTCACCGAACAGTGCCGGGAAGAGGTAGATGAGCAGACTCAGCACGCTACCGCCCAGCAGCAGTCTGACGTAGGGTTTGTCCTGAAAACGGGCAAAGATGCTCTCGGCAAAGCTCATGGAACGTATGAAGTAAAGACTCACCAGTCCGCAGAACACGCCCAGCAATATGCAGGCAGGCACACGTTCCACCGTCCAGTCGTTGTCCAAATGGAAGGTGAACAGGGCCGCATCACCACTAAATATATAGGTGAAGCACGTAGCCGTCACGCACGACACGAGGATGGGCAGCAGCGAGGTCATCGTCATGTCAATCATGAGCACCTCCAGCGTGAACACCAGTCCTGCTATCGGAGCCTTGAAGATGCCTGCTATGGCGCCTGCTGCACCGCATCCTACCAGTAGCATCAGCGTCTTACTGTCCATGCGGAACAGCTGCCCCAGGTTCGAACCGATGGCCGAACCCGTGAGCACGATAGGAGCCTCAGCACCCACCGAACCGCCAAAGCCAATCGTGATGGCCGAAGCAATCACGCTCGACCACGTGTTGTGCGACTTCAGTCTCGACTTGTTCGATGAGATGGCATACAGAATGCGAGTGATGCCGTGCGATATGTTGTCCTTCACCACATAGCGCACGAAGAGCGATGTGAGATAGATGCCCACCACCGGATAGACCAGGTAGAGCCAGTTGCTGGAGTCGGCATTGAACTGGCTGGTGAGCACGAACACAATCTGATTGATAATCCAGTGTAGCAGGAAAGCGGCCACAGCAGCGAACAAGCCCACGAAGAAAGCCAATATCAGCACGAACATCTTCTCGCTGATATTCTTTTTTCGCCACTCGTTCAGTCTCACGAACCACGAGCTGTGTTCTGTTTCAATCGTTGCTTCCATCATGAATGGTCGCAAAGGTACACAATAAAATTGAAAACAGATAATTGAAAATTGAAAATTTATTCAGCCTACATGAAACTTCAATCTTAAATCAAGGTGTAAGATGGATGCAGACTATTCTCTTACAGCTTTTTTCAAAACATCTGTTTCATCTGTTTCCATCTGCGCCCACCAGATAATCAAGTGATTACGAGGGGAGCAGATGGCACTAATCCCTAACTGCCATTTTTTACTTCCTGATAATCTCCACCTGTCCGTCGGGGCGAAGTCTGATAATGCAGGAGGGTTGATGGGGCTTGTGCTCCTGTCGGCGAGTGAAACACACGTAATCTACAGCCTCAACGATGCGCGGGTCAATGTCGCAGTAGTTCTGTGCAGCAGGCTCGCCGCTGATGTTGGCCGAGGTAGAGACGATGGCTTTCTGAAAACGATAGCACAGTTCCTTCGAGAAAGACTCGTTGGTGATGCGAATGCCTATGCTGCCATCGTCGGCTATGAGGTTGGGAGCCAGGTTGATGGCTCCATCGAGAATGAGTGTAGTGGGACGTTCGCTGGCGCAATCAATGAGCTGCCATGCCACGTCGGGCACGTTGCGCACATAGCGCTGCATGCGGGCATCGCTGTCAACGAGGCAGATGAGTGCCTTCGAGTCATCGCGCTGCTTGATTTCATAGACCCGCTTCACAGCTTCTGCATTTGTGGCATCACAGCCGATGCCCCACACTGTGTCGGTGGGATAGAGTATGATGCCGCCCTTGCGCATCGTCTCTACCGCATTCTTGATATCCTGTTCCTGTGTCATTCCGTTTTTTACTTTAAATCCTTTTTTGTCCTACTTTCTGAACTTCACCGAATGAACGTTGCGCCCAGTCTTCCATGTGACCACATAGATGCCTTGCGGCTGGTCGGCCATAGAGCAGCCCTCACTGGCAGTGAACGTAGCCACTCGCATGCCATTAAGCGCAAACACACTGACGGGGAACGAGAGTGCCTCGGGTGTGGCCGAACCGAAGTGCAGCCACTGGCGCTGTGGGTCGTAAGCCAGCGCATACTCATCAGGCTCAGGATGCTCAATGCCCAACACCGCGTCGGGCAGCGGTCCGTTAGCGACGATGCGCCACAGACGGTTGGTACTCGACCCATTGCGCGAGTCGCTGGTATAGCTGAGTATAGCGGTATTGTCGTCGCTTCGACCGCCCTCCAGATTGGCCACATGCTGCGAATAGACGTTTTCCAGGTTGTAGTAGCCATCGGTGCCCTGGGGCAGGAGGTTCCATAGCTGTCGGCTGTCGTCCTCGTCGGGGGTCACTACGTTCAGGTGGGCTCCCACGTTCACCGCAGGCCCTACGCTGCCCGTTGTGGGATCGTTGAGAGCCAGTTCACAGGCGCGATTTACTATCTGGAAATGAGCCCCCACAGGCCTGATCATCCAGTCCTCGCTCTCACGGGTCTTGCTGTCGGTGAACTGCACCACAGCCGTGCCGTTGACATCCATTGCCTTCGAGGTCTTCACATTCACGATGTGATAGTAGTAGTCGCCCGGCACGAAGGGCGGTGTGGGCTCCAGCGGCTTCTTACTATAGAAAGCCTGTTCCAGATAAGCGCAGCGCTCGGTGATGAAGTCTTTCAAGTCGGCCACATACTGATCGTAGGAGGAGTAGAGCACCGTCTCATGATACATTCGGGTGCTGATGCCCCAGCGCTGGTAATTCAGCTGCTGCGACTGACTGAGCAAGTTCTGCAGACTGTCAACCTTTTGCAGCATGTAGCTCACCAGTCCGGCATCCACAAGTTCCTTGAAGCGATGATAGACGCGCTTCTGGAACCAAGGGTCTTCCCACATGCGACGAACCCACTCGCGCGAGCCCGAGTAGGCAATATCCACCATGAGCGAGTGGACCGAACTGCTCAATCCCTGCTCACGGCTCACACGGTAGTCGTTGTTGTAGGCGATGTCGTAGTCCCAGAGGGGGCCCCAGTAGAATCGGGGGTTGGCCTGATCCTTGTAGAAGTAGGTGCTGTAGAAGCCGTCGATGTTGGCACTCACCTCGGTACAAAGGTACCAGTCGATGAGCGAGAGGGTATCAACATAGGCGCGATAGCCCTTGAGCGAGTCGGTGAAATTGGCATCGGACAGTGCACGCTCAAAGGCATTCACCTGATTCTTAATAAAGATGGTCTGCCGCTCCACAATCTCCTCTTCTTCAGGGTAATGTATTCGGACGGGAGCACTGTAGTTTGAAGTGATGAAATAGTTGCCATCACGGAAGCCATCCACCTCAAGCAGGTAGCCGCCCGTAATGTTATCGTCGGCTCCCAAGGGGTAGTTCTGCTCAGTGATGTTCACCCGGTGAGCACGCACGTCAATCTGATCGCTAATCTGATAAGTTCCGATGTAACTGTTGTTCAACACCACATCTACGAATTTAGCAGCAGGATTAAACTTGAGCGAAGTGAACTCGCCCAAAGCAAAGGTGACGGCATTGCGCATCATGGTTTTGTCGCCAGCATTAGCCAGAAGTGTCCATTTCTTCGCCTTGGCATAGCCTTTGCCAAGGAATTTTTCTTTATTAAGGAATTTCAACTTGTAGGGTTTCTTCGCCATATTCCAAGTGGAATTGCCCCGCCCTCTGATTGACACCGAGTCGTAGTCAGTCACCACACCACTTTCATCAACATAGTGCAAGCGACAATATTTGTAAACATCTTTACTGGTGATGCCAGTGCCGTCGAAGGTCTCAATATAGATTGTTGGCAAGTCTGTTTTCTGCACATACTGGGCATAGACTGAAGTTGCCAACGTCAGTCCTACAAGCAGTAAAAAAACAAGTTTCTTCATGACAAAATCGCATTTATGGGGGCAAAATTACGAAAAAAAGTTTTGTTTTCTTGTCATTCTTCTTACCTTTTTATAATTTTGCGCATAGTTTTTAACAATAAAATCAACACTTTACAAAAAGATGAAGAAGATTTTCCTGTCAATCATTGCCATGCTGACCATGATGCCGAACGCCTCGGCACAAGATTCCGACATGGCCACCTTCCGCACCTGGGCCACCACACCGCCTATGGGCTGGAACTCATGGGACTGCTACTATTCGAGCGTGACCGAGAAAGAAGTTGTGCAGAACGCGCGCTATCTGGTGGATAACGACCTTGTACGCCACGGATGGGAATATGTGGTGGTGGACATTCGCTGGTACTGCAACCACCCCTCACTGGGCGGCGGCAACTATAACCAGCGGGGCGATCAGGGCTATGTGCTCGACGAGTATGGCCGCTATCTGCCCTCTCCCACCCGTTTCCCCTCCTGCATGAAGGACGGAAAGAACATCGGCTTCAAGGCACTGGCCGACAGCATTCACAAGATGGGACTGAAGTTCGGCATACACATCATGCGCGGCGTGCCGAAGAGCGTGGTGGGCAGCAGCTACAAACTGAAAGGCAGCGAAGGCACGGCCTGGAGCCAGGTCTATAATGGCACTACCTCGCCCTGCACCTGGCTCAAGGACAACCTGCTCGTGAGGAACAATGAGGCCGGACAGGCTTACTATAACAGCATCATGGACCTCTATGCCGAATGGGGCGTTGACTTCCTGAAGATTGACGACCTCTCACGCCCGTTCTATACCGACGAGATTCACATGATTCGCAAGGCCATCGACCAGACGGGCCGCCCCATTGTGCTCTCCCTCTCACCCGGAAAGACGCAGTATCAGTATGCCGACGAGTGCTTGGAGAATGCCAACATGTGGCGCATGATGGACGGCCTGTGGGACACATGGAGCGCCGTCGATGCGGTGTTTAACGAGGCTCACGCATGGGAGAACGTCACCCGTCCGGGCAACTATGCCGACTGCGACATGCTGCCGCTCGGACAGATTGCCATGACGATTGGCGATACCGGCTACACCGCTGCCGACAAGGGCCGCTGGACGAACCTCACGCAGAACGAGCAGCTCACGATGATGACACTCTGGGGCATCTGCCACTCGCCCCTCTTCTTCGGAGGAGAGATGACCAAGAACGATGCGTTCACCCTCTCACTGCTCAACAACGAGGAATATCACCAAATGCACAAGTATGGCACGGAGGCCCATCAGGTGCTCAACGACGAAGACCTGGGTCACGTAGTATGGACATCGTCAGACCCTGCCACGGGTAATCGTTATCTTGCTCTCTTCCAGCGCGATAACACCAGATGGATTGTAGGACAGAAGGCGCTCTACAAGTCGGAAGTCGTGGCCTATACCACCGACGGCCATGCTGTCAACGTGGATCTTGAATGGCCCGAAGGCTCAAAGACCTTGGTGCTCGTGGTTGATGACGGCGGCGACAACTTCAATTACGATCACGGCGACTGGATTAACCCCACGCTGGTACTGCGCGACGGCACTGAAGTGGCACTCACCGGAACTTATAAGACCCGTCAGTACACCAACAGTTACTTCAACCGCGTGTATGAGAACAAGAACGTGGACAACGGCGGCAAGATGAAGGTCATGGGCGTGACCTACGACCGTGGTTTCTCTACCGATGCCAATGCCGCTATCTTCTTCCAGATACCCGACGACATGGATGTGGTGCGCTTCAAGGCTATGGCTGCTGCCGATGATTCGGGCATAGGACAGACAGGGGCTACCACCTCTATCCGCTTCATGGTGTTCGACCAGAACCCATTGACCAACGAGCAGGACGACTATGCCGCCCGTTCGGGACTTATCTCACGCACAGGCACAAAGTCGAAAGAGCTGGAGGCCGACATCACAGGTGCCAAGCAACTGAAGATCTTCGTGAGCAACTGGGGCGACGGTTTTGCCTACGACCGTGCCAACCTCATCAATCCCGTGCTCGTCGATGCCGAGGGCAACGAGACCTCGCTCACCACGCTCACCGCCTCGTCGTACTCCTCTGAATGGGGAACGCTCCACATCAACAAGAACGTAGAGAACGGCACGCTGCGCGTTGACGGGAAGAGCTACACCACAGGTCTGGGCATGAACGCTCAGTGTACCCTCGTTTACGACCTGCCCGAGGGTCACAGCTACACCAAGTTCCGCGCCCTCTGCGGCTATGACAGTAGCTGCGACACCGACAACACCAGCTCTGCAGGCACCACGATGGAGTTCCTCATCTATGCCGTCGGACAGAATCAGGACTTCGAGGTGGACCTCACGCAGTTCGGCTATCGTGCCGACGAGGTCGTCCCCGTCTATGACATCTGGGGCTTGAAGTCGGTCGGCACAGCCACGGGCAGTCTCCGCGCCACCGTCCCCAGCCACGGTGTCAAGCTCTTCCGTCTGGGCGACAACAAGGCTTCTGGCATCGAGAATGTCAAGAGCGCTACGACTCGTCCTGCAGCCACTCTTCAGTGCTTTGACTTGCAAGGCCGCCCTGTAGCCGTCCCCTCCAAGGGCATCTACATTCAGAACGGAAAGAAATACGTGAGGGAGTAAAGTCTCCCCCACGCATTTTCCTTCAACACGGAACGACAAAAAGTCACATACCAGTTATAACGTCTCTGATAGCCATATCCGTTTGACTGCAATGTGAGCACCGCTTCTATTTGCCCCCACCATCCATACGTCATCGTATCGAACCCGTAGGCAAAGTAGTTGTCGTAGCCCGTATAGGTATGGTCTTCGCTGAAGGTCAGCAGCGCCATAATTTGCTCATACCTTTACGATGGCTAAAAGAATTCGCTATACTGTTTAATAGAATCACACAACAACTCTTTTAGGTTATAACAGAATTTTTGGAAAAGAAATCTTTTCCATACGGTGGTCATTTAATCCATGCCTTTTATGCTTTATTGGCGAAAAAATCTCATTCTGTGGATATAGACCGCCACCACATGCACAGCATAACTATATGAATCACTCATTGTCCAACGATCACTTTATATGACAGGACAGAATTGCTGGCAGCTACATATTTCTGAACATAAGTCTGGCCTGCTTTCAGTCCCACAAGCTGATTGTTCTCAATCGCAACCACCACCCCGTCGGCGAACGTGAAGGAGTCACCTTCTCCACATCCCAATCTTCCGCCCACTTGCACCCTCAGCGGTTCCTGTTGCACCTTGAAGTAAGTGAACGGCCCCATCATCGTCATGACCCCCAGGGCATTCCCCGTCAGCTCCGTCAC
>ODAI010301588.1_pt1 | contig 11264 bp, 3 predicted proteins | sample 1539321 | NCBI WGS metagenome assembly ODAI01 (sample SAMN02144231, study PRJEB22623) | gut metagenome | biome: sheep rumen | host: Ovis aries | place: New Zealand
CACAACCTCCAAAGGAAAAGGAAGGTTTCTATGCTCAGGCAGATTCTCAACGGTTGTCATATCCTCTAACAGCTTCTGCCAGGAAAACGCCTCACTTCTATATGCGCGGTTTATCCCATTTCCCATTAAAAGAACATTTTTCATGCGATATGCCTTTCTATAAATGTGGTGCTTGCATCCTCGCCAGTCCAAGCCATGTCAAGAGGAATCCACTCAGCAGTCTTTCTGGTTTTCTTGGTCATCAATATACTCAAATTATACTTTTCTACTCACGGTCACGCAAACTCAGACTGATATTTCATTCTGGTTTGTCCGGTTAGCTGGCCGATTTTGAAGACCAATGTCGGATTCATCACCGATTACTATTATGTATGAGCCTTTCATGTTAATTAATATATCCAGTCATTCAAGACGGTTATGAACTAATCCTTTTACTAAAGCAGCACCGCTGGTGATCTACAAATCCTGACTACAGTCATGAGGCTAATGAGGAATTCCATTTCGTCAGCAAGAACCGTCGGATCACTAACGCTGCGAACATACTTATCGTTTTTGCTTCCAAAAGTCTTTCTGAATCTGCCCCCCCATTGCCCGCAGTTTTCATACTTCTGACACTCATGTCCTTGAAGTATTCGACCGCCTCGTAAATATGGAACGGTTTCCGCTCACAGATATCATCTCCATCGATGAAGTACACATCGACAGAACTCACACTGCAAGTATGGCCTAGTCATCCAGGATTTCTATTCCGGCGAGCCCATCGATCTCCTCAAAAGCCGGCGTGCGCATGTTACAGAGCCTTACTTCGCTTCATCAGGAGTATGGGAGTTGCATTGTTGATCCCTCTTATGTCAAAATAGTGCCGCCGTCACATTTCCGTAAAGGGGTGACCCCATTACAAAAACAGTGCCGCCGCCACATCTATATCAAGCTAATCGTTGCAGGCGCGCCTCATCAGAATAGAATTCGCGCCTGCTTGTTATTTATTATTGTTCATTGAGATTGATTGCGCCAGACGCTCAGAGGTGTCAGAGTTCACGAGCAAGCCACGAAAGTTTTCCAGGCTTATACATGGGAAGCCCTTCGCCTTTTCATAGTCTATTCATAGGGTATCCCCCCTAGCGCACCGTCAGGAAAGGTCTTTATCTGTCAAAAAGAGCTCATCTGGCACCGACACTGGAGTACCGGGCAATGCACGAAGAAATGCTAACAACTCGTTAACCCGCTTGATCAAATCGTCTCCATCATCCTCAGACAGGCTTCGCAGGAATTCGTGGAACACGCCTGCTGAGTTTTTTTTAAGAAGTTTGGCATTCTCTATTAGAAATCGCGAAAAGCGATGGTTGACATTACAGGTGTAACGGGCATAGGACCGTTTAGAAGCCAGTTTTGTACAATCATCCGTGTCTGAAAGCAGGAAAAAGGCCGGTGCAAAATCAAGCAAATGATCGAAAGGAAAAACAGGCGGCATATCTTTTGCTTGGATGCTAGCATACTTGTAATCTCCATGGACACAAAGAGCATTTTTACTTTGCAGGAATGCCATATATAGATTATCTACATGTTTCAAGTGTATCCTTTCATTTAGGTTTATTCTGTTGGATATTTCTATAGCTTTTTTATCTTCTTTTATTAAGCTTAAGATTTGTTCAATCGAAAGGTTCCCTTTAACGGTCGGAATGGTGATCCGTTCAATAAAATCAGGCCTTTTCTCTGCAATTTTTAAATACTCTCGAGCAGACAGGTTGCAATTGTACGTGATCTCCACTCTGTCGAAAATATCCTTGACATCATACCCGAAATCCTTGAGTTTTCTGCATATTAATTCGATGTCAATCAATGCTTCTAATGGAAGCTGCCGGATGCTGTTGCGTGCAATACCTATCTCAGGTCTATAGCTGTCCCTTAATAGCAGAACCATGCCTAAATACTTTATATCTCTGTAATATAAAAATTCATAATTACTCCAATTACTCCGTGCAGCCTTCTCGCACAGGATGCCATTGTGGGCAACATTGTCGTGCTGCCCAGTTCTTTTTGTGACTTCCAAAAAGAGGGATTCATACCACGGCAGTTCATACAGGTTACAACAGTCAAAATCCCACTGGAGGGGCTTCGACTCATATGATTCTATCGCCTCTTTTTCTGATTCGGACAGGTTATTCTGTTCAAAATGTTCGTTAACCCTATTGATTATATCGTCCATCTGATCAGAAGTTATCTTGTATTGATTGCAAATATAAGCTCTCCATCTCTCGTCATCTTCACGTCCTTTCAACCAGTACTTTGTAACCTGAAAAATGAAAGACGGCGGCACAGGCAAATCTAAAACGTTTAATACAAATTCCCACACTCGGGATGAATAATCACGATATTGTTTTACTTTATTTTTAAATTCATCAAAAGCAGCCTCTTCACGATCTCTTGGATTTAGATTAATTCCGATCGATATCTTTCCGGTCTTCATATCCACACGGCCTCTTATATCGGCAATCATATTGAACCGTTTATTGCCAAAGCAAATCTCTCCCACCTGAATGCTTCCAGTAACTTTAGAAACAACCATGGCCCCTGAAAGATTGTTTGAACTGGTATACCGATCCAAGGCGACACATCTCAGATGTATCGCAGGAGTCTCTGTGATGGTCAGTTCCGGACAGTCATTTTTTATCTTTTCCAGATGCTCCTCTTTTAGCTCGAAGGTGATCACACCGTCCTTCTCCAGATCTTCTGAATGGTTGACCGAATGGACCTGAGCCATAAATTCCTTCTCAGTCAAATAGTCCTTCGGTCCTTCCGGCCCTTCATAGTGGATGGGTACAGGGGGATAGACCACATACTTGTCCACGATCTCACGGAAACCCTTATATCGTCCGTCCTGATAGAGGTTGGTCCTTACCGCCACTACCGTTCCCGGCTTTGTTAAATACTCTCTTTTCTCCTCCGGAGTACAGCCCTTCATGGGGCCGGGGTGGTGACTTGCATCTTGCTTTGAATACAGGGCATAATACCCACTAAGTCCATGCATTTGCAGACGGAGGGCAGCGGGAAAGTCCTCACCGGTACGGAACCGCTTTGTGCTGATCTCAACCTGGTTTTGATCGGTGTTCCCCATGAAGCATGAGAGAATGCCGATTCCAAAGCGGCTGATGGGGGTGTAGCTCTCATCCACGCGGCAGCGGATCTTATCCTGCCTGAACTGGTCAGAGGTGTAATAGGAATTACCCACCCTTAACAAATATTTCCGTATGATGTCCTCCGTCATGCCAGTTCCGTTATCCTCAATGCGGAACCAGTGGTATCCCTCTTCGTCCATCCATGTGCGGATATTGATCCTTGGACTCCAGTTACCAGGAAGCTCTTTGTCCATTCGCTCTCTCGTTCTTACGGCATCTATCGCATTTTGGATCAGCTCACGGACAAAAACCGCAGGATCCGTGTACAGGTTATCGCCCACCAGGAGGTTGAGCACCTGTGATTGGTCCAGAGACAGGCTGTATTGGCCAGATACATATCCATTAGCTGTAATGTTGCGGTCTACTTTTGCAGGGAGTACAAATGCATCCCACTTTCCCTTATAGCGCCGCATCTCCGCAATGCAGTTGTACAGCTCCTTGTCTACCCAGTCCAGATAGCTGTTGATCGCCTGCTCTACCTGCATGGAGTAGCAATCGGCATAGTAGGGGAGGTCATAGGGTACGGAGCGGTCTCCTAAGTGTTCAAAGTCAAATCGCAGGGATGCCCTGTGTTTATCCCACTCGTCCCGGCTGATGACCGATTCTGGGTCACTCTTTTTGTTAAAGCCGCAGTATTCATACACTGCAAGAGGTGCCCGGCTGGTGTCAAAGTCCAAAATATCCGCCAAGCGGAGCAAAACAGCACAAAACCGCATGTCCAACGCATTAGAGGGCCTCATCTTATCCAAGGAGGATATGTCTTTTCCATGGCTCTGACAGACCTGAATCAGATCGCCACAGTTAACCTTCCCAGCTAAAGTAGATGGCCAGCCTTTTTTATATAGTAGCTCCTCTACCCGTTCATGATGGATGCTACGCAGATAGCTTCGAATGATATCATCTGAAACCTCCGGCTGATCCTTACCCTTGGCATAGACCTTCACATACATTTCAGGATGACGGATCAGATACTCTTCAAACCGATCCCAGTCTTCCAGCAATTCCTGGCGTTCATCCTCGCTATAGCTCATACCGATGTCATGGCAGCAGGCCGCCAGCATGAGCATGGCTGTCTCATCCCGGGTGAGGCGGCTCATCCCATCTTCCCCGAGGGGTTCCGCCATAATACGCATTACATTGATTATGTGTGTTTCATCATGGAGAGTAAACATGGGGAATGTATCCCTGATCAACTTCGCGCGAACAACGGCAAAATTACAAATGTCTTCTACTGCCTTCAGATACCCGGAGCTTATACGCAAATCTGCAGGATGCCCCTCATCCTCTTGTTGTGCCTTCTGATTCAGATGCTCCCATAGTTTCTCGTCATAAATGCTCATAAATGCCTCCCCTATCTGTGATATATTACATCTCCATCATTCCATTTGTTTACTGAAACTGCGAATTATAGTATACTACTGGATATATTTTTGCCCAACTCTTCCCCTCGACTAGAGTCTCAAAATCTCCATGGCTATAATAGATGAAATCATATTCCCTCAAATATCATCGTTAAAACACTTTGTGTTCTTTTTATACCTATATAAAATAATACGGTGCATATTCCGCTTTATCTGATCTGATGCCCACAATCGATAGATTTTGTAGAAGCACCTGTAGGGAGCTTTATTAAAGTTGCTCTTTTATGTCTACGATAGCGGATAGAAATCTCTGGTAATATTCGTTTCAATCCATACTTAACTTTTCATAGCTGGTCTCCCTTATATGGTGTATTTGGGAACAAATACAACACTATCCCTTTCTTTTCCAACCAAGTCTACAAAGATAATCGCTGTTAAATATCGCAGGCATCATATATCAGCTTACATTGTACAACTATTTATATTACTGAGAGTTCAACGATGGTTCCACCTCGTTTGCTGTTTCAGTTGTGTCACCTGTTGTTGGATTAGTAAATGCGTTATCGTTCTGATTGTTATTAGTCTCTGCCGAAATATTAGTACTTGTATCAACATTACTGTTTTTGTTTTCTATGATACAAGTCGAAATGACAATTCCCAAAAATGCTATGAAAAAGAGAGCAGGAATGCGTCGTTCCTTTTTGGAAAACGATCTTTTATTTCTATACTCACTATAGAAAAACACGTCTTCTGTATTAAACATTAATACAGGCAGATACTTCTCCATTTTTCTTATAGCAGAATACTTATATGCATTCAGTTTCCCATAATAGTTTATTTGCAATATCCATTCTATACATATAAGCATTCCTAAAACAGACACTATTATCGTCACAATAATCCGGAACTCTCTGTTTGTATCAAAAATACCATCGCTAAATAATATGCCACTTACTAATACTGTTAATATGGCAAAAAACAAAGTGTTTGTGGCTTGGCGTCGTGAGCTAACATTCATAGCAGATTCCACTGCAACACGCCATTGCTCCAGAATAATTGACTTGTCAGTCGTTTCATCAAGCTTTTTCGTATTGAATAATGGCGAATCCTTGAGTAATTCGTTCTTACGTATTTTTAGTAAGACCGAATTCTCTAAATCAGAATTATCAAAACACACCTTAGCATTCTTAAAATCATCAATTGTAAAGTCTTCTGTCTTGTCGCCATCATTATACCTAATTTGAATGTGATTCTTATCATAATCAAATTCTTCTATCTTTGCAGAATCGCTGCCAATCTCATATATTGCCTTCGCTAGATTTTTAGGTACATTTTTGGCTTTTTCTATAACACCAGTAATCCCTCTTTTATAAACAATTACGTCTTTTTCTTTGAGAGATGAATAGTTATCAATGTTTTCAAGTGACATATGCGCCTCCAGCATGAACAACAATCTATTGAATTCATGTTATTAGAATACTAATACTCATTCGTCATCTAATTTTGTGTTCATATACTTCTGAAAATCAGGATTATTAACAATCAATGTATTTCGAATGTTTTTACAGATTTCAACGGATGGTGCGGCAAATTCATCTTCGAAATTATCCCTGCGTTTCTTAGTAAATGATAATTGATCATATAATGAATAATACTTGTACTCCATCTGAATCATTTTGATTTCCCACGCAATCCGATAGTTAATATCCTCAAGTTTTCCATTTCTAATACTCGTGAAAAACAACGTTAAATTGGAAAATTGGTCTAGTGCTCTCTTGGTAAGGAACTCAGATAACTCAGCTTCCTCTGATGCATTCAGCTTAATGTGATTTGAATACTGAGGAGCATGATCACCGATTGACGTTTTTCCTAATTCAGAATATAACAAAATACTGATAATCTTATACTTACTATAGTTTTCAATTGACGCCGTTTCTGGCAGAAACATCATTGCAATATAGACTGGCTCTAATACATATTCCATTAACGTCTCTTTTGGATAGTTTGCCGGTCTCCTAAACTGATTACGTGGTTGATCTTTTACAATAATTCCGTCTTCATCATATTTTTGAATTTCCCAACCGACTCGAATAAATCTTTTCATATCACAGATTTTCTTAAAGTCATATAATGGAGAAATATATGGCCTTTCGGGAGTTTTCTCTTCGTTAGAGTGAACTTGTTCTTTAATGTTTCCAAGTTCGTTAAACATATACATAAAATAGGCAGCAACTCTCTTATCTTGTTGTTTCCTTCTTCCAAGACTGTGATTATACATTTTCAGTAATTCTGTTACTTTTGAAAGAATTGCATAACAAATGGAATCGTTCTTCCTATTGTATTTGACCGAATAAAACAGTGAGCTTTCTGAAAAGTCAAGGAGCCTTGAATACACCAGATCACAAAGCGTGAATAGATCATATTCCAACAAAGGATAGGACCTTCTTTTAGATAGATACTGATAGAGTTTCAAGTAATAAATTAAAAAAGTAAACCTAAAATCAAATCCCCAATACTTTTTTTCCCAATAGTTCCAGCTCTTCCTGGTATTTAGCGAATTGATAGATCTATCTCTAAAATAATGGAGCTGGAAAGATCGGTTAAATCTACGAAATTCCTCATCATCCATTAGTTTTAATAATAGATTGCTCATGGAAAATGAATCATCTGAAGAGGCAACTTTTGCAAGATACAGGGATCTCCTTTGGCATAATTCTGTGAATAGATCGTCATTATTACCTACCTGAGGCAGTCCCTGTAATAGATTAACAGTATCTTCATACATCAAATGCCCACATAAATAAGCCATCATTGAATATAAGTATCCCTTAATCTCACTTTTGTGGTAATTAATAAACCGTTCTAAATTGACATGTGTCTTTTTTCCATTTTTGTTTATCAAAACTCTGATTAAAAGAGTAAGGTCATATGGTACAAATGAACGTAATATTGAATTATCAGGAAGAGGGTCTGATAATTGTGCATACTTATTAAACTCCGAAGCGTAGTTCTTTGCTATTAAATAGTTTAATAACAAAGGATCGCTTAAAAGAGTATAAAGGTCATTAACTGAAACACTTTCCAGCCCTTCAATTCCAAGGATCTCAAAGAACTTTAGTTGATCTGAATACAAGAGGCCTGCAACTTTTTGCATCACCTCACTTCTAATAGAAAACTTTTTATCAGCAACTACTTCTAACTTTTCTATGTAATAGACAAGGACTCGCAATGTGTTAGCATCTGCATTAATAGACTCAAAGTCTTCATAAAAATAATGGAGAAATCCCATACTTATGGTTGGATAATCAAATTTTAGTATTATTCTTATAATCCTATTTAGTTCATCATCCGACAGTTCCTTCTTCAAAAGTTTATAATAATTACGCAAAAACTGGATGTGTTTTGAATCTCCATCTTTATATGCAATCATCCTAGCTTTATTTACAAATAGTACGAATTCAAAATCCCTAATCTTTTCGAATGTTTCAACAAATTGAAAATCATCATGAGAATCCAGGACCATAATATATCTATCTAACTTATTATCTAATGACGTTTCAAGAATCTCATAAATTCTTTTCTCTATTGTCTTGATGCGAGGATCAAAGAAATCACTCTTCTGAAGTCCATCAATTATAATCCATACAGGAAGTTTATAATCATTAGAATAAGCCAGGCATTTTTTCAAAAACTCAGAAAATCTATTTATGCAGTTTTCATAGTATTCATTGATATCACGCGTCCTTCCATAATCCCCCAGCATTCTTTCCATATTGAATAAAAAGGGTAACGCCTTAAGCTTTCCTTCATAAAACTTCTGCAGCATTTTCAGATAAGTGATATTTATTAGTGTGCTTTTACCACCACTAGGTTCACCCTTAATCCCAAATGCCTGTTTTTGAGTACAACAGGAGATAAGATTAATAATATAATCAAATATCAACTCCTCTTTATCATTCCCTAGTTTGCCAACATCTCCCTTGAAATCAACATATGCCATAAACATTTCAGATACATATTTCATCCTGTCTGAATCCGTACTGTTAACCAGTTCAACAACATGATTCCACTCACTGTAAGTCTGGCGATTCCCAGAAAGCAGCTCTAATGCATATTGTTTTAAGGAGTCTTTACTAATGCTATATATATTTTCCATGCAGTCTGCAGTCGGTCCCAATTTCCATTTATTTGACTCAAGTATAATGAACTGACATGATTTAATACCATTTACAGGCTCATAATCTAATAAATTGTAATGCGGATCATCCTTGGAAATTGGTTTTCCACACATGTATTCCTGCAATTTATTACCTTGTTTCGTGGCATATGAATGTTTATCACCATATAGAAATGCTGATGTTGTTCTTTCGATTAGTTGATATACAGTGAAAGTTTCACCACCATAAGGAAACTTTGCTGTTTCACATATATCATCAAGCGGTTTATGCGCGACAAAAAAGGTCGTTTGTCTATTATAGTCTGTATGTTTACTGACCTCATCTAAGATATCATACACTTTCCCACAATTAATACAGGCATTATTGGATTCATTATTAATTGGTGTTTTCCAATTTGAATTTGCGATAATAAACTTCAAATTCCCACACGTATACAGTTGTGTTTTATATGAAAGCTTATCATTGAGAATTGTACAAAACTGCTCATACGGTTCAAAAGACTCCTTATACAAATCTTCATCAATCCGATTATTCGCACAATTGAAGCTGCTTTCATGGTTAATAAGACGAAGCCTGTCATGATTACCACAGCACAACACTATATTTCTGGAAGCTACACCTATTTCTGAAGAAAATTGCTTAAATAACTCCGCGACCTCGCCGGTTTTTTTCAATGTTATCTCTTTGCTAGTCTGATTGTATAATTCAATACATTCATCACCTAATGCACAAACCTCTTTTACAACATTATTGAAATAATCCTGATCTTTGAAGTTTAACTCAGGAAAGCCACTATACTTGTCTTTAATTATGCAAACACATTCCTTAACAATTGAGGGCGCGTCAACAAAATCTCCGGTAAACAGGAGCAAGGATATATTCAAATTCTGTTCGTTTATCCATTTTGCCAACGACTTAAGTCTTTCTTTTTCCTTTGTAGTATCTTGCCCATAGTGTAAATCTGACATATGAAGAATGTATGACATAAGTCCCTCCTTGCTTTCCTGTAGTATTCTTCACTGAATGTATAGTATTCTAATACTCAACAATTATAATTATACTTTTCTACCCCCTATGACGTAAATATGTAATATAGCATTGTCTATCTTGGATACGGTGATAAGGACCAACGATAATCGCTGACAGGGATAAGATAATCTTGCTATCCCACCCAGAAACTTATTCGTACCGCACATGTCTCGAGAGAGATTACTGCTTAAACACCGCATGTCAAGATCTGGTAGGAGCTGAAAAAGCTAGTCGAATGTAATAAGATGTATTATGGACAATAAGAAAGACTATTACCCAACAATGCTAAAAGTGCTTGACGTATGTCGGTTATGAAAACTCACATACTACTACGAGTTTTACTGCATGGTTATCGATCTCCTACTCCCCCTTTGTATAAATAGTGAATATAAATATGATTATATTCAATTTCAGATTTCCGCTGACGATTTCATTTGTACAAAGGGTCCCATACATATCTTACAAACTCTCCCACCAATGCAATTCTACGCAAACGATATGCATTCCTCTGCTGTGCCCAGATAGTAGTCTTTGACTTGTAGAAATGGGATTTGCCCGACTAAGGGCATTGACATGTACTATAAACAACTCTGAGTGTATGAAAGTTTGATATTCAGAGTTCTTTAAGGTTTTCCAAAGTTCTTTAGGGTCTGACTTTCTATAAACTGTACCCAGCAGAATGGACACCTGTATTTTGGAGCCATCCCATTCGAATCAGGCATTGGGGTCATAATGTTTAAAAGCAAGGAAGGATACGGCTTTTGCCGTATCCTTCCTCTGGTCATGGATTATCCAGGCAGATGATCTGTCAGTTCCCGTGATCCTACTAATGAAGTTGGTGCTTTCTATGGGGTCATTTCATAGATCAGACATCCTTATCATCGTTTTTCAGACATATTTCAGCGCCGACATCCTCTTCCCGTGGGCCATTTACTACCTCTATGTCCTGCAGGCTATCTCCGACGCGCCTTGTTCGTCGTCCTGGTTCGATAATATCGACTTTGACTATGACGAGTTCCGGGCTGAACGTGATGCAGCGCTGATCCTGTATTTTGTCCAGCTTCTATGGTAATGCGTCAAAACACTCCTCCCCTCCGACGTCTTTCACGTAGTCTGGGACTACACCCGTACATTCGCTCACACGGAATTCTATATCTCCTACCTGGATTTATATCTGGAGTGGCTCTGCTATTACTGGGCTATAGCAGCAAAAAGCAGGGAAACCCGCATTTCCCTGCTCCTGATGCTCTTTCCTGAATTGAAGCCGAACTGGGCGACTATATCGATGAAAACAGCCCGCTTACACAGGACTCTTTTGACGAATACTGTGATCGCAAGCTTGGAGAAGTCGACTGGGATCGGATTGAGTGGTAAATCCCCCCTCCCCCCTTGCAATTCCCCCACCTTTGTTCTACACTTATACCACCTTACAAGAAAGGCACTTTGTGCGAAGAGGAGTTCCAATGAGATTCTGATGATCATGGTTTAAGTTGACACGAGATTTAAGACCCGGCAGCGGG
>ODAI012153299.1_pt1 | contig 11264 bp, 11 predicted proteins | sample 1539321 | NCBI WGS metagenome assembly ODAI01 (sample SAMN02144231, study PRJEB22623) | gut metagenome | biome: sheep rumen | host: Ovis aries | place: New Zealand
CCCTCTTCCCTTATAAGGCCATTGTTCCAGTTTTGCCGTAGGCAAAACCTCCTCTTGGCCTTTCAACGAGGCGGGAGATATTAACTCGCCGCCTGTTAGTAGTTTGCCGCCCCCACTTATAGAAGTGGGGGACATCTTGTACTCGTTATATATCTCAGACACGGTAATCCACACCCTCATCGGCAAGGCTCTCCTGGCTCTGAGCCAGTGCCGCCGCTGACAGGTCATCTGCTTCCTCTGCATAATCTTCGGGCTTCTTGTCACCCATGAATCTGCCCTGAGAGCCTTGCTGCCAGGCCTGCTGGCCCTGGCCCTGGGGAAGCTGCCCATCCGGCAGTCCCGAGAAGACCTCCACGCTGTCTACCTTCAGTCCCTGGTTATTGAGTTCCTGTCTGAGCTGCACCAGAGAATTTTCGATGATAGTGCGCACCTGGGCGTTGTCGCTGTGGAAAGAGGCGGTCACGGCTCCATTCTCCGTTACGGAGATCTTCAAGGTCAGATCTCCCAAATGCTCCGGTTTCAGATGAATCACCATCTCCGTATCCTGTCCACTGCGAATCAGTCTGGCCTGTTCCACTATCTGCCCCGGCACCTCATAATCCGCCTGCGCCTGGGCGGGTGCTGCAGGAGTTTCAGCAGGTGCAGGTGCTGCCGCTTCCACCTGTTGCTGGAAGGTATTTATCTGCGTAGCACCAGCACTATGATTTGCAGGAACAGCCTGGGCAGGAGTTACCGTTTCCTCGGACTCCAAAACTGCGGCAAAATTGCCCTGAGCAGCAGGACGATTTTCCTGCTGCTGCGCAAAGGGAGCCTCCCCCTGGCTTTCCTGGCTGTGCATGACCCTCAGAGGCTGGATTTCCGGCTCCGTCTCCACTGCTATATTATTGCCCACAAGGGCTTGCCAGCTCTCAGTCCTGGCAGTTGGCATCTCCGAAGCTGATACGGCTGCCACCACGGTCTGCTGTGCTGTCTGCGCCATCGCAGGCCCCTTAGCCTCAGCTTGAAGATTCTGACTTGCTTCCTGCCCCTGCGTTGCCTGCTGCAAAGGTTTCTGTGCCTGTCTCAAGGCCATCCCCAGAGGATCCCGGGGTTCTTCAGCTGCCATAGGCTGCCCCACCTGCCAGGGGTTCATAAGCCTTGCTTCCACACCCTGCTGAGGCTTATCAGTCATCCTGATATCAGGATTCAGCAATTCCATCCCTTCGGGAATCTCCATCCCCTGAGATGCCTGCATGTCCTGAAGCCCCCTCATATCCTGGGATATCTGCATATCCTGGGTTACCTGCACAGAAAGTACCTGCCTGCCCTGTGCCTCAGCCCTCTGACCGGAAGTCAGGTCGCCTGACAGCATGGCCAGGAAATCCTTGCTTTTCACTGCAGTCTCATCGCTCTGGGGCAACAGGCTCCGCAAATCCTGCCGAGGAGCCACATCCTCTGCCGAAATGTCCGGCGAGGTCTTTATCATATCTCCACTTAACTGCGTATGCGCTTCTTCGGTGAATTCCACCACCGCAGCCGGGGCTTCTGCAGGCATTTCCCCGACTGCAGCCTGTTGCTGTACCGGCAGCGCCATAACCATAGCCAGCGGGTTCTGGGGCGCGCCTTCCCTGCCGCTGCCGCCATCCCCGTTATCCTTGCTCTGTGGAGTGTCATCCTTGCCAGTTGATGCTATTTCTTTCTGGATCTCCTGTTGCAAGCGACCCAGTGCTTCATCGAAATTCCCCTTCGATGAGCCGTCTGCAGCACCTTTCATGCCAGCCTTGCCTCCCGCTGCCTTAGCTGACGCAGCCTGTACATTCAGTGCCATTACATTTGTATTGGTCATCCGGCTCACACCTCCTCTCAAGTTATGTATCGTCAAAAAAGACGGATTCCTTAAGCCTAAAATGGAATCCGTCCCTTGATTTTTCCATATGTTTTTCATTCTGCCGGAGCCGGCTCGTTCTTTGCCTCGGTTCCCTCACCCTGCCGGGCCTCAGTCTCCATCTGCCGTTCTATATCAGCAGCAGTTTGCAGCTTCTTCCTTGTCCCTTCATAAATGATCTGAGTGAGACGGGCAGCCTTGGCTGGCTCAAACTCCGACAGGACCTTAGCCGCTGTTCCTTCGTCCATTTTCTGGAGAATGGTCACCGCCAGGTCGTCATCCAGGGCATCCAGGGCCTCTGCCGCATCCTTTGGTTTCATGCCGTTGTAGAGGCGGGCCAGCTTGGACACCCGCTTCTTCTCCGCAGCCTCCCTCTGCTGCATCTGCTCCTCTATTTCCTTCTTGGTAAGGGTGATTTTCTTGGACTGCTTCTTGTCATCAGTCTTGGGTTTCACGTCCTCCAGTGGCTTTTCATCCATTTCCTCCTGGGGCGGAGCAGGCTTGACGAAATACTCCCCGACTACAGGCAGATTATAGAGCCCCAGCTTCTCATTCATTTCCTCCGTATCAAAGATGCGCAGATACACCCCCAGCGCAAAGCCGCCCACGACCAGCACTAGAAGCAGGAAAAGCATCAGAATGATCTTGAAGATTTTCTTTCCCCCGCCTTTTTTCTCTGCCATCTTATCTCCTGCCTTCGTCTATAATATATCCAATCCCCAAAGTTCTGGCACGCTCGCTTCAATGATACAGGTCAAGCACTTTGTCCACATAATCCTGTGTTTCCGGATAAGGAGGCACGCCCCCATATTTCTTCACGGCGTTGGGCCCCGCATTGTATGCTGCTACAGCTTTCTTCACATCTCCGCCAAAACTGTCCAGCATCTGTCGCAGATACTTGGCTCCGCCTTCGATATTCTGCTGCTTGTCATAGGGATTCACTCCCAGAGCAGCCGCTGTATCCGGCATCAGCTGCATGACGCCGATGGCCCCCGCCGGAGACTCCGCCCCCTGATTGCCGCCGGACTCCACCTCTGCCACAGCTGAGACAAGCTTGGGGTCAATCTGGTACTTGTCAGAAGCGGCCTTCACCAGCTGGCTCAGTGACGCATCAGACAGCAGGGTGCCGCCCCCCCTGGTATGGGGTGCATAACCCGTCAGTTTCACCTCTCTGGAAGCTGCGGACTCCTTCCTAGTTTCTGCAGCAGCCACCGCTTCCACCGCTGAAGCAGCAACCGCCCCCTCAGCCTGAACAGGCTGGCCTTTGTCACCCTTGTGTATAGCCTTATTCAGCACGCTATCAAAATCCAGGCCTGGCACGCCGCCTGGTATGCCAAACTGCTCCTGTATGGCGGCAATACGCGCCTGTATATGCCTTACTCCTGACAAGTCCACCGATATCATGAAGCTGCCTCCCTCCTGGCCCTCATGGTAAGCTGCAGGCCCAATTCGTCGAGGAATTTCTGCTCCTCGAACATCACCTGCTCGTTGTACTCCTGCAGGCGCTTCTCCTTCAGCTGCTCAATGCTCTTGAGATAAGTCATGACCTCCATCAGGATCTTGAGCTTCTTCTGTCTCTCGCCCTTGGTCTGGAGGATGATGCTCTGCTGGATCTCTATCTGCTCCCGCTTCCAGGCAAAGAAGCGGTTGAAACTCATAAGCCGGCCTACGGTGACCCGTGTCCCCTCCTGGGAAAGATTCTCGTAGTCACGCTGGCCCTGCTCCATCTCATTTATCAGGAGGTGAAGCTGTTCCTTCTGCTCCTCCAACCGCCTGGAAACTTCTGCGAACTTCACTTCCGCATCTTCCTTTTTCATGCGGGTGACCTTCAGCAGCGTCTCCAGCTGGAACTTGAACTTCTTCATAACGCATCACCCTGAAATGCCTGTCAGCTTTTGCTCCGTAGTCTCAAAAGAATCCACCTCGAAGATACCCTGGCAAAGGAAATCATTGATGCTGTCTATCTTCTGCACAGCCTCATCAATTTTCTTGCTGGAGCCTTTTACATAAGCACCGATATGGATAAGATCCTCTGCCTCTTTATAGACCGCCATGAGCTGGCGCATGGACTGGGCCGCCTTCAAGTGCCCCTCTGTCACCACTTCATTCATGACACGGCTGACGCTGCCCAGGATATCGATGGCAGGGAAATGGTTCTGCGCGGCGATGGCCCGGGACAGCACTATATGTCCGTCCAAAATGCTTCGCACTGCATCAGCAATGGGCTCATTCATATCATCGCCATCCACCAGCACCGTGTAGATGCCAGTAATAGAGCCAGTCTCACTGGTGCCAGCCCGTTCCAACAGCCTTGGCAGGAGCGCAAACACCGAAGGAGTGTACCCGCGTGTAGCGGGCGGCTCCCCGATAGTAAGCCCCACTTCACGCTGGGCCATGGCAAAACGGGTAACAGAGTCCATCATGAGGATGACTTTGTGTCCCTGATCGCGGAAATACTCCGCAATAGCAGTGGCGGTCATGGCCCCCTTGATGCGCACCAGCGCGGGGGTATCAGAGGTGGCTACCACCACCACGGAGCGCTTCAGGCCCTCCTCCCCCAAATCTCTTTCGATGAAGTCGCGCACCTCGCGGCCACGCTCTCCCACCAGGGCAATGACGCTGATATCCGCCTCAGTGTTCCTGGCAATCATGGAAAGAAGGGTGGACTTGCCCACCCCGGAACCTGCCATGATGCCAATGCGCTGCCCCTCGCCCATGGTGATGAGGCCGTCAATGGCCCGCACTCCCACGTAGAGACTGTCCTTGATGCGGGGACGTGTCAGCGGTGGCGGTGGCGGGGCCTGCAGGGGGTACTCCTCCTTCATGAGCAGAGGACCCTTGCCATCCATGGGATTGCCCAGCCCATCCAGTACCCTTCCCAAAAGCTCCGGCCCCACTTTCACCTGGAGCATCTTCTGGGCGGATACCACCTCGCACCCCGGGCCTATGCCCTGCATCTCGCCTACGGGCATCAGCATCACGTAGCCTTCCCGGAACCCCACCACCTCGGCAGGGATAGGGGGCACCCCGGGAAAGTGGGAACTCACATAGCAAAGTTCACCCACACTCACCGTAGGACCTTGAGATTCAATTACCAGACCAATGACCTGGGTCACCTTGCCCGTAAGCTTCATGCTATGGCAGTCCTTGATAGCCCCCCTGAACTTCTCTATATTAAGCTGTACTGGTTCTTCAAAATACTTGGACATAGAAGGTACCTACATCATCACATCCAACACTGCCTGCTTGATGAGTTCCATCTGGGTGGCCAGCCTGGCATCTACGCTGCCATTGGGTGTCTCCACCAGGCAATCCCCCGGTTTCAGAGCTTCATCAGCATGAATCTCCAGCAGAGCATCCCCTGCCGTGAGGATCTGCCTGAGCTCATCCCTGGCCATAAGAACAAAATCATAGGAAGTCGGTGGCACATGCACCACCAGCTTCTTTTGATCCTTCACCTTCAGGATAGCTTCCCTCACCAAGGGCAGCACCATCTGGGGCACATCTATGAAATGCTGTGGCAACACCTTTTCCACCACTCCCATGGCGATGGACACCACATCTTCCTCTGCCTTCTGGAGATAATCAAAGGTAGCTTCCTCTGCATCACGCAAGGTCTTTTCCGCCTTGGCATTGGTCTCGTTGATGGTATCCTGGAGGCTCTGGCGGATTTCCTTCTCCCCATCCACCCTGCCCTGTTGCAGGCCTTCCTCATATCCCTTGCCACGGGCTTCTTCCTTGGCTGCCTCTATCTCCGCCCTGGCCTCTTCCATCAGGCGGTCATATTCTGCCTGCCCCTCCTGCTTCAGAAGGGCAGCCTGCTTCTCAGCTTCCTTCAAAAGATCTTTGGCCCTCTGCTCTTTTTGAGCAATCTCCTCCAGCAGCCGGGCCACAGTCTCCTCATCCACTTCCGGCTCTTCCTCTGCCTCCACAGGCTTTGAGGGAGCCGGTGGCGCTTCGATGGAGCGAGGAGTTTCCTGCCACTGGGCGAACTTGATGACCTTAGACAATCATCTCGTCTCCCTGTCCACGGGAAATCACAATCTCGCCCTTGTCCTCCAGCGCCCGGATGACATTGACGACCTTCTGCTGTGCTTCCTCCACGTCCCTGATCTTCACGGGACCCATGAACTCGATTTCCTCACGCAGCATATCTGCCGCACGCTTGGACATATTCTTGTAGACCTTGTCCGCCACCTCGCCCTGAGTACCCTTGAGAGCAAGGGAAAGATCCTTGGTGTCCACCTCTCTGAGCACCATCTGCAGGGAACGGTCGTCCAGCTGGACAATATCCTCGAACACGAACATCAGACGCTTGATTTCCTCTGCCAGCTCGGGGTTGTCCACTTCCAAGGTCTCGATGATGGATTTCTCTGTAGTGCGATCCACCCGGTTGAGGACTTCCACAATGGCCTTGACACCGCCTGCCGTGGTGAAGTCCTGGGTGACCAGAGCCGACAGCTTGCGTTCCAACACGCGCTCCACCTCCCTGACAATGTCCGGAGACGTGCGGTCCATGACGGCAATGCGCCGTGCCACATCCGCCTGGGACTCAGGCGGCAGCGAGCCAAGGATGGTACTGGCCTGATCCGGGTCCAGATACGCCATGATCAGCGCTATGGTCTGGGGATGCTCGTTCTGGATGAAGTTCATGAGCTGGGAAGGGTCCGTCTTCCTCAGGAAATCGAAGGGACGTACCTGGAGGCTGGTGGTAAGGCGGTTGATGATATCCATGGCCTTGTCCGCCCCCAGGGCCTTCTCCAGCACGTTCTGAGCATATTCCAAACCACCAGTGGAGATATAATCCCGGGCCATGGCCATCTGATAAAACTCGCTGATGACCGCAGCCTTCTGTTCTGAGCTGACCTGCTTATGGTTGGCTATCTCAAGGGTAATCCTTTCGATTTCCTCATCATCCATATGCTGGAACAGCTTGGCCGAGTACTCCGGCCCCAATGCTATGAATAATATGGCGGCTTTTTCCTGATTGGAAAGTTCACCATCTTCATCATCGTACATATCAGCCATAAGCCATCATTCCTCCGCCAGCCAAGTCTTGATGAGCATAGCAACCTCCGCCGGTTTCTGGTCGATAAGCTGCTGCAGCGTCTGCTTCTCGCTGAGCTGCCTCTGCTCTTCCTCGGTAAGTTCTTCTTCCTCGATTTCTCCTGCTTCCACCAGTGCCGCCCTTTCTGCAGCAATCCTTCTCTCCTCTTCCTCCTGTGCCAGGCGGGCAGCTTCTGCAGCTGCTGCCTCCTCCTGCAGCCTCTTGCGACGGCGCATGTAGAGGGCCAGGGCAATGAGGGCGATGATGAGAAGGGGAATACCCACCTGCATGTAGAAGATGCGGTCCTGACGATCACGCTCTGCCTGTTCCTCGGCGGCTCTCCTGTCTGCAGCTTCGGTGCTGAAGGGCAGAGGCTCCACAGAGATAGTATCACCACGCTCGGCATTGATGCCGGCAGCGCTGGAAATGCTCCGCATGATGCTTTCCTGCTGTGGGGTGGTGATATCATCATTCACCAGCACAGCCACCGTCAGGCGCTTGATGGAGCCGGGAGAAGCCACGGTACGCTGCTTCTCTTCGTTTATCTCATAGTTTTTCGTGGATTCCTTCTTTTCGTAATTGGCATTAGCCGTGCCTTCCTGGGCTACATAGCCCGGCACGTTAGACTCAACGCCGGCAGGGCCCCCCGGGTTATTGGAGGTACCCTCATAGGTCTCGTTGATGTCCTGCTGGCTGCGGATGATGCCCGACTCATCCACCACGGGAGTGAATGTCTGGCGGTCCGTCTGCCTGTCATCGAAGTCCAGCTCCACGCTGACCCGGGCAAAGGCCCGACCCTCGCCCAAGGACTGGTCCAAGAGGCTTTGGACATTTTTCTGGATATTGTCCTGGACCTTCCTGGTCATTTCCAGCTGGGTCATGGTCTTCTGCTTGACATTCTGCTCGTCATCGTCATCAGGGTCATTGAGAATCTGTCCCCTATCATCCACGATGGTGATATTTTCCGGCTGCAAGCCCTGGATGCTGTGAGCAGCCAGGTTCACAATACCCTTGATTTCCTTCTTGGAAAGTTCCACATTGGGACGGAGACGCAGCATGATGGAAGCCGTAGCCGGCTTCTCATTCTTCTTGTAGAGGCTGTCTTCCGGCAGCACGATGTGCACCCTTGCCTTTTCCACCGCATAGATTTGCTCAATGGTGCGGGTCAGTTCCCCTTGCAGAGCCTGGAGATAGTTCACCTTGTTCTGGAACTCCGTGACCCCCAGCTTGCTGTCATCAAAGATCTCGAAACCTTTCTGTCCCCTGGGCAGGCCCTGAGTAGACAGGTCGAGCCTGGCATCATGTACGTTCTTGGATGGTACCAGGATATTGGTTCCTTGCTTCGTCTCCTGTATTTCGTATTCTATTTTGCTTTCTTTGAGCTTCGCTGCCACCTCTCCGGCATCCTTGGTCTCCATTCCCGTGAACAGAGGCACCATATCCGGCTTGCTGCCATACCAGAAGCTGATTCCCAATATGACAAGGAGGAGAGCCAAAGCGGATCCCAGCATGATATAACGCTGTCTTTTGGTAAATTTCTCCCACAGCGCCAGATACCGCTCTTTCCAATCTCCCATGGTCTCAATCCCTTCGCATCATCATTTAAGCCCCAGCTTCAAGTCATACCTGCATGCGCATGATTTCCTGATAGGCCTGGGTCGCCCTATTACGCAGCTGCAAAGTCAGCTGCAGGGCCAGTTCGGCCTTCTGGGATGCTACTACGACTTGCGATATATCTTCTACCCTGCCGGCTGCCAGAAGGGCATTCTGCCGGTCTGATTCCAGCTGCAGGGCATTTGTCTCTTTCAGGGCATCCTTCAGATAATCAGCGAACCCCTTGACTTCCTCAGGCTGCACGGTCTCTCCCAAATGGCTGGTGGCATGCATGCTCACCGGGGTCATCTGCAGTGCTTCAATCTCCATAAGTATCCCCCTTCCTATCTATGGAGCCGGGCTGTATCACTTGCCTATATCCAAAGCCTTGCTGTACATGGCCTTGGCGGCATTGATGCTAGTGGCATTAGCCTCATAGGCCCGGGAGGCGGTAATCATATCCACCATCTCTGCCACCACATTCACATTAGGCCTTTCCACATAGCCCTGGGCATTGGCATCCGGATGACCAGGGTCATAAACCAGCGGACCCTGTTCATTATCCTCCCGGATCATCACTGCCCTGACGCCTTCCCCGGCATTGAACTTATCCATAGACCTTTCCAAAAAGTCAGAAAAGGTATTCTTGCCCTTGCCCCTTGGCTCAAAGACCACAAAGCGACGGTGATAGGCCCCTCCCCGCTCTGTACGGGTTGTATTGGCGTTGGCTATATTGTTGGAAATCACATCCATGCGCAGCCGCTCAGCGGTGAGACCGGAGGCTGCCGTATCTATGCCCAGGAACATACTCATGATAAACCTCGTGCTTTCTTATCCTAAACACAATCAATTCTGCCCGCTGGTGATGACGTTCTTCATCTTGGTGACAAAGCCGCCCAACTGAGTCGCCATGGCATTGTAATAGAGCTGGTTCTTGGCCATATTGGCCATTTCCACATCGATATCCACATTGTTGTGATCCACCCTCATGGTGGTGGTATCATCCTTCTCTATGACAGCCTGTGCCTTGGTACGCATGGGTATGGGCATATGCCGGTCATGGGTGCGGACTATCTCCAGTTTGCCCTGCTCATCATCAAGGTGCAATTCCTTGGCCAGAAGATCTTCAAAACGCACATAGCTCCTTTTGAACTTCGGCGTATTGACATTGGCAATATTGTCACTTATGACCTCATGGCGCATAGTAGCAGCCTGCATCCCTCTGGGCAGGTAATCCATGTTGGCTGTTTTCAGAATCTGTTCCAGCATGACCGGGACTCACTTCCTTTCTATGATAGCCTATAGCTGTCCCCATGTATAGACTTCTAAGAAGATATTTTCTACATAAGGGGATTTTATCCTGCCCAACATCAGATTTTTTTCCTTTTACTTGGTATTTGACGCATATTCATGAAAAAAGGCCCCTCCAAAAGGAAGGTCCCAAACTTTTTCAGTGCTTCAAATAATCCATGGGATAAAGTTCTTTCGCATGTCTTATGTCTGATTCAAACAGACGGTTCCAAGGGAATTGCACCTCTATTTCCTTCAAAGAATCGAAGGGAGGGAAGTTTAACTCCACGAAGCGGAGCATAAGGCGGGCAGCCCTTTCCTCCACGGCGCTTTTCTTGCCATCCAGCCTGCCGTAGACTCCATCCCCCCGCAACCAGGTGAGCTGGCGGGCAACGGTGCTCCTGACATTGGCCTGATAGGCCCAATCATCAAGGTAACGGGTCATGAGCAGGTCACCTACTGCCTCGTCCTTCATGTGCTTCACCAGCATGCCCTCGCCGATGACAAAGCCAGAACTGTTGGTGGGAGTGTTCCAGCCGCTGTAAGCCTTAAGCTTGAAAAGAAGTCCCCTCTTCCTCAAGTTCTCCATTAGTGTATTGTCCGAACCGTTGGCATAAGCAACATCAGCAACGGCCACAGGATAACCTTTGCCCACATAGTCACTGACCAGGTCTGCAAAATAATCCGTCCCCTCACGTTTCCTGCCATCATTGCTGCGCTCACTGGCCTCATAGGTCCTGCCGTTGGGATTGGTATTCACCGTCAGCACCAAATCCGCCTTCTCCGGGGAGCTTACCTTCAGGCCGCCTCCCACATTGATGGCAGAATCTACGGACGCCCCCATGGTTTCATCTGAATACGAGGGAATGGTATTTTTTCCCCGGCCCCAGTTGTAGCGGACATAGACGAAGGGCACATCACGCCTGATATCGTTCACCGCCCTGGCCATGAGCAGCATGCCTATCTCATCGATGCCTGCCATGGCCTGGAACTTGGTACTGTCCATATTCCCGGCCGAAGCCATGAGGTGGCGGTTTTCCAGATGTGTCTGGGACAAAGGCGCATTATCATCCCGGCCCAGCACCAAATAATTGAATGTATTGCCCTGTGCCAGCCGCAGGAGGCTTTCATTAGCGGCATAATTCTTCTTGCGACGCCCAAGCCAGTCCTGCAAATCCTTTTTAGGTATCAGCCTCTCCAGAAACAGGAGCTCCTTCTTCTCACGCCCAGTGAGTCCCTCAGTTTCCTCCTTGTCCTTCAGCCCCGTGTATCTGAAGATATCCGCCCCGTATTTCCTGTAATAGGCAGGCTCCTCATAGCCAGAAGCCTCTCCGCTTCTGGGCGTCCTCATGACAGAACTGAAAACATAAAGCTGCATATTAGGGTGAGATGCACGGAATTCCTTGAAGTGCTCCACCCGCCTCATGATTTCCGCCTGGGAGTAATTGTGCTTCCGGGACCCCACCAGGC
>ODAI012489013.1_pt1 | contig 11264 bp, 6 predicted proteins | sample 1539321 | NCBI WGS metagenome assembly ODAI01 (sample SAMN02144231, study PRJEB22623) | gut metagenome | biome: sheep rumen | host: Ovis aries | place: New Zealand
AATCTTAATATTGTTCACACTGTGTCTCTTTCTGGGAGCCTGCGGCAAGAAGGGCGCTGATAAAAGAGGCATCAGGATCTATTATCTGAATAAGGGTGATTACGGGATCCAGGAACAGGAATATGTTCCCGAGGCAGATGACCGGGACAGGATCATTGAAGAGCTGATCGGAAAGTTGTGCGTCCAGCCCAAGGAGATGACACTCAGGGCTCCGATCACGGACTTCAGACTTTTGTCCAGTGAGACCACCGGAAAGATCGTGACTTTAAATCTCTCAGGGGAGTATTATGACCTGAACGCGGTCGAAGAGGTACTTACAAGGACAGCTGTGATCAATACCCTGTGCAGTTTTGCGGAAGTGGACGGAGTCTATTTCATGGTGGAAGGCGAAGCATTCCGTGACGCGGACGGAGAAGAGCCCGGCATCATGGAACCTGACCAGTTCATCTACAACTCCTACACGGAAATGCGCAATTACGAGAGAGTCCGCCTCCATCTCTATTTTGCCAATGAGGGCGGAGACAGACTCGTGGACGCGTACAGGACAGTAGTTTACAACAGCAACATGCCTCTTGAGAGGATCGTTATCGAACAGGTCATACAGGGACCGAACGGCAATTTCGCTCACCCGACGGTAAGTAATGCGACAAAAGTGATCAACGTAACTACCAGGGACCGCCGGTGCTATGTGAACCTGAACAGCGAATTCCTTCACGGTCAGGAGGGTGTGCTTGCACAGACAGCGCTCTATTCGATCGTCAATTCGCTCTGCGAGCTGCCTGCTATTGATTCTGTCCAGATCTCCGTAGACGGAAATACAGATGCGGTCTTTATGGAATCGATCCCTCTGACCGGAAGTTTTAGGATGAACGAGGATATCATCGAAAGACGGGCAGAAACAGAAACAAAAGAGTAAAAAGAAAACGGCTTTCGGTCCGGGAGTTTACCCGGCGAAGGCCGTTTTTTATGTATTGAGACCGTCTTGCTTTTTGCGCTGATACGGATTAGGATTAAAAAGTCAGGACCGTTCGGTCCGTCCCCGCGCCGGGTCCGGCAGGGGGAATCCATAATAAGTCAGATTTAATAGGGACGGAGGAGAAACTTGCGAAGACCGGTTTGTTTCTTTGTTGTGCTCTTTACGGCGGCTGTGTGGGCGTCTGTCCTTCTCACACCCCCAAAACCTTCCATTGGAGAAAAAGCAGAGGGAAGATATGTGACTCTCAGAGGGGTAGTGGAAGAAAAGGAATACGCCGTCATGGATCCGGGAGGTGAACAGTACATCAGAATGACTTTGGATAATGTCACCCTTGAGTCTGAGATCCCCAAAGAGGGTAGCTTTGAGATCAAAAGAGGAGACAAAATATTGTGTGTCATTGAGGAGGAGCCTGAGCTGCAGAAAGAGTGGGCCCGTGAAGGCGCGTCTGTGCGGATCAGGGGCAGGATCCGTCTTTTCAGACAGCCTTCCAACGACGGGGAGTTTGATTCGTTTATGTATTACAGTGTGATCGGAGGCTATCTGTTTACACTCAGTGATTCCCGTATTCTCGCCTATGACAGTGGAAAGGATCCCGTAAAATCTGCGCTTTTCGTCCTGAGATCCCATCTGTCGGATCTGGCAGATGATATTTTCGGCAGCAGGCACGGGACATACGGCAGAGCGTGCGCGTCGGTCATGAAAGCTATGCTTCTGGGACAGAGCGGCCTGATCGACAGAAAAGTCAGGGATAAGTATCAGGCGGCAGGCATAGTACATGTGATCTGTGTGTCCGGCCTTCACATTTCTCTCATAGGTTCGGGGATATTTGCTTTTCTGAGAAAATGCAGAGCGCCGGTCTTTCTGTCCTTCACGGTCACTTTGCTGCTGCTGTATCTGTATGGTCTCCTCACGGGAATGCATACTTCATGCGTAAGGGCGATTATCATGTTCGGTATGAGGGCAGGGGCAAAAGCCGCAGGGCGGACTTACGATACACTCACCGCAATGGCTGCAGCGGCATTTCTGCTTTTGATCGAACAGCCATGTTATCTGCTTCACAGCGGTTTTCTTTTCTCCTTCGCGGCCGTGGCAGCCGCGGGTCTTATAATGCCGGAACTGCCGGGTCCGGCAAAACCCATTGCGATTCCGCTTCTTACTCTTCCGGTGCATCTGTGCTTTTATTACACATTTCCGCTGTATTCCATATTTCTGAATATGATCGTTATCTTTATGGCGCCTGTACTGATGACTTCAGGAGGATTCGCTCTGATCCTGGGAGTGGCAGCCGGATTTATACCGGCAGGAACGATCTCCAGGTCCGTGCTTTCCGGCTTCTGCGGATATGCCGGAGAGATCCCGGTGCTGATCCTGTGGATATTTGAACGCTTGTGTGACTTTACACAAAAGCTTCCCTTCAATACTTTGACAGCCGGAAGACCGTCCAATCCGGTGATCGCTCTTTATTATCTTTTGATAGCGGCTGCTATAATCCTTCCGAAACTGAGATCTGCACCCGGAAAGGGAATACGGGTGTTCTGTGCCGCTTTGTGTGCCGCTGCAGTCCTTGTGATCTTCAAAGTCAGGTATATTCCGCCTATGGCACTGTATATGCTGGATGTGGGGCAGGGAGACGGACTTGTAATAAGATCCCGGGACGAGAGCGGTACTAGTGTGATCCTGATCGACGGAGGAAGCTCGTCAAGAAAAGGGATCGGTGAAAATGTCGAGATCCCGTTCCTTAAATATCACGGAATCTCGAAGATCGATTACTGTGTGATGACGCATGACGATCTTGATCACTGCAGCGGCCTTATGGAACTTCTGGATCAGGCAGACGCGCCGGGCGGATTGCGGATCGGATGTCTGGGAATACCCTCCATTGCGGAGGAACGAAAAGGGGAGATTTATCTCAAAATTGAGAAGACCGCGCGGCAAAAGGGTATTCCGATCACTTATCTGCACAGAGGAATGAGATATTCAAAGGGAAAACTGGAAATCAAATGTCTTCATCCTGCGATGAATGCTTCTTATAAAGATGCTAATGAGTACTCTGTGGCACTTCTTTTGACCTATGACAGCTTCTCTGCAATTCTTACAGGTGATCTTGAAGGACAGGGAGAGACGGATATGCTGGAATATCTGGGAGAAAAAAGGATAAGTACAGACATTCTGAAGGCGGCGCACCACGGAAGTAAAGGAGCCACTACAGAACAATTCCTTCAGAAGGTCTCATCGCGTATAGCACTTATTTCCTGCGGTACCGGAAACCGTTACGGTCATCCCGCGCCCGAGACGATCAGCAGGATCAGGGAAGCCGGGATGGACATCCTGGATACGAGAAAAGACGGTCAGATCTCGGTGACAACGGATGGAAGAGGGGAGTATTTGGTTCATACATTTTATTGACAAAACGCGGGGAATATCATTCAATGAAAATTAATACTAAAACAGATTTGAAAAAACGCGGCGGACAGCCGCAGAAGTTCAGGTGGGGATAGCAATGGCCGCCAAACAGGCAAAAAGTGATTTTGCTGCAGAGCAGAGACAATTTAATGAGGCGATCAGGAGCGGAGATCTGAAAAGAGTGTATCTCCTGAGCGGAGAACAGGCCTATCTGAGGCTGCAGAACAGAGACAAACTCGTGAAAGCGCTCATGGGAGACGGGGACGCGATGAACCTGTCGCGCTATACAGGAGCGGATATAACTGCCAGGGAGCTGATAGACATGGCGCAGACTCTCCCTTTTTTCGCGGACCGGAGAGTGATCGTCCTGGAGAATACCGGTCTCATGAACCCGAAGGCCGCATCAAAATCCGTGACCGGCAGCAAGACCGCATCTTCGATCGCCGAAGAGGCGGATAAGATCGCCGGCTTCATTCCCGAGATCCCCGACACTACCTCGATCGTATTCGTTGAGGAGAACGTTGATAAAAGAGGACGGCTGTATAAGGCTGTTGTTAAGAGCAGAAAGGAAAAGCAGGGGGATATTCTTGAGTGTGTCACGCCCGGAGAAGCCGATCTGCGCGCCTGGGCAGGCGGTATTTTCAGGAAAAACGGCTTTTCCGTAAGCGGAAGAACGCTGGCACTCTTTTTGGAATATACCGGTGAGGATATGCAGAATATTGCAGGAGAAGCGGAGAAACTCTGCTGTTACTGCATGGGAAAGAAAGAGATCACAGAGCAGGATATAAAGGATGTGTGCAGTCCCAGGATCAGGGACAGGATATTTGACATGATCGAAGCTATAGCACTCAGGGACAGGAAGAAAGCGCTTGGAATCTATATGGAGCTGTGCGCCCTCAGAACCGCGCCGCAGGTAATCCTGAGCCTTATGAGGAGGCAGTTTGATCAACTGGTCAAAATAAAGGAACTCAGCGGGACCATGCCGGACAGCGAGATAGCGTCTAAAGTCGGCGTACCCCCCTTTGTCATTACCAAAAAATATAAGCCGGCGCTTAAGATGTACAGTACAGAAGAACTTGTGGAGACGCTTGGCGATTGTATTGCAGCCGACCACGACAGTAAGAGCGGCAGGATCGACGCCGGGATCGCGACGGAGATGATCATTGTAAGACACTCCGGAAGGACATGACGGACAGTTTTGAAAATGAAAGTATTTTATGAGGAACTGCTGAACTGGTATTCCCGAAACCGAAGAGAGCTGCCATGGCGTGAGGATCCGTCGCCCTATCATGTATGGCTTTCGGAGATCATGCTGCAGCAGACCAGGGTAGAGGCGGTAAAGGGCTATTATCAGAGATTTCTCAATACACTTCCCGATGTCGGATCCCTGGCAGAGGCGCCTGAGGATACTTGTCTTAAACTTTGGGAAGGATTGGGCTATTACAGCCGGGTCAGGAACCTGAAAAAGGCCGCCGAAGAAGTGATGGAGAATTACAAAGGAGAAATCCCCGGTACTTCAGCAGAATTGAAACTTCTTCCGGGAATAGGATCTTATACGTCTGCTGCGATCGCGTCTATTGCGTTTGGAGAGAGGATACCGGCAGTCGACGGAAACCTGTTGAGGATCTTCTCAAGGCTTGAAATGTATGATGAGAACATCCGGACATCGGCGGCTCTGAAAAAAGCTGTGCAATACTATACGGAGCTGATGCCGGGAAAGCCCGAAAAGATCGAAGAGGGAAATCCCTGCGGTAATTTTAATCAGGCACTCATGGACCTTGGAAACGCGGTGTGCCTGCCCGGCACAGTGCCGGACTGCGGGAACTGCCCGATCTCAGATTTCTGCAGGACACACAGGGAAAGGCCGGGGCTTGAGGCTGATCTCCCCGTAATCCCCGCGGGTAAGGATAAAAAAGTGGAATTCCTTACGGTTTTCCTGATAAGATCGGAAGGAAGGACCGCTGTGAGAAAGCGTCCTGCCCGGGGACTTCTGGCAGGCCTTTACGAGTTTCCGAATACAGCCGGGGAACTTGAGAGGGAAGAGGCTGTAGAATGGCTCAGGGAACATTCTGTGGAGCCGCTCAGGATCAGAAGGATCACTGACGCGGAACACATATTCACGCATAAAAAGTGGATCATGCGGGGATATGAAGTGATCACAGATCCGTTTTCAGAGAAGGATATTCCCTTTATCATGGCTTCTTTAGAGGAGATCACGGATAAGTACTGTATTCCGTCAGCATTCGTTACTTACCTGAAATGTCTGGATCCAAACAGAAATATCCCGAAATCCCGATAATGAAAACGGCCGAAAGTTTTGGCTTATTTATCAAGGTATGGTATAATATTAAGCCGATGACCGCTAATGGAAGGAACTAAATATGAAATTATTATCAATAGCTGTACCTTGTTATAATTCACAGGATTATATGGAAAATTGTGTCAGTTCCCTCGTAGTAGGAGGGGACGAAGTGGAAGTCCTTGTTGTTGATGACGGATCCTCAGACAGAACTGCCGAGATCGCCGACGAGCTTGAGGCTGAATATCCGGGAATCGTAAGAGCTATTCATCAGCCCAACAAGGGGCACGGCGGAGCCGTAAACACGGGGATTGAAAATGCTTCCGGCCTTTACTTCAAGGTGGTGGACAGCGACGATAAAGTCAAAGCCAGCGCGTTTAAGACTATTTTGGACAAATTAAGAGAGAACAAGGATGCTGAAGAGAAGATCGATCTTCTTATCAGCAATTTTGTATACGATAAAGAAGGCCAGGCGCACAAGAAAGTCATGGAATACCGGAAGGTACTTCCTGTCAACAGAATGTTCAGCTGGGATGAGGCGAAACGCTTCAGGAAAGGCCAGTATATCCTGATGCATTCCGTGATCTACAGAACACAGCTGCTCAGAGAGTGCGGCCTTCGGCTTCCGGAGCACTGCTTTTATGTGGACAATATCTATGTGTTCAATCCCATGCCGAGCGTGAAAAACCTCTACTATCTCGATGTGAATTTCTATTACTATTTCATCGGAAGAGATGATCAGTCCGTAAATGAGGAAGTCATGATCGGACGCCTTGACCAGCAGTCAAGAGTCAACCGGATCATGTTCGACTTTTTCTCGGATAGTGTTGCGGAAGGCAGGATCAAAATGAAGAGCCCGCTCTACAGGTATATGTACAATTATCTGGAGATCATAACGACGGTCACTTCGGTTTTGGCGATCATTTCCGATGACCCTCAAAAGATTGCGGTCAAGGATGATCTGTGGGAGTACCTCTCAGAGAAAGACCATGAACTGTACTTGAAACTGCGCAGAGGAATCTTCGGCACAGTAGTACATCTGCCCGGCAGGGGCGGAAAAAGAGTTGTCTCCACCGGGTACGGAATTGCGCGGAATATTTTCGGATTTAACTGAGCTGGAGTTTTTGTGTCTCATTGAACTGTTGTGAGGCAGGGAGAGTGTTATGCATAAGAAAGAGTTGAGAGGCTGGCTCAAGCATATCGATTTCATAGTGCTGGATGTGGTGATACTGCAGGTTTGCTTTGTGCTTAGTTACTGGATATGGATTGAGTTTGAAAATCCGTATGATACATATCTTTACAGATATCAGGCGACCCTGCTCCTGCTGTGTCAGCTGCTCACAGTGCTGTTTACAGATAGTTATAAGAATATACTCAGAAGGAACCGGATGGAGGAGTTTATAGCCACTTTCCGGTTTGAAGTCAGTTTTATGCTGCTTGAGATCGTGTTCCTGTTTATGGTACATCAGGTCGATCTTGTATCGCGAATGTTTACCGGAATAATGGCAGTCATGTACCTGTTTGCTTCTTATTTTATGAGGCTGCTTAACAAAAAGCGGATCTTAAATTCCGCCAGGATCAGAATAGGAAGAAAATCTCTGATGGTCATGACCTCGGCTTCACTTGTCGGTGAAGTTGTCAAAAATCTTCTGGATAACAGTGTACACGACTATAAGATCACCGGCATATACCTGATGGACAGGAAATGCGAACCTGAGACGTTTCGTGAAATTCCCGTATTGGGAATGGATACAGACATCATCAACGAGATCAGGAAGGACTGGGTGGACGAGGTGCTTGTCTATCAGCCTGAAAACATGCCTTATCCTATGGATATGATCGATGCGATCCTGGAGATGGGCATTACAGTCCATTATTGTCTGGAAGCACTGAACGCTCACAGTGAAGGTATGCAGGAGGTTTCCAAGATCGGAACCTACAGAGTCCTTACCAACAGCCTCAGGATCGTGTCTACGAGACAGATCATCTGCAAGAGGGTCATGGATATTATGGGCGGGATCATCGGATGCATCCTCACAGGCATCATCTTCATTTTTATTGCGCCTGTGATCTACATACAGTCTCCGGGCCCGATCTTTTTCAAGCAAAAAAGGGTAGGGCAGAACGGCAAGCAGTTCTATATGTACAAATTCAGAAGTATGTACATGGACGCCGAGGAACGCAAAAAAGCTCTCATGGAAAAGAACAAGATCAGTGACGGCATGATGTTCAAGATGGATGATGACCCCAGGATCATCGGATCGGAGAAGAAGGACAAAAACGGAAGGCCGGCAGGGATCGGCAACTTTATAAGAAGAACATCTCTGGATGAATTTCCGCAGTTCTGGAATGTGTTAAAGGGGGAAATGTCCCTTGTGGGCACTAGGCCTCCGACGCTGGATGAGTGGGAAAAATACGACCTGCATCACAGAGTCAGGATGAGTATCAAACCCGGTATCACGGGCCTGTGGCAGATCAGCGGACGAAGCGATATCACAGATTTTGAGGAAGTTGTCAGACTCGACCGCGAATACATTCAGAACTGGAGTGTCGGACTGGACCTCAAGATCCTCCTTAAAACTGTGGGAGTCGTGCTCAGGCACGAAGGAGCGGAATAATATAAATCGTAAAGGCAGGATAGATGATAAAGAAACTGTTTCATTTTATTTTTGTTTTATTATTACTGGCGCTCATTATAGGCGTACCCGGAGCATGGATGCTCCACCGGTCCTACAGTGATCCGGAAGTCCACTATTTTTACTCAAAAGAGGGCGATGGAGATCAGTCTCTTCGTTTTGTGGTGCTTTCAGACCTTTACGGCTATGTCTTTGAGGGAGGCAACGGTGTGATCGCGGATCAGGCCGGGAATACTTTTCCTGATGCGATCCTGATCGGCGGAAATATGATCACTGCTGATACGGAAGATCTCACTTCTCTCACTGATCTGATCAAGAGACTGGTTCAGATAGCACCCGTGTATTATTCTTACGGGGAAGAGGAACTGAAGTTTGTGGAGAACCATACTCCCGGAAAAGATGAGACGGATCCTCTTCAGGAAGCTCTTGAGAAAGCAGGAGCAGTTGTGCTTAATGAGACCTACACGGATACGAGTCTCTATGGGATCGGTGTTCGGATCGGCGGCATGTTTAACAATGCTTACGAGATGACCAACCTCAGAAATGAGGTCAAGAGAAGATACGAGGGAACCTGGAAGTTCCTTAATGATTACCAGAATACCGAAAACTTTAAGATCATGCTTTCCATTAGACCTGAGAGCTTTTTGTATTCAGACGCTTGTAAAACGTGGGACCTCGATCTTGTGGTAAGCGGAAATGACCTGGGCGGTCTTGTCGTGATCCCTCATTACGGCGGTGTATTCGGCGGATCCCGGGGATACTTTCCGGAATTTGTTCACGGGATGACGCAAAAGGATGATGTTAAGCTGTTCATCACGAGCGGTCTGAGCGCTCCAAAGAACCTGATCCCCAGACTTAACAACCCGCCGGAAATCGCGGTGGTGGATATTGACGGACTTTCAAGAGAACAGATGTGAGCAAAAAGAACGCGCGGCCAAGGGAGTTAGACCTTGACCGCGCTTTTTATGGAGAACGAATGCAGATGCATCCTGTTCGGCGAAGATAATTATTATTTTCCTGTAAGTCAAAAATAACACCGTATTCTTAACTAAAGTTTAAATATCGGAAACTAACTGTTATAAGGCGATAATATGGTGTTTTCGTTCATTTTGAATTCGTGTATAATGTTTTGGAATTGACAAATGACGGATTAAAAGGAGTATCTTATGCAGAGTGATTATGAAAAAGCCAGACGGGAAGGCGAGCGGGCATATCGCAGATCTGTCGCATCGGGTCAGTATCCCTATCTTCCGGCCCTTGATTCTATGGGACAGGACATTGACAGGCTGGCTGTGAGAGAACTTGGCGTCAAGGAGATTCCCCTTAATATGATTGCCGGCACCAGAACCGTGGGAAGACAGAATGCTTTTGCCGGCAACTTTATGCCGCTCACAGAGCCGGAAAGTGAATTCGCGATGAAATGGTCGAGTCTCTATGACTCCGCGCTTGAAGAAGGAATCCGTGAACCGATCAAAGTTTACGAATACATGAACAAATTCTATGTGGAGGAAGGTAATAAGAGAGTTTCGGTATCCAAATTTATCGGTTATGTCTCTATCCCGGGAAATGTGATACGGATCCTTCCTCCCAAAACGGACGATCCCAGCTCCAGGATCTACTATGAATATATAGATTTTTACAATGTGACGGGACTGTTTCCCATCACATTTTCGAGAGAAGGGTCCTATGCGCAGCTTGCGGACTGCTTCGGACAGGACCTGGAGAAGACCTGGCCTGACGAACTGATCGAGGAACTCAGGTCCGCGTTCACTGTCTTCTCAAAGTGCTATGTGCCTACAAGCGGAAAGAATCCCATTACCGTGGGAGACGCCTTTTTGCTTTATCTTCAGGTCTTTGAGATAGAGAGTCTTTTGTACGATTCGGAAAACCTGATAAGGCATAAGATCCTTAAGCTTCGCAATGAATACAGTTTAAGGCCCGGAGAGGACAAAATAGAGCTGGTACGCGAGCCCCGGGAAGTCGGCAAGGGGAGCAGTGTCAAAAAACTGATCAATCTCAGCAGCGCCTATAATGGAAAGCCTATCCGTGCAGCATTTCTGTTTGAGCGTAAAGAAGAAGAATCCAGCTGGGCATACAGCCATGAGCTGGGGGCCAATGAACTCGTCGAAAAGTTTGATGGCGCTGTGGAAGCTATCAAATTTGAGGACTGCAGTTCCGAGCAGAGGCTGGAGCAGGCATTTGAGGCATGCGATGCGGATAAGGAAGATATCGTATTCGCCACTTCCCCTTCAATGATGGATGCCTGTCTCAAGGCGGCGATCCAGTATCCGGAGATGAGAATCATGAACTGTTCTGTTAATCTCTCCAGAAGCGCAGTGCCGACTTATTACACCAGAATGTATGAGGCCAAATTCCTGATGGGCTGCCTTGCCGCTTCTCTGGCTGAGAACCACATGATCGGATACAGAGCTGACTATCCTATTTACGGAGGGATCGCCAACATCAACGCATTTGCGCTGGGAGCAGCAGCCTTTGATCCCAATGCCCGGATCAAGCTGGTATGGGCATCGAGAAAAGGGAGCGATTGGGAGAAAGAGCTGATCGAGAGCGGGTGCAGGATCATTTCGGGGATCGATTTCATAAAGCCCAAGGATCCTACCAGAAAGTACGGTCTTTACAGGATCCATGATGCCGGGACGAAAAGGGCTGACGGAACAGTGAGAGAGGAGCAGGAGGTGGAAAACCTCGCAGCTCCCGTCTATCAGTGGGGGCCTTATTACGAGCAGATCATAAGCAAACTCATCGACGGGTCGCTGGATGCAAGAAGATCCGGATCAGCAGGCAAAGCCGTGAACTTTTGGTGGGGCATGTCAGCAGGAGTTGTTGACATTATTCTGTCCCAAAATCTTCCTTATGCATCCCGCAAGGTCGTTTTGGCACTCAGAAGGATCGTTGCGACAGACGCGGCGGCACCCTTCGAGGGTGAGAT
>ODAI012574124.1_pt1 | contig 11264 bp, 7 predicted proteins | sample 1539321 | NCBI WGS metagenome assembly ODAI01 (sample SAMN02144231, study PRJEB22623) | gut metagenome | biome: sheep rumen | host: Ovis aries | place: New Zealand
AGAATCTGCAGTACTTTTTCATTTCAACACGTTCAGGATGAGCCTTCTTGTCCTTTGTCGTATTGTAGTTACGCTGCTTGCATTCGGTGCAGCTCAGTGTAATTCTTGTACGCATTTTTTACCTCCGCTTCAGTTTAGGGCAGGCCTTTTCTTCTTTTCACCTCCCTGAGACTGGGATTTTTGAGCATAAAAAAAAGACCTGTGACAATCTCGGACTTTAGAATAGCACACTGCCTTCCGTCCGTCAATCTATTTTTTACGGACTTTACGGGCAGCGGCCGGCTTCTGTTTATTATAGCAGTTCCTTATGACTCCGAAAAGCAGGCCTTCTCCCCGCCCGGGCAAAAGCCCCGGAACATTATGATAAATATACAGGACCGGGCGCCTTGGGCGCCCGGTCCCCTTCTGAAAGCTTTCCGCATTTCTTCCTATAATAAGTAAGTCCCTGTAGTCCCGGCCTTTTTCTTATGCCAGCTCGGCGCCCGCGCAGTTCAGGGCCTGGCGGATGACCTTGTCCATGTCGAAGTAGCGGTAGAGGCCCAGTCTTCCTCCGAAGATCACGTTCTTCTTTTCGTCGGCCAGAGCTCTGTACTTTGCGTAGACGGCATCGTTCTTCTCATTGTTGACCGGATAGTAGGGCTCCATGCCGCTCTGCCAGGTCTGAGGATATTCCCTGGTGATGATGGTGCCGTGGATGGGCTCTCCGGTTTCGGAATCCCTGCCGAACTCGAACCACTTGTGCTCGATGATCCTGGTGAAGGGGATCTGGCGCTCGGTATAGTTGACCACGGCATTGCCCTGGAAGTTGTCTTCCTCGGGAAGGACCTCCGTCTCAAAGCGCAGGGACCTGTATTCCAGAGGACCGTAGCACTCGTCGAAATACTCGTCGATCAGGCCGGTGTAAAGGACCTTGCCAAAGGTGTCCCCGCCCATGCGGAAAATACCGTTTTCCTCCGTGACGGCCTTCTTGAAATCCGTGCCCAGCTTTACGGGGATATCCTCCAGCATCTTTTCCACCATGGCCGTGTAGCCGCCTGTGGGAATGCCCTGATAGGGATCGTTGAAATAGTTGTTGTCAAAGGTAAAGCGCATGGGAAGTCTTCTGATAATAAAAGCGGGAAGTTCTGTACAGTCCCTGCCCCACTGCTTCTCGGTGTAGCCCTTGACCAGCTTTTCATAGACGTCGCGGCCCGCCAGGGAAAGAGCCTGCTCTTCAAGATTCCTGGGCTCGTCCACCTTTGCCTCGGCCACCTGCCTGTCGATGATGGCTTTTGCCTCCGCAGGCGTCTGGATATTCCACATCCTGCTGAAGGTGTTCATATTAAAGGGAAGGTTGTAAAGTTCCTTTCCGTATCTGGCCACCGGGCAGTTGATGTAGTGATTGAACTCGGCGAACTGTCTGACATAATCCCAGACTTCTTTGTCGGAAGTATGGAAGATATGGGCCCCGTACCGGTGCACCTGAATGCCGTTCACCTTTTCTGTATAAATATTTCCGGCAATGTGGTCTCTTCTGTCGATCACGAGACTGGTCCTGCCGGCCTGCTTCATCTCTCTGGCAAATACGGCGCCGAAAAGTCCGGCCCCTACGATCAGATAATCATAATGCATACTGTCTCCATTCCGAAGCGTCCGGACACTGCTGTCCGCATCTGTTTAATTTTGACAGACTGACGGACGCTTCTTCCTGTGCACAGCCTGATTCCTGTCGGAAATATCAGATGAGATCTTCCTCATCCGGATCTTCCATTGTATAAGCAGGGATCTGGGCATAGTCATCCATAAATTCAAGGACCTTTCTCCGCCCCGCCCTGTTCAGCTTGTTATACTTCTCCATGACCCTCCGGGTAATGATCTGCCCGGACAGGCCGTCACTTTCTTCCAGAGGCGAAAAATCCACAGGATTCAGCTCCAGCACCTCACACATGCGGATCACGGTAGAATAGGCCATGCCTTCAATGCCGCGCTCCAGAGCCGTCACCAGAGTACTGTAGGGAATATCCATAACGCCCGCAAACTGCCGCACGCTCCTGTACCTCTGAAGAATGACACTCTTTAATACCTGTGTTTTGTTCTTTTCTGATTCCATTCCTGAAACCTCCTCCTATTGTCTGATGATTAGTTTATTTCAGTCTCAGGTGCCCCTGTCCCGAATTTGCTTTACATTATAGCACAAAATGTTCGGTTATGTTGCATATATAAACACTTTTTTCTGAAGTTTTATCTATATTCTGAACGTAAATTCAATTATGTCCTCTCCCGCATTACGTGCGGATAGTTCTGCGTGGTTGGCCCGGGCAATCGCCAGGGCTGCGGAGAGCCCGATTCCGTATCCTCCCTTCTTTCTGGACCTGTCTTCTCTGTAGAATCTCTCAAAAAGACGGGAAGGGTCCTCCGGCATCTGGTCCGGCAGGCAGGTATTGGACTGGCGCACCACAATGTACCGGCTGTCTTTTTCCAGACGGATGGCGACCCTGCCTCCTTCCGGGGTATATTTGAGCGCATTGTCAAAAAGAATCGAAAAAAGCTGGATCAGGGAATCCCTGCTGCCGGTGGCCACAGCCTCTTCTCCGGGATCGAACTCCACTTCCAGCTTCCGGTTTTCCGCCGGATCGGCGAAGGGCCTCCAGGCTTCCCGCAGGGCCTGGGAAAGATCGAACGGCTCCAGGACAAGCTGCAGTCCCGTTTCGTCCATTCTGGACAGGGTGAGAAGATTCTGCATAAGGCCGGAAAGCCTGACAGTCTGGGCCCGAATGTTCCTGGTCCACTTGCTCTCCCCCTGGAACAGCTCCAGGGCATCCGTATTGGCCTGGATGATGGCCAGAGGCGTCTTGATCTCGTGTCCCGCATTGGTGACAAATTCCTTCTGCCTCTGTATGTTCTCCGCAACGGGGCGGATCATATAGCGGGAAAGAAGGCGTACCGGCAGTATCATGACCGCCCAGCAGACAGCAGCGATCAGTACGGAGATCAGAAGAAAGGACATGGTGGAGTCGGCCAGATCCGAGACGTCCAGAAGCACCAGGATGGTCCCGGAGCTCTCCGCCATGGAAAGATCCGGCTTTTCCCTGTCCGGAAAAGGCCCCTGTTCCCGCATGAGGGAAAGGTCCTCCCTGCGGTAAAGGTAGCTGCCTATCTTTCCTTCCTCTTCTTCCATTTCCAGGACCTGCATGGCCAGGGCAGAGGCTTCTTCCTCCTCCAGCTCAAAGATATGAGACAGATCGGTACGGGAAATGTTCCCGCCCTCATCCAGATAGATCACGGCATAGGAGCTGCTTCGCTGCATAGTTCTTCTGTCAAAGAATTCACCGAAGTGTTTTTCCGTTTCCATGCCGTCTCCGCCATCTTCCTGCATGATCCTTCCCCGGTCCCTGCAGAGCATCTGCAGAAGCTGTCTGCGGCTGTTTTCCGTAACAAGGTAATTGAGGATATTGATCCCGGCGATCAGGACCGTCAGCAGGATGGTCACAGCCAGCATGGCCGTCAGTATGAATTTATTCTGAAGCTTTCTGACCATGGCGCATCTCCCGGCGGTGAATCTCTGCGGCGTCTACTCTTCCAGTCGGTATCCTATGTTTCTCTTGGCCCGTATGGTCACCCGGGACCCAAGTCCCGAAAGGCGTTTTCTCAGATAGGAAATATAGACCCACACAGAGCCTATGTCCGCCTCCGAATCATATCCCCATACCTTCTCCAGAAGCTCCTCCGAGGAAAGGTAAATGCCGCGGTTGATGATCAGGACTTCCATCATCCGGTACTCCAGCTTGGGGAGGACCACCGACCTGTCACCTGAAGACAGCTCATAGCTGTGGGGATTTAAAGATATGTCTCCGAAAGTCTTGATATCCGGCCTGAACTCGTCCCTTCTGCGCAGCATGGCCCTGACCCTGGCCAGAAGCTCGCCCATGGCAAAGGGCTTGGCCAGATAGTCGTCCGCTCCCAGGTCCAGTCCCTCGATCCGGTCTTCCACCTCGTTTCTGGCTGTCAGCAGAAGGACCGGCGTCGTGCATCCCTTCTTTCTGAGAGCGGAGAGCACTTCCAGACCGCTCATGCCGGGCATCATGATGTCCAGAATGATTCCGTCATAGGAGGCGGCCAGGGCATAGTCCAGGGCTTCGTCTCCTCTCGCCACCACGTCTACCTGATATTTGTGATACTCCAGAATGTCGGCCACCGCTTCGGCCATGGCTTCCTCATCCTCAGCATATAGCAGCTTCATCCAAGTCTTCTCCCTGCCGTGTTACTGATCTGCTCCGCTCTCTTCCGTTTCCTGCACGGAGGTATCCAGGGCATTCGCGATCCAGATATAGTTGTTCAGTTCCGCCGCGATGTCCGGGTTATATCCGGAATAGGAGGAATAGGACATTTCATAGACCGATTCCTTGCCGATCTCCGCCTCGGGATCCGTCAGGACCTCATAGGCCATCTCGGCACCGTTGGTGCCCTGTCTGTAATAGTCAACGGATACGCAGCCCAGGGTTCCTCCGATGCACATGTTGGCATCTGCCGCAATCGTGGGAGTCCCTGTCTCCAGCGTAAAGTTCCTGACCACATCCATCCTGCAGGCGATCCAGTTGTCCGCCGGGAAAAAGATGGGACCGCATTCGGCATCCGCCTGGTCCAGAACCGCTCTCAGATTGTCGTTCTCACCCACCGGGTAGACCTTCAGATAATCTTCGATGTCGAATTGTACTTCCGGCTCTTCCCCGTCCTCTGCATCCTTCTTATCATTTATGTCGTACCAGCCGCCTTTCTCCTCTTCTACATAGAGGCGGAGGACCTCGTACTGATAGAGGGAGGCTGTATCCCCTTCTGTAAGCACAACGCCTACGGTCTCATCGGAGGTGTTGACATATTTGATCATTTCCCATACGTCCTTCATGGAGACCATGCAGCAGGAACCGGAGGCATAGCCGCCGGGCTCCGAGTTGGACTTCACGATGCCTGCGGCAAGAAAATCCGTCACGCAGATGCCTACCACCGGTGTGCCGGTGGAAGCCTGGGCTGCGATCCTTGTGGGCATGGTCCCGGCTGTCAGGATCAGGTCCCAGTTTCCTGTCATGAACTGGGTCATAATGGCAGCGCAGGCATCCTCATCATTATCCACGCAGCGGACCTCAAAGCTCACGTTTCCGTCCAGCCGGGTGCTCAGTTCACTGCGGAAGCTCTCCACCGCATGCCTGATGGCGGGATGGTCCGCCTGTTCCACGATGCCGATATGATAGAGCATTTCATCCTGCAGCTCCACCACCGGTTCTACGGGATATTCCCACGCGTTCTCCGTGCTTTCCTCCGGTTCTGCTGTTTCCACGATCTCTTCTTCTGCCGGCTCCTCCTCCGGAGGCGCTGTCTCCTCCTTGGATGCGCAGGCCGTTCCCAGGACCATGATTCCGGACAGAAGCAGGGCTAGTAATCTCTTATACATATAGTTTTCCTCTGTGCAGTTAATACTTGAAAATTGCCTTTCTATCCCGTTTTCGGGCATTTGTCACGCACAATTATAACCGCTCTCCCTTACAAAGAACAAGTTATATTTAAGCAAGTGTTTTTTTTAAGGAACATTCCGGGCGGATTCTTGACATTCCCGCGGCAGGTGCTGTATTCTTGTCATGTCATCTGACAAGACAGATGCCCGTCAGCTGCAGGGGCATCCCGCCGTCAGCCCCCTTTTTAATAAGAAAGGAGCTTACCCATGAAAGAATTCCTGAAAAGAAAGAACATCGTAATTTCTGTCAAACGCTACGGGATCGACGCCCTCGGGGCCATGGCCCAGGGCCTGTTCGCTTCCCTTCTGATCGGCACCATCCTGAATACGCTGGGCAAACAGCTGGGGATTGAATTCCTGACCACCGCAGGAGGCTACGCCTCCTCCTGCAGCGGCGCCGCCATGGCCGCAGCCATCGGCTACGCCCTTCAGGCCCCGCCCCTGGTCCTCTTCTCCCTGGTCACCGTGGGCTACGCGGCCAATGCCCTGGGCAGCACCACTCTGTCGGGCGGCAGCGGGGCAGGCGGCCCCCTGGCTGTCCTTTTCATCGCCATCATAGCCGCGGAGTGCGGCAAGGCCGTCTCCAAGGAGACCCGGGTGGACATTCTGGTCACCCCCATCGTCACCGTTCTGGTGGGCGTAGGCCTTTCCGCCCTGGTGGCACCCGCCATCGGAACCGCTGCCTCCGCCGTGGGCGGCGTGATCATGTGGGCCACCGTCCAGCAGCCTTTCCTGATGGGCATCGTGGTCTCCGTCGTCATCGGCATGGCCCTGACCCTGCCCATTTCCTCCGCAGCCATCTGCGCGGCCCTGGGCCTGACAGGCCTGGCCGGCGGCGCCGCCGTGGCAGGCTGCTGCGCCCAGATGGTGGGCTTTGCCTTCATGTCCTTTAAGGAGAACAAATGGGGTGGCCTGGTCTCTCAGGGCATAGGCACCTCCATGCTGCAGATGGGCAACATTGTCCGCAACCCCTGGATCTGGCTGCCGCCCACCCTTACAGCCGCCATTACAGGTCCCATTGCCACCTGCCTTTTCCGTCTGGAAATGAACGATCCCGCCAGTGCCGTGGCTTCGGGCATGGGCACCTGCGGTCTGGTAGGCCAGATCGGCGTCTACGCCGGCTGGGCCGCGGATGTGGCATCCGGCGCCAAAGCCGCCATTACTCCTTTTGACTGGATGGGCCTTGTGCTGATCAGCCTGGTCCTGCCCGCCCTTCTGACCCCCCTGATCGCCCTTCCCTTCCGCAGGGCCGGTCTGATCAAGGACGGCGATATGACCCTTGCCTGAAAAAACATATCTGTGACAGCTTCCTCAGGAAGCAGGAAAGACCGGCCCCACCGCGGGCCGGTCTTTCACTGTTTTCCTGCTTCTTCCTTTCCGGCCTCAGCTTCTTTCCGCTCCTCTGCCCGGGGATCAGATTCCGCTGAAAGTGACAGAAAAATGCATATGGCCCGATATGTCGGGAAGATATTCGTCATGGGTTCTGGCGCCCCAGGAGTCGTCTCCGCCCACCCCCATCTGCCCCAGGGAACAGCGCACGATGGTATTGTGAACAGGCGGCAGCTCATAGGGATGCTCTGCGTTTTCCAGTTCCGCAGGGGTATAGGGAATGGCCGAAAAATCCATTTCCTTCTCTGCCTCGAACAGGTACCCTCTGCCCAGTCTGTCCAGGACTCTGGCCCAGCGGACCCCCGTCCTGTTGCCCGTCTCCTGAGGGACCAGATAGGGCTCCGTATTGCCTGCGGCAGTTCCCGTATGGACGCCAAGCTTCGCTCCCCGGTTCCTGTCGCAGTAGTTTTCCTGCGGTCCCAGACCGTAGTAGGTAATCCGGTCATAATCCGCATTCAGGGTAAAAAGGAAGCCGAATTCCGGCATGACGGAAAGACCCGGGACAGGGTCGTAGTCCATGGAAAGGGTGATCCTGCCGTCTGCCCTGAATTCATAGGAGAGCTCCGCTTCGGCCGCGGGACTGGTGGGAAGCGCATAGGTCACCATGATCTTTACGCTTCCTTTTCCGGACCTGACCCGGATGCCCCTGGCGTCCGCATCCTCTGCCCTTACGGTCACAGGCTCTCCGTAGAGATCCGCGATCTTCCACTGGCCGTACCTGGCAGCCATGCGGTTTCCTCTGTCATTGGCGGTGGGGGCTCTCCAGAAACCGGGCCTGGGCGCTTTGCGGATCAGCTCCCTGCCGCCGCAGCGCAGGGATACCAGGGTCCCCGACTGGAGAGAGAAAAGCGCTTCGTACCGGTCTCCCCGGATCCCCAGGTTAAAATCGCCCTGTATGAGGCGGACAGGGCTTTCGGAGGTTTCCTGCCTCTTCCCGGCCCCTCCCTCTGCACTGAAGACGGCCTGGCTCCAGGCGATCTCATGTCCGGCCCCGGCCCAGAGGGTATCCTGCCTGAGATGGAAGGAAAGGGTCAGGACATACTCGCCCGGTCCGTCAAGATCCATGGAAGGAAATTCTCTTTCCTCCAGGGAGAGGGGCAGGGCTCCGGTCTCCAGGGAGATCTTTTCCAGAAGCCGTCCTTCCTTTTCCAGTGTCAGGAATGCCGCAAAGGCATCCGAGGAGGTAAAAAGGTTCCTGTTGACGATCCGGATCAGGCCGGAAACGCTCTTTCCGTCTCCGCTGACCCGGGGCGTGATGTGCCCCTGCAGGGTCTGATAATTGAAGCGGACCTCCTCCAGCTTGGCATAGGGCCTTCTGTCGGCGGCCAGAAGACCGTCTCCGCTGAAGTCATAGTCCGTGGGCCGCTCCAGCATGTCTCCGCCATAGGCCAGATACTCTTTCCCATAGCGGTCGCGGCTCCTCACTGCCTGGTCCACGAAGTCCCAGATAAAGCCGCCCTGGTAGCGGGGCTCTTCCTCTGTCAGATCCGTATATTTATGCATGCCTCCCAGGGAATTGCCCATGGCATGGCTGTACTCACAGCAGATAAAGGGCTTGCCGGGGTTTTCTTCAAGGAACTTCCGGATGGCGTCTGCGGAAGGATACATCTGGCTTTCCATGTCGCTGGTCTCAGGGAAGCGCCTGTCATTGAAGATCCCCTCGTAATGGACCAGCCGGTCCGGATCCAGGGACCGGAAAAGGTCTGCCATATCCCGGATCACCGGGCCTCCGAAGGATTCGTTGCCCACAGACCAGATCAGGACAGCCGCATGGTTTTTGTCTCTCTGATAGCAGGAATTGACCCGGTCCAGCAGAAGGTCTCTCCACTCCTGCCTGTCTCCGGGAAGGGCATCCTCCGTCTTTTTCAGCCCTCCGGGGATCAGAGACCAGCTGCCGTGGGATTCCATGTTGTTTTCTGCGATCATGTAGAGCCCGTACTCGTCACAGAGCCGGTAGAGACATTCCACGTCGGGATAATGGCTGGTCCGGATGGCGTTGATGTTGTTTCTCTTCATGGTCACAACATCCTCCAGGGCCTCGGCCAGGCCTACCGCCCTGCCGCGGTCACAGGAAAAGTCATGACGGTTGACGCCTCTGAATACGATCCGCTTTCCGTTGAGGACCATAAGGCCGTCCTTCATTTCGAACCGGCGAAAGCCCGTCTTTTCACAGACCGTCTCCATAATTTTTCCTTCCCCGTCCAGTACCCTGATCCGCAGATCGTAAAGGACAGGGGCTTCCGCGCTCCAGAGGCTGACCTTCTCAAGGCGCTCCCGGATCAGGGTCTCCTCCAGGGCCTCTGCGCTTCCCGAAAGGACCTGGCCTTCGGGACCTGTCAGGCTGTACTCCAGACTGCCGCCCGTGCCCCTGACCTTCAGGGCGATTTCCAGTTCCGCTCCCTGCAGGTCCGGATCCGGAAGGGCCCTGACTTTCAGGTCCTCCGCATGGACTTCGGGTACTGTATAAAGGTAAACGTCCCTGTAGATACCGGAAAAGCGGAAGAAGTCCTGGTCTTCCAGCCAGCTGGAGGAAGTCCACTTGAAGACCTGGCAGGCCAGCTTGTTCTCTCCGCTCCTTACATAGGGCGTCAGGTCGAATTCCGAGGGCGTGAAGCTGTCTTCGCTGTAGCCCACATAGCGGCCGTTGCACCAGAGGGCCAGACCGCTCTCCGCCCCCCTGAAGCAGATGCGGACATTCCTGCCTTCCATAAACTCCGGCAGACGGAAATAGCGCACGTAGCTGCCCACCGGATTTGTTCCCGAGGGCACCTGGCCGGGAGAGATCTTCTCTCTGCCGTCCCAGGGATACTGGACGTTGACATAGGCCGGTCTGTCCCAGGAACCCCGGACCGTATCCGTCCTGTCCAGGCTCTCCATCTGAATATGGGCCGGGACCCGAATGTCCTCCCAGTATCTGCAGTCAAAAGAGGTCTTCTCAAAGCCCTGAACGGCGCTCTGGGCGTTGGGCGCCCAGGAGAACTTCCAGATCCCGTTCAGGGAATATACAAAACCGGTGTCCTCCGGCTTTACAAAAGCCGCACGGTAGCAAGCTCCGGGTTCGAAGCCGGGAGCGAAAACCAGATGATCGGAGTGGGTCTCCAGACGGTTCTCCTCAAAAACAGCGGGGTTTTTCACGATCTGATAACGGAAGCTCCCTCCCGTCCGCAGTCCGGCCGCGAAAACGGCGAAGTCAAATCTGGACTCGCGGAAATAGGTGGCGGCAAAGGACGCAAGCTTTCCGGAAAGAGGGGCCAGGCAGTCCGCGATCAGGTCCACGCCCGAAAGATCCGCGTAATCGCTGCATCTGGAACGGAAGCGGGACAGAGTTCTGACGGACAGGGGCTGCTGGTTGGCGCTGGTGGTATGCAGGGCCATCTGGAAACGGATATCGAACATGACCGAAGAGACCAGCTCCTCATCCGTAAGGTCCATAAAGCCCTTCAGAAGCAGGGCGCCGATCAGGACATTGACAGGCACGTTGGGCCTGGGCGATCTGGAAGAAAAAAGAACGGCAAAGCCGCTTTCATCTATATAGGGAAAAATATCATCTGCAAAGGCACTGGCCCAGGACGTCTCCAGAGCCTTCCGCTCTCTGTCGGAGAGCGGAATCAGAGAATCCTTAAAGCCCAGCTGCTCATATTTGTTGGAAACAAAAGACATGGTCATCCTCCCTGCCGTTACTTAACTGAACAAAGTCAGTATAACATGTATTTCCTCTTCTTTGGCACGCCATTTTGTTTTCCTTTGCCTGCACTAAGTTGTGCATATGTAAAAAAATACAGTATAATAAAAGACAAATCACCAAATACATAATGAACTGGGAGGAAACTGTCATGAATCCTGCTGCCGAACGTATCGTGTGCCTGCTGATCGGCTATCTGTGCGGCAACCTGGTCACCGGCGAGATCGTGACCAGAGCCTGTACCGGACGCCCCGCCTCCGAGCTGGGGACCAGCGGCAATCCGGGTATGGCCAACGTTATGGCTTCCATAGGCATGAAGGAAGGACTGCTCGTACTGGCGGGAGACATCGCCAAAGTCATTGCCGCCACTGCCCTGGCCCGGTATCTTTACGGAAAAGACCTGGGGAACCTGGCGGTCTGTTTTGCCGGACTTGGCGCCACCCTGGGCCACAACTTCCCCTTCTGGATGAAGTTCAAAGGCGGAAAAGGCGTCGCCACCACCTGCTCCACCGTGGTTCTGTGCTCCCCCGTATGGGGCCTTGTGTCCATGCTGGCCGGACTTCTGACAGTCTTTGCCACACAGCTTCTTTCCATAGGAGGCGTGGTCATCCCTCTGGTCTATACCGTCCTTGCCTTCGTATTTCTGGGGCGGGAGGCCGGGATCCTGGGCGCTGTCCTGACCCTGCTCATGATCCTGCGGTTCTGGAA
>ODAI012472080.1_pt1 | contig 11263 bp, 6 predicted proteins | sample 1539321 | NCBI WGS metagenome assembly ODAI01 (sample SAMN02144231, study PRJEB22623) | gut metagenome | biome: sheep rumen | host: Ovis aries | place: New Zealand
ATGGTTGGGTTGTCAGAGCCGGTGGCAGCGAGCAGCCAGGTGCCGCCCCAGAAGTGAGCAGCGGGGCCTTCGCAGATCGCCCAGTCACCGGAGCATCCCTTTTCGGGATCCTGGGCATTGCCCATGGAGAAGTTGAAGTACCAGGCCGGCCCAAAGAAGCACATGGTCTTGCCGTCGCCAAACATCTGGGCAGTGCACTCATCGGACCAGATGCCTGCTGCCTGTGTATAGCCATTTGCGACAAAATCTTCTGCCTGAGCCATCCAGGCTTCGATCTGCGGGTCAAACTGCAGCTTGTTGTCGGCGTCGACCCAGGGGGATGTCACGTTATTGGAGAATGCGCGGTAAGTAGCAGCATCGGAAGCCGTCATCATATAGCCCTTTTCCTTGGCCTGGGCCGCGACAGCGTTGAACTTATCCCAGCTGTCCAGCAGAGCCTGGACTTCGGCCGGGTCGTCCGTGCCGAGAACGTCTTTCGCGATGGAGCGGCGATAGATCAGGGCGGAGGGGCAGCACTGGAAGGAGACGCCCTTCACGTTGCCGGCATTGTCAGAGGCAGCCTGAACGGTATAGGTATAGGCGTTGGAGAAATCCGTCACGCCAAGCGCCTGGATATCCTGAGTTGCGTCGGAGTTGGTGTACTTGACAATGTAGTCAGCCTCGGCGAGGAACATGTCAACCTTATCGTCATCTGCGGCATCTGCCTGATTCATCAGGGCCTCGTCCAGCGCGTTCTGGTAGGCGCCGTCCGCGTTCGGGACGATGATCCAGTTGACGGTTACGCCTTCGGGAACTTCATAGTACTTCTCGAAGAAGCCTTTGAATTCCTCATTCCAGGCGTAGATGTTGAAGACCTTTCCTTCATCATCCGCAAACGCGGTGGCTCCGCCGACTGAGAACAGCGCAGCGACCATCATGACTGTGAGTACAAGTGCGATGATCTTTTTCATGGTTATCCTCCTGTAATAATAGATAAATGTGTGATTTATTTTCTGCAGGTTGCCCTGCCAATCACCTTGCGGTTAGGGTGGTGACGGATTCGCCTTAGATCAGAGAGCCGTCGAACAATACTGCCGCGATGCCGTCGACCTTATTATCCGGAATCCGCCGCCCGAGCTCATGGGTCAATGCCGTCCACTCACAACATTAAGAAGCGAAATCGTTTTCGTATATAAAAATAAAGCATTCTTGCGGAAAAATCAAGGCGGAAAATACTTTTTGTCGTTCTGCACAATTTTCCGTAAACGTTTTCGTGAATATTGACGAAGAATCGCTACTTGCTTTTTTAATACAAATCAGATATGCTATTTCTATATCGAAAACGTTTACGGAGGAAGGAATATGAAATTCGGGTATTTTGACGACATCCGGAAAGAATATGTGATCACCACACCCCGTACTCCGCTCCCGTGGATCAATTACCTCGGAAGCGAAGATTTCTTTACGCTCCTTTCAAATACCGCAGGAGGTTACAGCTTTTACCGGGATGCAAGGCTGCGGAGGCTGACCCGCTACCGCTATAATAACTGCCCGCTGGATCAGGAGGGTTTCCATATCTATGTGAAGGACGGCGAAACGGTGTGGAATCCCGGCTGGCAGCCCACTCAGACGGAACTCGACCGGTATTCCTGCCGGCACGGGCTGGGCTACAGCATCCTGGAGGGAGAGAAGAACGGCCTCACGGTCCGGCAGGAACTCTTTGTCCCAAAGGGGGACCAGTGTCTGCTGATGCGGGTGACAGCGGTGAACCAGGGACTTCAGCCGAAGCGGATCTCGCTGTTCTCCTATGTAGAGTTCTGCCTCTGGGACGCGATGGACGATGCGTCCAACTACCAGCGTAACTTCTCCACCGGAGAGGTGGAGGTAAAGGGCTCCGCGATCTACCATAAGACGGAATATCGGGAACGCCGGGATCATTATGCAGTATTCTGGGCAAATCGTGCAGCACAGGGATTTGACACATCCCGGGAGGCGTTTATCGGCGTTTACGGGAGCCCTGCAAAGCCGCAGGCGGTATTTGGCTCCGGATGCACCGGAAGCATCGCGCACGGCTGGCAGCCTGTCGCGGCAGAGCAGTTTGACCTGCTGCTGGAACCGGGAGAATCAGAGAGCATTATTTTCGGCCTCGGCTATATTGAGAATCCGCCGGAGAAAAAATGGGAAGCCCCGGGCGTCATCAACAAGAAGCCTGCGGAGGCAATGATGGCCCGCTATACTGACGGCGGGGCGTTTGACGAGGCGTTTGAGGAACTGAAGGAGTCCTGGAGAAAGCTGCTCTCCGGTTTCCAGGTGGCGACCGGAGATGAGAAGCTCGACCGTATGGTGAATATCTGGAACCAGTACCAGTGCATGGTGACCTTTAATATGAGCCGCTCCGCCAGCTATTTTGAGAGCGGGATGGGGCGCGGAATGGGTTTCCGCGATTCCTGTCAGGATCTGCTTGGCTTTGTACACATGATTCCGGAACGTGCCCGGGAGAGGATTCTGGATATTGCCGCGACCCAGTTCCCGGACGGCAGTGCCTACCATCAGTATCAGCCGCTCACCAAGAAGGGAAACTCGGATATCGGCAGCGGCTTCAATGACGATCCGCTCTGGCTGATCGCCGCCACCAGTGCCTATATCCGTGAGACGGGCGACGAGACCATCCTGGACGAAATGGTCCCCTTCGACAACGATATGTCCATCGCGAAGCCTCTTATGGAGCATCTGCGCAGAAGCATCAATTACACGATCACCCACAAGGGCCCCCATAAACTGCCCCTGATCGGACGCGCGGACTGGAACGACTGCCTGAACCTGAACTGCTTCTCCGAGCATTCCGGCGAATCTTTCCAGACTTCAGGTCCCAGCGAAGGGCCTGTGGCTGAATCTGTCTTCATCGCGGGCATGTTCGTCAAATACGCTCAGGAATACGCCGATCTGTGCGGGCTCAAGGGCCTGACAGACGAAGCGGCCGCGGTTCTTGCCGAGAAGAAGGCTATGGAAGAAGCCATTCTCACGGACGGCTGGGACGGCAAATGGTTCCTGCGTGCCTACGACGCCTTCAGCAACAAGGTAGGTTCCGAGGAGTGTGAAGAAGGCAAGATCTTCATCGAGCCCCAGGGCTTCTGTGTCCTGGCCGGCGTCGGCGTGGAGACCGGTGAAGCCGAAAAAGCCCTGGACAGCGTAAAGGAAAAACTGGACACCAAATACGGCATCATGCTCAACCAGCCCACCTATACCAGATATCACGTCGAGCTGGGCGAGATTTCCTCCTATCCTCCGGGATATAAGGAGAACGGCGGTATCTTCTGCCACAACAATCCCTGGGTCTCCATCGCGGAAACTGTCATCGGACGCGGCAGCCGCGCGTTTGAGGTTTACTGGAAGACCGCTCCTTCCTGTGTTGAGGAATTCAGCGAGATCCATAAGACCGAGCCCTATGTCTACTCACAGATGGTCGCGGGCGCGGACGCTCCCCATCATGGCGAAGGCAAGAACAGCTGGCTGACCGGTACCGCAGCCTGGACCTTTACGGATATCTCCCAGTACATCCTGGGCGTCTATCCTACCCTGAAAGGCCTGTCTGTCAATCCCTGCATCCCCGGTGATTTCGGTGATTTTGACCTGGTCAGAAAGTATCGCGAAGGCACCTACAGGATCCATGTTTCCAACCCGGATCATGTTGAAAAGGGCGTTGCCTACATCACGGTAGACGGCGAAAAGATGGACGGCTGTGTCATCCCTTATATCAAGGGCAAGACCGACTATCAGGTCGAGATCGTTATGGGCTGACCCGCGCGTGACCGGAAATGATCCGGTTCCGGAAAACAAGGCATACAAAAACAGGACGTTTCGTTTGAAACGTCCTGTTTTTGTATGCTGTCCGTTTTATTATCTCTTCCTGCCGCTGCCGCGTCAGATGGCAGCCATTTTAAATGGCCCGTACGGTCACCTCGAAGTGAAGGGGAGCAGATACATCCAGCAGATATTCCTCATGGGTCCTGGCGCCCCAGCTGTCGTCACCGCCGACACCCATCTGTTTCAGGCTGCAGCGGACGATGGTATGGAAGACCGGCGGCAGCTCGCCCGGATGGGAAGCGGCTTCCAGTTCTTCGGGCGTGTAAGGGATCGCTGAAAAATCCATTCCGTCCGGAAGGCTGCTCTCAAACCTGTATCCCCGGCCCGGACGGTCGGTCACCTCGGCCCACCTGACCCCGGTCCTGTTCCCGGTCTCCTGAGGAACCAGGTAAGCCTCCATGTTCTCCGCGGCCGTACGGCTGTACACGCCCAGCTTCGCCCCACGGCTCCTGTCACAATAGTTCTCTTCCGGTCCCATCCCGTACCATTTCACCTGGTCATAGTCCGCGTTCAGCGTGAACAGGAAACCGAATTCGGGCATTTCCGACAGCCCCGGTACCGGGTCATAGTCCATGATGAAGGTAATGGCGCCGTCCGCCAGGAAGCGGTAGGTCACGATGGCCGACGCGGCGGGCGCTGTCGGCAGCAGATATTTCATGATGATCTCTGCCTGCCCCTTCTTTTCTTTGATCTGAGGCCAGAGCTCCGCGTTATGATCCGCTTCCGCTGCGTGTTCCGGCGCTGTAATGGCCGGAAGAGCGTAGAGACTGGCCAGCTTCCACTGACCGTATCTGGCTGCCATGGCATTGCCCGTGTCATTGCTGACAGGCGCCCGCCAGAAGTTCATACGGGGCATCTTTTCGATCAGTTCTCTGCCGCCGGCCCTCCAGGAAGCGAGTCCGCCCCGCAGCAGGGAGAAGAGGGCATCACTGGTCTTCCCCCGGATCCCGATGTTAAAGTCACCATGGATCAGCTCAAGCCGGGCGGGCGCCGGCAGGACGGGATACGAAGGTCCGGGACTTCCCGTGACCGTAAAGACACGCTGGTCAAAAGCAACTTCATGCCCCGCGCCGGCCCAGGCGGTATCCTGCCGCAGCCGGAAGCTGACCGTCAGGACATACTCACCGTCCGTCAGGGGCGGCAGGACCGGCATGGCAAGCTCCTGTTCGGAAAGGGGTGCCGCTGCCGTAGCCAGGCTGTATTCCGCCAGCCGGCATCCTTCTTTCTCCAGCAGGAGGACGCAGTCCAGCTCCTCCGTATTCGTGAACAGGTTCTGATTGCGGATCAGGATCCTGTCTTCCGTTATTTTGGCCCGGATATTCTGGTAATTGTATCTGACCTCCTGCATCTTGGCATAAGGGCGGCGGGTCCCGTCCACAATGCCGTTGCCGCTGAAGTCATAATCGGTGGGCCGCTCTCCGCTGTCCCCGCCATAGGCCTGGAACTCTTTGCCGTAACGGTCCTTTCTGCGAAGAGACTGATCCACAAAATCCCAGATGAAACCGCCCTGGTAACGGGGCTCCCGGTCAGCAAGATCCGTGTATTTATGCATGCCGCCGTTGGAATTGCCCATGGCATGGGTATATTCACAGCAGATGAAAGGCTTTTCCGGATTCTCCCGCAGAAACGTTTCTATGGAAGCGGCGGAAGGATACATCTGGCTTTCCATGTCACTGGTATCCGGATAAGACCTGTCATGGAAGATGCCTTCATAGTGGACCAGACGCTCCGGATCCAGCTGCCGGAAGCGCTGTGCCATCTCATGGATCACGCTGCCGCCGAAGGATTCATTGCCGCAGGACCAGATCAGGATGGCCGGATGGTTCTTGTCCCTCTGGTAACAGCTCTCGACCCTGTCCAGCAGCATGTCCTGCCATTCGATATGGTCGCCGGGCAGGATCTCCGACCGGTCCTGGAGGCCGCTTTCATACAGGGCCCAGCTGCCATGGGCTTCCATATTGTTCTCGGCGATCATATAGATGCCGTACTCATCACAGATCCTGTACAGAGCGCTCCCGTTGGGATAATGGGAGGTCCTGACCGCGTTGATATTATTCTGTTTCATGGTGATCACATCCTGCAGGGCTTCCTCTCTGCCGATGGCCCGGCCCCTGTCGCAGGAAAACTCATGGCGGTTGACGCCCTTGAAGACGATCCGCTTCCCGTTCAGGCACATGATCCCGTTCTTCATTTCGAATCTGCGGAAGCCCACTTTCTGCAGGACCACCTCCTGCAGGCTGCCGTCCTGACTTCCGTCCTCTTTGTATACCTCCAGCCGCAGGTCATACAGGACCGGCTTTTCAGCGCTCCAGAGCAGAGGGCGGGATACCTTCCGGCCGATCCTTATGTTCTCTTCCGGGCCTTCCCCGTTCTCACCGGGTCGGAATTCACCTTCCAGGACAGAACTGCCGTCCAGGGACAGGGCATACCGGATCCTGCATCCGGCCCGTTCCCCCTGCAGCTCCAGCTCCGCGGTCAGGGTGCCGTCCGCGTTTTCATAAGATCCGTCCACCGCCTCAGGAACGGCCGTGATCTTCAGATCCCGTACATGGATCTCCGGGACCGTATATAAATAAACATCCCTGAAAATGCCGGAAAAACGGAAGAAGTCCTGATCTTCCAGCCAGCTGGACGCCGTCCACTTAAAGACCCGGACAGCCAGCTTGTTCTCACCCCTTCTGAGATAGGGCGTCAGATCGAATTCGGAAGGCGTAAAGCTGTCCTCACTGTAGCCCACATAGCTGCCGTTCAGCCAGAGGGCAAATCCGCTCTCCACGCCCTGGAAGGAAATATAAACAGGCCTCCCCGCGAAGGCGGCCGGCAGACGGAAATATCTGACATAACTGGCCACCGGATTATAGCGTTCCGGTATCTGGTCGTGTCCGATCTCCTCGCGGCCGTCCCAGGGATACTGATAATTGACATAGGCAGGCCGGTCCCAGCCTTCCATCTGGATATGGGCCGGTACCCGGATTTCTTCCCAGTCGCTGCAGTCAAAGGAGACCTTTTCAAAGTCCCTGACCGCCCCCCGGTAATTGGCGGCATAGGAAAATTTCCACAGGCCGTTGAGGGAACAGGTAAAGCCTGTATCCCCATGGTCCGAAGCGGCCGCGCTCCATTTTCCTGCCGGTGCCAGATCCGGCCGGTAACAGAAATGGTCCGAATGGGCCGGCAGACGGTTTTCCTCAAAAATCTCCGGATTTTTGACGATGGAATAACTGAAGGCGGTATTTTTCTTCATCCTGCCGGTAAAGGCTTCAAAGTCGAACCGGCTGTCACCGAAATAACGGGCCGCGAACCGGGCCAGTTCCTCCCGGGCCGGCGTTACCGCCCGGGCGGCCAGATCGATCCCGGTCTTTCTTTCATAGTCCAGGCACTTCCTGCGGAAGCGGGACAGCGTCGTCTGCCCGAAAGGCCGGCGGTCCGTCCCTGTCGTGTGAAGGGCCGTCTGAAAGCGCATATCGAACATGGCCGCGTTTGTCAGTTCTTCATCGCTCAGTCCCATGAACCCCTTCAGCAGCAGAGCGCCGATCAGGACATTGACGGGAACGTTGGGTTTAGAGGGGCCTTTGCGGAAGAGGACCGAAAATTCTGTTTCATCCAGTAAAGGAAAAATCTTATCTGCGAAATCCCTTGCCCAGGATTTATCCAGGGCTTCCCGTTCCTTTTCGGAAAGCGGCAGCAGTGTTTCCCTCAAACCGATCTGTTCATAACTATTGCGCCGGAATGCCATATGCCGAACCTCCATCCTGCCTGATCCTGCAGTATTACTGTGGTATAAGTCTACTCATTCAGTATACCATTTCCGTCCGCTCCAAAAAAGACAGACGGGAAAATCCCCTTTTATCAACGTTTTCAGAATGATTATTTTGTTCCGTGCAATTCGGACAGACAGAACGCAACTGCCGTGCGGACCTGAAAAACGCATAGAAACAGAAATCTCCGCCGGCCTGCGCCAACGGAGATCCCTGCCAAAGACAAAACGAATATGAGAAAATTTAAAGGGGCCAAATGAATAATGATTATGCCAGAGCTTTGCCAAGTGCCTCACAATCCGCGACAGCGTCATCGTCAGGCATGCCATTGACCGCCAGGCTCTCTGCCGCGATCTCGGCACCGGCTGCTTTAGCTTCCTCTTCCCATGTGCGGAGCCATTCACCATCGCCCCAGCCATAGGAACCGAACAGAACGACCTTCTTACCGCTCAGGGCGCCCTGGATGTCATCCCACGCGGGCTGAACTTCGCCTTCTTCAAGCTGCTCAGCGCCCATCGCGGGGCATCCCAGTGCCAGTCCGTCATAACCTGCAACGGAATCAGCGGTAAGATCGCCGAAGCCAAGTACATCCACATCCGCGCCGCCGGCCTTCGCGCCGTCTGCCACCGCGTTTGCCATGGCTTCTGTATTACCTGTGCCGCTCCAATAAACAACTGCTACCTTGCTCATACTTAAAACCTCACACAAACTGAAAATACTATTAAGACCGGTCACAGGACGGAGACGGCAGACCCGGGTGGGCGCCCGCTGTTTGGTTAGCCATCTCTAACTGTCGTTATAATACTCTATTCCGACGGTAAGGTCAAGTACTATTTTGATAATTTTTTCTATTATTATTTTCAGACAGCGGCTGTCCTTATCGTTCCAGTCCGGTCAGATACGCTTCCAGCATATCCAGCTCATCCCCGTAGATGCAGTGGGGTATAGTGCCGGCATGCACTGCCCTGCGGCATTCCTGCCAGTCCATCCAGAGGACGGATTCCACTTCTTCCGGCTGCAGGACCAGGTCCTCCTCCCGGACAGGCTCCTGATAGATATAGACGCTGCTGAGCTCCCGGTCCCGGAAGGGAAGGCCGTGAAAGACGGCCTGATACTGGCCGCGGTGCTGGCCGACACAGATCAGCTGGTCCGGCTCCGCCATGATCCCCAGCTCCTCCCGCAGTTCCCTGCATGCGGCCGGCAGGGCGTCATCCCCAGCCTCTATATGTCCGGCTGCGGAAATATCATAACAGCCGGGATTGGAATCCTTGACCTGACTCCGCTTCTGCAGCAATACATCCCTGCCCCCGTCGGGCCTGTTCCGGAAAATCCAGATATGGACCGTGCCGTGCAGGCTGCCGTCCCTGTGGGCCACGCCCCGTTCCCGGACGATTCCGCTTTTGCTGCCGTTTTCCTCCAGGATATCGAACAGCTCCATGGGGCGGCCGTTCAGGGCCGCTTCCCGCAGGATTCCCTTTCCGTCATAGACCAGTTTCAGGGAAAAGAAGGGGGCGTCTTCATCGATCAGGCGGAAAAATATCTTATCCCCTTCCCACAGATTCAGTTTCCAGACCCGGTCTATGTCCACCCATTCCAGGACGCCCTCATCACAGGGAGCCGGTTCGCCCGTAAACCCGTCGGCCGTGAACAGGGACATATATTCCGTAACCCCGTCCCCGGATACAAAGGTCACCAGGCCCCTGTAGCGCCAGGAGGTCAGTTCATATCCTGTCTCCTCCCGGACTTCCCGCAGCAGACATTCCTCCGGACTCTCCTCCGCCTCAAAATGGCCTCCGACGCCGATCCACTTATCCTTATTCACATCATTTTTCTTCACGACCCTGTGAAGCATTAAATATTCATGTCCCCGCTGTATATAGCAGAGCGTGCTCATTTCCGTCACTTTAAATGTATGCCTCCGTATTCTGATTGCTGCCCGCGGATCCGTCTGTCCGCGTCAATATCCTGTCACCTTAAAGGACCGTTCCTCCGGCTGCACCGGTATCTCCGTGGTCTCCATATCCCGGATCACGATCCAGCTGCTTTTCTCGATAAAAAGCAGCATGCGGCTGATCGCCTCTTCTGTCCCCTGGGCCTCCATCTCAACGCTGCCGTCCGCGTTGTTGCGTACCCAGCCGGTCACGCCCGCGGCATTGGCCGCATGCTGGGACTGATAGCGGAAGCCGACGCCCTGTACCCGGCCACGGAATATGATATGGCGGCGGACGGTCCCGCCGCTGCCGGATCCGATTCCCTGTCTTTTCCCATATGCCTCCACTTCTTCTGCCGGCAGATCCCGGGGACTGCGCAGAGAACGGCCGTCCCCCTCTGAGATGCCGTATTTTTCTCTGATCCCGCGGTAAAATTCCCTGCACCAGGTTATGACCGCCTCAATGATCTTTTTCAGCCAGCGCATCTGACGACTCCTTTCCCTTTCCGGCCGCCGCAAGGCGGCCTGCTCTTTCCCTGTGGAATCCCTGTGAAAGCCCGCCTTCCCGGCAGAAACAGCCGGCACAGCCGCGGCAGTTTTTATCATTATAAAGAATCCGGAAGGAAAACGCCACCTGCCGGAGCCCGGCAAAGCAGGGCCTGCCGCGCGGAGACATCCGGATGCTCCAGCAGCCTCCAACAGTCTTTCCCTTACGGACCGCTTATGGTATACTGAATGAATCGAATATATATTCGAATCACCTGTGTGGGAGGATATTTTATCTGTTATGCTCAAGATCATTCACTGCGCGGATCTGCATCTGGATTCCGGTATGGAGACCCGTCTTTCCCCGGACCGGGCCGCCCTGCGGCGGAGTGAGCTGCTGGCCTCTTTCCTGCGGCTGGTAGAATTTGCCGCCGCAGAAAAGGCAGCAGCCGTCCTTCTCTGTGGGGATCTTTTTGACAGGGAGCGGGTCTCCCCGTCCACAGCGGCCGCCTTCTGCGCCGCCATCCGCAGGCACCCGCAGATTCTCTTTTTCTGCCTGGAAGGCAACCATGACAGAGGCGTCTTCAGCCTGCCCTGGTTCGAAGACCTGCCGGACAACCTGCTTCTCTTTGAAGAGGACTGGACTGTCTATACCCTGGGGAAAGGCCTGCGCATCTTCGGCGCTCTTCAGTCTTCCCGTTTTGCTTCCGGGGATTTCTGGGACCTGCTTACCCCCGATCCGGCGGACATGAATCTGGTCCTGCTGCACGGAACACTGACCACATCTGCCCATCCCGACCTTTCCCGGGATGAGATCCCCCTTTCACGGCTGCAGGACAGAAATATCGACTATCTGGCCATGGGCCATATCCACGCCCCCAAAAGCGGTGTCCTGGACAGCAGGGGGAGCTTCTGCTACCCGGGCTGTCTCGAACCCAGAGGCTTTGATGAGCCGGGCCCCCACGGCTTTGTCGTGCTGCTGATCGATCCGGACATGCACAGCCTGTCCCGCCGCTTTGTTCCCTTTGCCCGGCGCAGAGCTTTCCGGATCCGGACAGATATCAGCGGCTGCAGCAGCGTACCTGAGATCATCGATCAGATCCGCCGGAATCTGGAGAGAGAAAACTGCGGACCGGAAGATATGGCCGATGTCATCCTGGCCGGCAGCCTGCAGCCGCAGCTGACCGGCGACATGGCCCCGGTCCTCTCAGCCCTGCGCCATGACTATTTCCTGCTGCGCCTGACAGAC